>Ga0209149_1000871_pt1 | contig 13876 bp, 6 predicted proteins | sample WorMetTyACAVOLI2_FD_187423 | JGI IMG/M metagenome (GOLD analysis project Ga0209149, IMG submission 187423) | Marine gutless worms symbiont microbial communities from Max Planck institute for Marine Microbiology, Germany - Olavius algarvensis... ... | reverse complement strand
CGCTGAATATCTCCAAAATATCTGCAGATACGGCCATAGTTACTATGGAAGGCGAATAGGAAACCGTACCCAAGCTTTCAAATGGTACCACTTTCAATGACCTTCAGTGGCCTCTAACCCACATTTCAAAGTCACACTAGTATTCAACGTCAAATAACTCAACTACTACTAAGTCGTGTATGATCTATCCAATGGTTCCGTTTACAGTGACCTTGAGTGACCCTTAACCTAGAGTTCAAGGTCACGGTGTAATATTTAGGCCTATAGATGCCCTCAGCGTATTGTGTGCGCAGCTGACGCGCGATTTGTTGGCGATAGCTAATTTCTTGTTATGGTTAGGATTAGTCGATAACGCGTAACGCGAAATGTGTCGGCAATAGCTGAGCGTTTTGTCCTAAATGAACACTAGCTTCTAAAATCAACCGGAGCTTGTTCAGACATATAAATAATTCTATTTGTTACAAAAATATGTTTATAACACAAGCACATGCACATGTATGGTTATCAGTATTTCTTTCGCTGTTTCTCGTCACAATTTTGTAAGAACTTGTTGAAATGAAATTAAAACAAGTGGTGCCAGCACAGCAAACCTCATCCCGCGCCCCACTGCAGGGCGCTACCACCTTTTAATAGCATCGTTCCACAGCCGTTAATGGCCGTCTATTCTTGAAAGTTTCATGACAGTTGACAACGAAATACTTCATGTTGGTACTCGTGATCGCTTGTAGCTTTTTATGTTTTTTATCTATATATTTTTACATATTTTTGTGTGTATCTCATGCACGACTTTCATAATAAATAAAATGTGTAACTATTTTCTCGCAATTACAAACTTACAAAGCAACATCGTTATGTTTGTTACATGGCTACAAACACAGACAACCAAAACAAAACGTATTTGTATTGTTGTCGTTGTGTCTATTCTTCTTGGTATTCAAGAAAAAAACAAGAAGCCCAGCTGTCGCAGAGAGACCGCGCGACGCTTCGAGTCAATGAAGTCACTCAAGATCATTGGAAATGACACTCTTGAGAATGGCGTAAGTCCATTTGTATTTTGTTGTAACTATGTATCTCGTACGGTCGTACCGTTTCTTTCTGAGACATTCAGCGTTAAATAATGGCCGGCATTGAAATCTCGGTTTCTGGTCTTTCAAGATCATTGACTAATGACAATGACGCCTTTCGATAGACCATATGACTTTCTATTGGTTGGCCATTGTAGGAATAGCTCTATCTTGTACAATTTTCGAGTTATTTGACGTTGAATAATATCGTGATCTTGAAATCTGAGTTAGGGGTTACTCAAGATCATTGAAACTGGTACCATTCGAAAGCGTATGATTTCCTATTCGTCTTCCATAGTTACTATGACTGTATCTTGTATTGGTCGAAAATCACGATTTTTCATACCCCCTTGCATTCGACGTCCCCGTTACGGGTTCCCCGTTGGAGTGTTGCCATACCGCTTGGTGTGGATAAACTAGAATGGCGTGGCTACCCGACGGTGAAAAAGTTTGAAGATATTTTAGCCGTGTCGACAGAATACCGGCGTGTGACGGACGGACTGACGGACAGACAGACATATTGCAACGGTATAGTCCGCGTTATGCATAGCATCGCGCGGTAATGAGCAAAAAGCTTGTGTCAGCAATGCAATTATAAACAGAGAAGTTTTGTTTCGCTATTGTCAGTGATCACGTTGGAACAACGTAGTCAGTAGTTGGCATGCAGCCGGAGGACCCGCCATACAAACCAGTCTTAAGCAAGCCTCACAATGACACGACAAACGGTTTACGGTGAGGGAAGAAGTCGTGAAGATGCGTGTCAGGTGAAATAGGCTAGTGCGTGCCATGTCGTTGTAAGAATTTTGAAACGTTCGAAAATATTTCCAAGGCGTCACCAGTTACGACTTGTTACGACGAAATTGTCGTACCACTTTTGTGAACACGTGAACTATGAGCAATAGTGACTGACAAGGTGTGTCAATGCGTGCCGTGATGAAATTATCGTCACAGCCTGGCACGCACTATCCGCATCCCACGCACCGCCGCGCACACTGTCACGACGTACGAGTTCTTTCCTCATTGGCACGCCATGAGACGTTGCGGGAACAAAAGTCATGCCAGTGTAATGATCGCTGTAGGCTACAGCGATCATTACACGGGCATGTGTAGGCCTATGCTGCTACCGGTTCCAAGTTTCTTTGGGATATGTCCGAACCAAGGTCGGCTTGGTACGTCGTCTGTCGTACGGCGGCTGCGGCTGCTGGCATCGACAACCGACGGCGGCCGCGTAATTACGGCGCTAGCCGTTAATTGATTGTTTTACGGGCACGAGAGCCGCGACCCGTAAGGGAGCGGGCCACCGATCCACCGAGCCACGCGCCGCGCCGCTCCGCGTGCTTTAAGCTTTGATGGCCGCCGGCGTGCCGAACTTAAATCAGAATAATGGCGGGATTTCGGCGAGTCCCGCCGGCGCCACGCGATTAAATCGCGGTAATGGCGGCCGGACGAACTACTTCCGGTTTCCGGTCGGGCCTTCGAGTCTCCATCAGCATCAGTCAGATATTAGACGCGTCTCGCCACTACAGGGCGAGGCTTCTTGTTGGGCACATCCATTCTCGTGGTGTCGACTAAACAGTGGCGGACACAGACCGACTTTACTCGATCCACTAACGCCATTTTCGTGCGCAGTACAAAATGCGGACTTCTGGTGAAACCATGACCGGCGTCGGATGGCCGCATAATGCGTAGAAGACGGGAACTTATCAGGTTTAATACGCCAAGTAGGCAACAGTAAGAATACAAAATACAAATAAAATACAAAATAGAAAATAAGCAGACTACGATAAAAACACAACATGCAGACATATCGATACAAGTAGCTCTGCTGTCGCAAAGAGGCCGCGCGATGCTTCATGTCTGTCAGTAGTTAGCTGCAATAGTACAAAAGTTCGAGCGCAGTTTTTTTGTGTTATTAGTTACTTCGGCTTCGGATTTACTAGTGCACACAATTGGATTATGTTTTGTTGTCTTCGGCGTAACGTCGAGCCTTGCTGTCATATACACGATTCACGTCCATCGTGACTGTGTATAGCGCGAGATCGCGCTTGGTCGATCTCGCACTGTATTGTGCGTCGATCGCGCTTGGTCGTCCAATACCTGCCGTAAACAAAAAGCCGGCCGCAAAGTGCGAAATACAAAACTACGGTGCAACAGCTATTGACTGCAAGGCCAGATAATCGTTGATTTCGAGATTTTAGCCTACCCCACCTGCATTCCACGCCCTTTTTAGGGGGTTCTCGTCGGAATATTGCCATGCCGTTTGGTGCGGAAAAACTACACTGTGAGTCATAAAAACTGGACCCTTTCATTTGAGTATAACTTTTGCAAATACTGTCCAATTTTAATAATTCTTTCACTTTTGCAGACAGAAATTATTTGTCCAGAAACGCATAGTTGAATTTCTCACTTTACCTATAGTTTGTCGCTGCACTAGCTTGAAAACTGTAACTGCATACACTTCTTCACAAAAACTTGGATAAATCTGCAATGCATGCAGTAATTTCATTGTTGTTACAAAGCAGGAAATTATGGTGATATCTCTTACTGCTGCTTCGTGACGTCATAATGACGTCATACTGCTGCCAGCGTCACGCAAAGTGTGCTGGTAACAACTTTGTTCCAACAGGACAGTGCACCGGCACACCGCGCTGCGCACGTGCAACAATTGAACTGCTGCATCAAGAAACGCCAAACTTTCTTGCGTCCAACATTGTGGCCTCCAAACAGCCCAGATCTTAGTTTTGTGGATTACGAGATCTGGGCTGTCACGCAGCATCGTGTCTGCCACAGACAAATCCATAGCGTAGATGAATTGAAACGGCGGCTCATCGATGTCTGGTGCGGTCTTGAACAGTCGATTTTTGACGAGACTGTTGACCAGTGGCGAGGAAGACATCAAGCGTGTGTCCATGCTAAAGGAGGACACTTTGAGTATAGCTCGTGAACTGACAGTGTTGATTTTGTCCATATCTGTTACATTCAATGTGACTTGTTTGACTGTTACATCTTTAATTACGAAATCATGCTGGCAACGTTGGCCAATACATACTTGTTCATTTTACAAGGTAGTGCACTAGCAAATTTGAGGTATGGTGGTAGATTTTAGACTAAACTTGGTCACAGTTAATTTCTGTCTGCAACAGTGAAAGAATTATTATAATCGAACAGTTTTTGCCGAAGTTATGCTCAAATGAAAAAAGGTCCAGTTTTTTGACTCACAGTGTAGAATGGTGTGGCTACCCGACAGTGAAAAAAGTTTGAAGATACGTTTATTCGTTTTGATACAATGCACGAACGTGACGGACACACAGACAGACACACAGACACCGCATGACGGCTAAGGCCGCGCTTACATAGCATCGTGCGGCAAAAACTCAGTTAACTACATGTAGAAGAAAATATACTAATCTATACAAACATAACAAAACTCTCAAACAGTCTCTGTAAACTTAGCCAACGGCCAACTTAATTTGACCAACTGAACCAGAAATTGTAGTGATACCATACACGCTGCCAATGGCATACAAGTAGCTCTGCTATCGCAAAGAGGCCGCGCGATGCTTCGTGTCATCGACTATTTTGCTAAGTCACTCAACGTCACTCAAGATCATTCGAGATGACACTGTTGGACATAAATGTAAGTCTCTATTAGTATTCCATTGAAACTATGTCTGTATCTCGTATCGTTTATGAGATATTCAGCGTCAAAGAATAGCGTAACCTTGAAACCGGGGGTAGGGATCGCTTAAGGTCATTGAAAATGGCGCCGTTCGATAGATCATATACGACTTTCTATTGGTCCGCCATTGTAAATATACAAGATAGAGATCTTGTATAGTTTTTGAGTTATTTGACGTTGAAATCTGGGTTAGAGGTCACTCAAGTTCATTCAAACTGGTACCATTCGAAAGCTTGGGTGCGGTTTCATATCCGCCTTCCATAGTGGCTCTATCTTGCATCAATTCCGAGATAAAGCGAGATATTAGTCGAAAATCGTGATTATTTTTATACCCATTGCATTCGGTTCCCTTGTCAGGTGGGGAGGTTCCCGTCGGAATATTGCCTTCCCGTTTCGTATGGAAAAAACTAGAATGATGGGTCTATCCGACGGTGAAAAAAGTCTGAGGATATGAATACTCGTTTTGACAAAATGTACGAACGTGACAGACAGACACACAGACACCGAATGACGGCTAAGTCCGCGCTTGTTGCCTAGCATCGCGCGGCAAAAACCGGTTTTGCACGAGCCGTGAAAGAGATAGCAGAAAGTTATTGTTATGTATAGCCACTTTTCTCCAGAATAGCGATTTTCTTTGGTCTATAAAATACGAAATCAGTAAAGTTTGACGGAAGTATTGCAGTGGTTTGACACTTTCCCTCCAACAACACTTTATAGTCTCGGAAGTGGCAGCTGATTGGCATGAGCTAACGGTACCGCAGCGCATTATGCGGCCATCCGACGCCGGCGCTAACACCACAGACAACTAGATAACATGATAGCTGATGCACAGGACTTTGACCGACGGCTGGGTTAGTTCAGCGAGGAATGGACAGCCAAAATATCACATGGACCCTAAAAGGGTGTTTATAGCGACACAACTCAACTCAACTGACCCAGTTGAACAGCGTGCAGCCAAGTCAGTCTTGTTTTTGTTTACGACGTCACGACCTACAAACTGAGTGAGTCAACTGGGCCACTACGTTCATTGATAGGTGACAGTTGTTCACGCTGTGAACGTGTCGACAACTCGACGTCGAGTTGAGCTGAGTTGTGTCGCTATAAACACCCCTTTACTGAATGCGTTTACAGCCTTTACGTTGACTGAAAATGCTACGTACGCCACCTCGACCGACAGCGGCGTGGCATTACCCACTGCCAGTGCCAGTGCCAACCGTCATCTATCTTGTCGTCGTCCGCCGGTACAGTAGGCCTATACCTGCACGCACTGCATGGCAATACGACAACGCTGACGATCGAACCAGCAGATTCTTTTCATGCCCGTCTATCAACACGCCTGTTGTTTTCCGCATCGTCGTCAACGTGAAAATCTTACGCTCCTGCGAGTATTTGAGAAACACTTCTATATATTTTATCTGAAGAAAATATGTCTAACCGACATCATACGATAACAGTGAACACTTCAAAGACAGACGGTAATTAGTGTGGCACGTGTGCAGCAAAGTATATGCACCGGGTATATGTTTTCATACAAAAAGCTCAGCTGTCGCAGAGAGACCGCGCGATGTTGCCCTAAGTCACTGAAGGTCAAGGTCACCTGAAATGACACCCTTAAGTAGGGCGTAAGTCCCTATTGATATTTCATTGTAAATAATGTCTTTATCTCGTATTTAGCGTTAGGCCTAAATAATGGCGGCCTGTCACAGTTTTAAGAGGATACAGGCGGACCCTCTGTATACCTGCTGGAGATATTATGTTCTGAATAGGCCTATGCACTTAGTTGACCTGCATGTATCGAGAAGCCACCGGGCCCGGATTTGAACTCCAAACCTCTGGGGCCTGGCGATCATATTAATGTAAAACATGTTAACGGCAAAATCGCACGTCTAAAACAGCAAATTCGATACTGGGATTTTAGTAGTAGTAGGCCTAGTGTACATTGCCTATAAATGTGAACGTGTACTGTGCAGTCTGCTGCAGTGAAATAAACAATAAAACTGTAAACATAAGACGAATCTAATAACTAGATCACATAGTGAATTTGATTGAAGTTTATTTACCAAAAATTTAATCTTAAACCTAAATTTTTAAACTTTGAGATTGTTAGGTTTAAAAAGCCCAAAATCTTAGTTAAAACCCACGTTCAACAGCCCTATAAATTAGCGTAGACCGTTTTCAGTGACTTTTAAAGCCAAGTTGATCGTCGTTCTGGTGTTAATAGCGAAAATAATCCACCGAGTTGACAGATGACACGTTCAGTGTCGAGGGACTAAACGACGCGCTGTGGTGATTCGTACGTGTGCGGCCGTCGCTCCACGGCGGGCACCTGCTCGGTCAACGCATGAAATTTCGGGAATCGCAAACACTGCTAGAAAAAAAAACAACAACACGAGAGCTTCAATGTTCTATTCTCTTGCGAAACACTGTAACATTATTATTGCGGATGTATTTGCTATTCGCAGTGTGTCAGTGGCGCGTGGTGAATACAAGCATTGTGCCATCTAGACAGCATGAGTGACAACTGGCGTGGGCTGAACGTATTTGCTTCCCCAAACTGTAACCATCAGAGACGTGCGGAGGCAGACGCGTCCGCAAGTTTTTTTTTGATCGTCCGCGGACGGACGCGGACGCTAAACTTTGTCCAGCTGCGGACGCGGACACGCCCCACTGAAGTCATGATTATGCAGCAATGCTGTGAGTTTTGAATTTTTTTCGAATTGAAGTAACAGCTGTAATGTGTGACCCGAAATAGCGAATTCGTGGCGAAACCTCTCTCTCCCCCTGGATGTATGTTTGCTACTCGCTTGACTGTAACTGTTATCAAGTTCCAATGCATTTTCGGATATAACATCATGACGCGGACATTCGCGGACGGTTGTCGACAGAATCCTGCGGACGCGGACGCAAATGTGCGGACGCAGACGGACGCGGACGCCAAAATATCAGCATCCACACATCTCTGGTAACCATCTCAGGATCTAAGAAATCTCCCGACGTACTGTGTAGTAGGCTACGACTAGGGCTGTGCGAATCGAGCTTTTCACTGCTCGAATACTTGGTAAAGTATCTTATCAAATACTCGAGTATTCGACTGATACCGGAAGTAGCTGTTAACTATAGGGTGATCCAAAACAAACGGACAGCACTGCTGGTTCCTTACTGAAGCTTGTAGTACAACAGCGGTTTGAAATGAGTCAAAATAATGCCAGAAAAGTAGTTCAGACGCTAAAATTAAACCGGACAACTTAACTAAACATTGTTGTAACCAAGAAAAAATACTGATTCCTACAATTTGCTAGTAAATAGGGACAAAATTAGCACATAAATTTATTTTGACTCTTTATGGGCACATTAAAACCGCACAGCAACGGACCATTATACAGCAATACGGTACACTGGCGGTTGATGAGTGGGCTGTTACATTTGATCCCCTCCTCGCTGTACCAAATGTAACAGCCCACCCATCAACGGCCAGTGTACCAACTTAACATTATTTGATGTGGCACTATAATTGCCACTGGAGTCTAAAGGGTTAATCAATTTCGAGCAAATCAAGCTCGAAAATAAAGCTCGAGCTTCTTTTGAGCCCTCGATCTGCTCGAACATTTTGAGGATCCGGAACAGCCCTAGCTACGACTCGACGCCGTAGGTCCGCTGTAGCCGCGATGAGCGTCAACGTGCAGTCAGGGTGGGCGTAATGCTGATAGATGCCGAACGTCGGCTGAGCGCGGTTGTACTGCACTCAAGCGCCTGGTGCTGGTCGCCCGTTGACACCATCTCGTCTCGTCGTTGGAGATAAACGCGTTATTCAGCGTTTTTGTAGTCGGTGAACGTTTAAAATGACGACGGCAACCATAGCAACTTTCGAATTGAAGTATTTGCCTTTAACGTACGTTTTACGCATTGTAAACTATGTATAGGTTGCGAATACTTTGCGTGGACAGTCGTCATTATCATTATCAGAAAATATATATATAATTCGCCAATTACAAATAAATTAAGAACGCCGATGCATTACAGAGTCAACGTCAAAAACTATTAAAACTTGACTGTGCTTAGAGAGCGTAAAGCTCCGCCAACGGGTCTAACTATAGAGATGTGCATGGGGATGTGGATGACGGGAATCCCGCGGAATCCACGGGAAATCCGCGGGTATGGGCACAAACGTTGAGGGAATCCCATGGGGATGGAAGTCAATCGTGCGGGAATTCTGCAGGGATGGAAAAAATCAACGACAAATCATAATGTAAAATCATAAATCAAATCATATACATATTACGTACATATTCGTTTACGATACTGCAAATTAATTACGTATAGGCCTACTGAGGAACTTAACCAGGAATAAAATTTTGCTGTACAGGTATTACCGTGCCGTATACGACTGTGTCCCGACTGTGGAGTGTGGACTGATTGTAGTGATGTGATAGCAAGATGATTTTGTTGTCATTTGCATGCTTCGTAAGTTCGTTCACAATTATATGTAAACTTATTAAATTTTGTTTGATATCAGTAACTGCGGCGATAGAATGGGGATGGAAAGAATTTGCTGTGGGGATGGGTAGGGATGGAGATAAGAGAGATGACTGAACTGAAGCTTTGCGTAAATTTTACGGCAGCTTTAATAACATAATGTCGATTATTGGTAAGCAAAGCAATGAGATGGTAGCTGTTCATATTGCTAAGACATACTGTCTACCCTCTCTCACATACGGCTGTGAAGTATGGAATATTAATCGGAGCACCCTGCACAAAATGAATGTGGCGTGGAATGCATGCTTTCGGCGCATTTTTGGCGGTTTTTATAGAGAAAGTGTGAAGCCATTACAGTTCTTTTGTGGTGTTCTCCCTGTGTCTCATTTTGTCCACCAGCGCAAGCTTTTATTTTGGAAATCTGTGTTCTTGTCTGAAAATGATGTTCTAGCGAGTCTTTCAAGATTGACATCATGCAGGTTTCTAGCAACAGGCAGCCTGTATAACGTTACATCGCGTGAGCTGTCCACATCTAAAATCAAACATTCTGTTTGGCACGTGTTTGCAAACTCTGTTGAGTTGTGATGTGCTAGTACTGTTTTTATAGGATTAGTATTTGTCTTTATATATACGTAGTTATTGTGATATTTTGTGCTGCCTTATGGCGTAATAAAGAATGAATGACATGCCACTTAAACATGCTGTATGGAAGAGCTGTGTTTCACCCGTAGGCCTCACATTCCTCTTTGATATGATGTTCTTTTAGTGTTTTTATTGTGTGTATGTGTGTATGTGTGTACATGTACTTATGTGTAATTTTGTGTCATATTTTGTGTGTGTAATTTTGTGTATTTTTGTGTTCTTATGTGATATTTTGCTGCCTTCTGGCGCGATAAACGATGATGAATATTGTGCGGGGACGGGTAGGGATGGGAATGAAACTCTGCGGGTATGGGTGGAGATGGAAATCAAATACACGGGGGTGGGGATGGGTGCAATTTCTGTCCCCGTGCACATCTCTAGGTCTAACCTCAAACAAAAGTGATCCGGGTTCAAATCCGGATTTCCGGATTAATCCGGATTCGGATCCGGATATCTGCTGGATCTCTCCCAAAAGTTTGTGGATTCATTAGCTTGTCGGCATCAGTCATTTCGCCGAGTGTAGTGAAAATCGGCCGGTGGCTGTATGACAGATGATACTAAATCTAAAATCCCCCAATTCCGCAATCGTGAGGGAAGTGGAATTGTGATCCGGAATCCGTATCCGCTATCCGAGACTGGATGACCATCAAAGTTAACCAGTCTTTCCGGTTGGTTAGACCCAATCATAGCACCAAATTTCAATGAAATCGGCTGGCTACTTTTGCAGTAGGCCTAATCCTGCACACAGACAGAATAACAGACAAACGTACCGACCTGATCGCGTAACATAAAGACGTGTTTTAACACGTCGTTTGAAGGAAGCAAGCATTGCAAATTATGTCTGCAATGTTTGTGACGCTTGTATAAATGTTAGGGTCCGTTCACACATACGCTGTACTGTACTGCACTGCGTTGCGATGGTAAACTCACAACTACTGTTTTAATTGCAATACTGACGCGCGATATTGATATAGGAATTTGTCTGTCCGTCTGTCTGTCGGTCACCTTCCGGTATTGTATCGAAACGAATTAACATATCGTCGCAATTTCTTCACCAGTAGCCCGATCATTCTATAGTTTTATGAGTATCAAACATATTCGCGACATTCCGACGGGGTTACACCTGCGGGGGCGCTTAATACAGGTTCGGGTATAAAAAAATTCGCGATTTTCGACCAATAACTCGCTATATATCACAAACGATACAAGATAGCGCCATAGTTACGATGGGAAGCTAATAGGAACTCGTATGCATCTGTCGAATAATGCCATTTCTAATGATCTTGAGTGTCCCATTTCAAGGTCACGGAGTTACTATAGATGCCCTCGGCGTATTGTGTGCGCCGTGCTGTCGCGCGATCTGTTTGCGATAGCTAAGTTTCTTGCTACTGTCTGAAAAACAGCATCGCGCAGCGCAGCGTATGTGTGAACGGACCTTATCGTACGACGTATAGCGAGGTGGAACAGTGGTTATGACATCAAATGGCGACCGAGTAGTGTTCGAATTCGGGCCGTTACGCTACCACTATAATACGTAACAACTTTGGACACGCACCTTTTGCACAGCACCGCTGAAAGTAAGACTGCATTGTGCTGCAAAATCTGTGTAATTTAATTTAAATTTTAATCTTATGATGATGTCACCGTTGTGAACTCAGCTAACAGAGATAATACTTAGCGCAAATACAGTAAAGTATAGTATAAAAGTAAGTAAACGTGGCCATTTGTATAGCGCATCGTCGCGAACACGCCTCTAATGCGCTACCGCTTCCCCTAAGTCGGCGCTGATCTCCGCTAGCCAGCCACCGGCCAGTCATTCAACGAACACTGCGAGACCACGGACACGTGATATGCCTGTTTACTCCACCAGCTTTCGCCAGGTACTCGTGCCGGCCTGCACAGAGGACAGGCGCAGGGTGAGTAGGCCTGGGTGCTTGGTTCCGCGCCGAGGTGGTTTATCCGTCCAAAGACGGTCACCCACCTAGGCATTAACCGGGCCTAGCGTAGAGTAACTACGTTCATCAGCCGGAACGTGTTACCGCTACGCTAAACCGGCAACCGTGGATAGTTGATATTGTTATGATGTGTTGATATCGCCGCGTTGCAAAGACAATAACAGCTAGGCGTCACTGCGTCATAAACGCACGGCATGCAATAACAGACAAGAGCTGTCAGGCATAGGAAACCTCGCCCCACGGCCCAATGCAGGGTGCTGCCATAGGGCGAAATTAATGCACGATCCCAGAGCCATTGCCCGGCTATTCTGAAACTGAAAGTTTAATGACTAAAGCGTTTTAACCGGTAATTCCCCGGTAATCTTGCTACCAAACATGGTTACTAAACGTTACAAAGATGGAAACTAACGCAGACGACTGAACAATACCTCACTGGCACTGAATGAACCGCGATATGCCTGCCAGTTCGGCTTAGCGGTAACACGTCGGTCTCGATCAACGCAGTTACTCTACGTCAGGCCCGGTTAGTGCCATGGATAGATGACCGACCGACTGGTAAACCATCTCGGCGCAGAACCAGGTATACCAGGTATACTCAGCCTGAGCCTTCCCTCCGTGGGTCGGCAGGACGAGTACCTAGCAAAAGCTGGGAGAGTAAACAGGCACACCGCGTGATACACTAGCCCGTGGTCTCGCAGTGTTTGGCTGGTGTCTGGCTGAGGGACTAGTTTAACGGAGATCAGCGCCGACGTGAGCGGTAACGCATTGGAGGCGTGTTCGTGACGATGCGCTATACAATCCACATTTACATTACTTGACTGTCGTCTCGACGCTGTCGCCAACTGGCTGTCCACTCCACACCGTCGTCGGTTATTGCAGCGTCTGCAGCCGACCCACGTGATCGACTCGTTTGACGTCATAGGCGCGAGGCGACGTCATCTGCCGATCTCGCCTGCTGCTGCTGCTGGTGCTGCTGATGACGTCATTGAATCACACGCTCACGCTCGGCTCAATTCATTCGACCCGCTCGGCGACGTTTACGTTACTTTGCTCGTCAGCTTCATGCAGGTAAGCTTCAGGTAAGCTGGGCAGCTCCGTCAGCAGTGATGATCGTAGATCGCACATGCCGTCACGCTGCACCTTATGGGTTTGTCTGTCAGAGATGTTAAACGAGGCCAAATGCTTGAGGTCGAGGCCGAGGCCAGAACCTTGAGGCCGAGGCCGAGGCCAAATTTAAAGAGGCTGAACAGAACAATGTATTAATAGAATATTATTTTTAACTTAGTGACTCAATAGATGAAAACTAGCGTCTCTGTTGCCTGCAGTATGTCTGCCGGTGTGTTTTGAAAGCGGTTATATACAATGCTACAATGCAGGATCGTAGCTGGCCTGGGAGTTCAGGGGTCCGGACCCACCGCCCCGGCTGGGCCAGAGGCGACCCGTTAGATTGGCGCAAGTCCGGTGATAAATGCGCTGAAAAAAAATTCGGGTGGGTAGCAGGGTGATTACATGAGTGCCCGCTGGAAGTGATATTTGTGTCATTGGGCATACTTTAATCCTTTTAATAGACAAGAAGCTCAGCTATCGCTGATGAACCGCGCGACGCTGTTTTGTAAAGTTGTAGAGGTATTGCAGGACTTTTTGTCAGAAAACGTAGACAAGAAGTTCACAACAGACTACAATGTAGCATAAGTTGCACAGTGTAGCGGTACACATGGGACAGATGAAAGTTTGAATAGAGGTGTTGCAGTTAGCTTCACGTTTAAACTTGAAGTACCTGCGCAGGTTTATATTCTCGCTATTTTTACCACATTTTTGTTTCCCCTTGGGACGCCCCTGGGGCAATCACGCAAAATGTTCCATGGATGGAAAGGGAATTCGATGCTTACAATAAAAAATTGTCTCGCAGCATGTACCCATCTATCTTCAACAGTTTCCCAGTTATTCGAACCGCAAGTGCAAAAAATCGCAGTTTTCACGTACAGCAGCCCACATTTTTGTTTCCCCTGGAGACGCTCCTGCGACTATCACGCAATATGTATGGATGGAAAGACAATTCAATG
>Ga0209149_1000870_pt1 | contig 13876 bp, 5 predicted proteins | sample WorMetTyACAVOLI2_FD_187423 | JGI IMG/M metagenome (GOLD analysis project Ga0209149, IMG submission 187423) | Marine gutless worms symbiont microbial communities from Max Planck institute for Marine Microbiology, Germany - Olavius algarvensis... ... | reverse complement strand
GCGTGCACTGTGGCCAAACGGTGCATCCTAGGCCTATAGTTACTATGGAACACTAATAGGAAACCCTACCCCAGGAATTCAATGGTACAACTTTCGACCCCCTGTGGTGACCCCTAACCGGTGAGGCACTTTTTGTCAAATTACTTTGACCTCTTGTTACTTAAAAGTAAATCTGTTATTAGTACTTTTTTACTTTTACATGAGTAACTTTCCTAGGGAATATTTTTGCTTTTTACTTAAGTAAAATTTTAATAGGTTACTTTTACTTTTACTCCAGTGTTTTGTCACAGCACTTTGAACAAGTCTGTATATTGAACATCCGTGGTTAAGTGGTTGATATGGGTGACTGCGTTTGTTTACCACTAAGACTTACACGAGTCAGTAGAGACATCTTGTAGGAAACCTTGCTGAAAGTGCTCCATATACAGAAGAAATGTGTCATGCTGCATTTGATGTACGTTTTGTATATAATAGGTAACTATACATGTTGCAGACATTATGGATGTACATTACAATAGATGGTGTTCTTTAATCTATATATTGAATATTGACAAAATATTGTTAGTACAGTCCTATAGTCAAAGTGTGGAAATTATACAGGGTGTTTTAAAAAGTATACCTACAATTTGTTGCTAATGACTCGTCAGTGATTCAAGAAACTATAATATTTTGTTGGTCTGTTCAACATTTATATTGACATATATACACCAAATTTTATTTGGATGTGGACAACTGTGCAAAAGCTATGTAAAATTGAATACCTGAAGATTTTTTGTAACGATTTATGAGAAAATTCTCTTAATTTTTTTATATTTTTAACAGAAACTTGGTATTGAGTTAGCAAAATAGTGCTGTTGCTTTTATGTAATTTCCATGCTGATATATTTGTAAACAGTAATCAAAATAATTTATTAATTTTTTCGGCGTCATTTTACTATTAAGTTCAAGAGCTGTCTTAATGTTATTTTACATTATACTCACTGCAGTCAGTATAATGAGTATGCTGTCGATTAACCCTTTATGGACACATTAAAACTGCACAGCAGTGGACCATTATACAGTAATACGGTGATTGGTACACTGGCTGTTGATGGGTGGACTGTTACATTTGGAACAGCAAGGAGGGGCCTGAGCGGGCTAGGGCCCCGCCCAGTCCCCTCCTCGCTGTACCAAATGTAACAGCCCACCCATCAACGGCCAGTGTACCAACTTCACTTTATTTGATGTGACACTATAATAGCCTCTGGACTCTAAAGTATTGCAATCATGTTGTGTAAGCATGTCTGCTGTTGACAGGACATGGAGAAGTGGGCAAAGAAGCTGAACGCTCAGAAGGAACATCTGAAGGATGAAGTAAAGCCGCCGGTTGCCGAGCCCATCATTGATATTTCTTCTGTGTCTCTGCCGCCATCGGGAACTGCTGATGCTGGCTTTTCAATGCTAGAAAAGGTAAACATTGTCTTCTCTACATCGACAGCTATGATGAAACATCAGACTGGAAACAATGATGTATATGCGTTTCTGCTCCGTGCAGTTTTCAGTGGCACACTTGTTTAGCATAGGTTTTTTATGCAACGTAAGTAAGTAAGTGAGAGTATTTATATTTGGTGCCTTCAGCCATTTCTGAACTGGGCCAAACTCGCTCTCTCTCCGTGATTGAAGGCAAGTCCAGGCATCCAATCTTCTCTGTCATAAGCTGTTTCCTTTATATGATCATATTCCACATCATTGCTTTTCATCTAGTCCGTCATAATAATAATAATATACATATTTCTATTTTGCAATAGTTCGTAACTTCAGAGCACTCTGTCTCCCATGAGTTCTCGTCCCTTCCATTTTGATTTCTAAGACTGTACACAGAAGGGGTTCACTTCTCAACACACAACCTGACCAGTTTTTCTGTCTTTGTCAGATGGTGTTCATCAAGCTTCTGTTTTTGACCTTTGTTACTGATTTTAAAAAAAACAACAGAAATAATACTGAAGGCTGAAAGTCAGCATGTAGTTAGTTGGTTGGATTTTATGCCAGACTTCCCATTTTATATTAGTTTTTCAGTCTGTGAAGGATGTGTATTTACATTCTGACTAGCTGCTAGCTCTGTAGTCTGCGATGTACTTATGAGTATATTTTGCAGAATATTCACAACTTGGTTTTCTACAATATTTACGAATATTATAAATGTTAATATTCTACAGTGTACTCATTGTTTCATAAAAGTGGATTTGGTTGTGTCGAAAGACTGGGTTTGATTTATGAAAAGATCTATAGGCGGGTATTGGATTGGTGCATGTGAGCTGTGTGCACAGCGTATATTGTTCACATTGTTGTCTGTTGCAGACAGTGTACAGTAAGCGACTGACTGATGTAGTTCGAGAGAAAGAAGCAACGCTTTCAGCTGCGACAGCAGCGTCTAGTTCCATGGTATGATGACATTTTCTAGCAAGGCAGTAACAGTAGCGAGTTAGTCAGTGCAGAACTGACACAATGTCTCCCCCGTGGTACATTTTTGACTCCCCTGGCAGGAAGCCTGCGGCAGTCACCACCAAAATGCAAGACACTCTAGACAGACCTCCGTCCCTGTGCAAAATTGCAGCCAAATCCGTTGAGCAGTTTTGGAGGAAATTTATCAATAACAGATGAACACTAACAGCCAACTTAATATGCCCCCATTACCATAAGGAGATAATTATAATACATGAATTTGTAAGGCACACAGTGTCAGCGTTAAAGCTGAATCAGAGTTGTTGGCAGTAACAAGTGGATGATGATTTGGCGTGAGTTGGTTTTGGAAGAGGTGAGTTATAATGGCAGCACTTGAAGGTATCATAGATAGGAGAAAGTCTGATTTCTAGTGGTAGACAGTCCAAATGCTAGGTGAACGTAATTTTTCTTTCTTAAACTTCTTACCTGATGCTTTGACACAGCCGGTATGTTTGCATAGACTGTTATATGCATATTGTTAATGTATTGTGTAACTCAACTGTTGTTACAGTTCACTCCTTCAGAACTTGAAGGCAGTAATGCTCCGGTCTCTGTTGAAGAGCTGATCGACTGGAGCAAGCTAGCATGTCTTCTTTGCCGACGAGCTTTCCCATCAAAGGAAGTTCTTGTTAAACACCAGCAGATGTCAGATTTGCATAAGGTAATATGGCGTCTGTTTGGACACCTTGTAAATGGTGTTTTTATACTGTCCTCGGCACTTTTAGCACTGTTAGATCGCTTTCTGAGCTGTAAAGAAATCCTGTTTTAGCAGTCCCAAAAGTAGTGCCGAGGGGAACTTATGTGGCCCACTTTTTGTAACATCTTTAGATTTTCCTTCAAGTTCTTCCTAAGTTCGTTATAAAAATTCACAACGACGTTTTTTAAAGTCCACTGGTTAAGGTTTTGTACAATTTTCGTAAGTCTGTTTTCAATTAGGCCTACTGACTGGAAGTTTTTTTTTTACAACTTTTTCATAAGCTTTCTAAGATCTTGCTAAGGTTTTTATTAAAATTTGCACTTCCTTAAGTTACTCGTAGGTTTCCTAAGATGTTCGTAAGTCGATGAAGTTCCTGAAACCTTAAGATGTTTCAAAAATGGGGCCCATGATCCGTGTGATAACATAATATTTTTGGTTGAGAAGCCAAGAACAGTAATAGTGTAAAAGCATTTTTACTATTTAACCACTAAAATAATATTCTTCGACACAACCTGGAATTTATACCTAAATTAGTTGCGACGTGATGTTGATGTTGAGCACGTGACCAAAAGAAATAAATAGGCTGTCGGTAAGCTGTACGGCGTACGCCCCTCCATCTCTGTTCATGCAGGTGGGTTCTTTCCGAATCCAGATCGATTCCTTGACCTGCCTGGTTTTCCGATGTCCTTCTCTTTCCAAAATTTTGGCACCTGACCAATTTATGACGATTTTCTTTCGCTACATGATCTGTTATGGCTGACTTGTTCATTTCTGCTGCCCTGCTTTTTCGGTCTGATCGTGTGAACGTTCTGTTGCTAATTGATTCTACTTCTTTCCTGTGTTCTTCTTGTCTTTTCCCATAATTTCTGCCAGTCTCTCCAATATATGTACAGTCACAGTTATGGCATGGAATCCTGTACACACATTCTCCAGTTTGCTCTACTGTGCGTTGGTCTTTTGGGTGGACTAGCAGTTGTGACAGCGTCCTGTAGGGCTTCATGGCCGTATTTATTCCATATCGACAGCCTATGACCGTCTTTTGGTCACATGCTCAACATCAACATCACGTGACCACAAGCCTGATGAAGCTCGCCAACGGAAACGTCGCAACTAATTTAGGTATAAATTCCAGGTTGTGTCGAAGAATATTATTTTAGTATTTAAACTACCAACCTAATGAACGTTTTCACGTACTATTTAACCCTTTCACTTTTAGTCGGAACATTTAATTAAAGATCTGGTGGACCAGGTTCCAGTGTTTATGCTCATTTATACAGTAAAATTGTCTGAAGCCTAATGGATTATGTGGTTGTCTGCAGTAAAGAATTGATATCAAAATTATTGTGAAATTCTTTAATTAAATCTCCTATATACCTAATAATGGTTGTGCTAAATATGGGTAGTGGGTACAAGGCTTGGCCTGCTTTATTTTTTGTGTACGAATGTTCTTAGCAGTTTAGTTTCGCTGCATGTGATACAAAATCGTGTATGTATTTGTATTATGTCAGAAAAACGTAGAGGAGCTGTTACAAAGAAAAGGTGGTGGCCTGTCCCAGGATGGTTCCACGGTATGCAGTCATCTGTCGCATTCAGTTTGTCAGTTTTGCGATATTATTCCGATTAGTTTTAGTCAAGAGACGGAATAATAGTAACAACAAACAGGTTATTATTATGTTGTTATTATTAACAGAATTTATAACGTGAATAAAGTCACCATTGATATGCAGTCAGAGATGTAGTTGCATTGTATTGGCTGTATTGCGGCAGTCGGTCACAATGGTGTGGTTTCATGCTATGAAAGGATAACAGTGAGTGGGTTAAGAAGGTTAAGAAGTGTGTGGACTGTGGATTTTGTGGTTGGGCCCCACGCAGTGCAGGCACTGAGATACTGAATTCTGCTTTGTAGAAGTTTGCAGCCGAACCAACATTTAGCAGTTTTTTTGTGTCTGTAAATATTCGTTCTTGATTGTTTATTTACTAAGTTGGTCCAATGACCAACCATTAAGATCGGGGTGGCCTCGTGCAGCGTACAGGCCGAAATTTAAAATTCTGCTTCCTAGAAGTTTTTACCCACGATCCATAGAATATACAGGTACATGCCAATTGTCATTGACGTTGGCCCAGCGGTGTCGGAGCCTCGGGGTTTTGAAAATGTTGACACCGCCGGACGGACGGACATTTCACCAGTTTCATAAGTTTTATAAGTCATCTCGAGAGAGAGAGATGACTAAAAATGCGACACTTTACAAAGTGTTACAGGCTGTTAATTGTTAGTACTATCTGAATGATAAAATTGATAGCTGTAATCAGTACTCAAACCAGCATCGTGATGTAATGTTGTGCTCGGTGCTTGGCTGTGATGCAGTTACAGTATCGTGATAGGGCAAAGGAACGACGAGCAAAGTACGGCCAGCCCGAACCACCGCTGCCGAAGCGTAGCAAAACCGATACAGAGCCGGAGCCTGTTCCGTAAGTGCATCAGTCACTGGTCTTTTTTTGTGTATACATTGGCATCTCCAGCTATGGGGTACTGGGATATATCCCCCCCTCCCCTCCCATGGAGCTTGCGCATGTACACCGATTTGACGATTTCTATTGACATCTATGTCCAAGACGGTATTGTTGTTGCTGCCATCACTATTGATGTGCTGTAAAACTCTGTACACGTTTGTTTACTGCATTTCCAGTTACATGTAGTGTAACCTAGTCACCTAGTCATTTCAATTTTCCAGTTTATTATTTCTGTGCTTTCTGCCTGATTTCGTGTACGTGCATGCCGTGCCTCCCCATCTCAAAAACCTGGCGATGCCACTGTGTATATAATACTTGCAGTAAGATGGATAGACTGCTTGAATCTTATGCAACTTAAGCTTTATGTTTAAGTAATCCTTGTTTGGTGTTGAATAGATTCATTCAGTTGGTACGATCAGTACTGCAAAAACTTCTTACTCTATACAACTGAGTATTGTTACCTAATGAGAACGTTTCTATGTCTGTGAGACATCTTGATCATGTTTTGATTGTTTAAAGCTTGATGGAGCACGTGACCTGGAAATCACCTGGTCTCATGTGTGGCTGAGTTGGTAGGATCCTGTATCCCGATTCATGCATGTCTGTGTCTTACTGATCCAAAGTGCCTCTGTTATCCGCCTGGTTTGTCGCTGAGCATTTTTGTCGAGCACTGTTGCCTTGTCCCAGTCGATGACATGGTTCTCTTCCACGGCGTGGTCTGTGATGGCTGACTTGTGAGTTACACTGCTCTCCCTTGCCCTGAAGGCTCGGGTCTGTGTACTGGTTGTGAAAGAGTCCACTTCTTTCTTGTGTTCCTTGATCCTCAGACCAATCTTCCTGTCTGTCTTCCCACTGTATGAGCTGGAGCAGTTCTTGCAAGGCACACAATAGATCAATTCGGCCTTCTACTCATCCTTGACCTTGTCCGTCGGATGAACCACAGCGTAATCCTAGTTTTGGTCTGTTACTGAGCTGTATTAAGCCCACACCACAAAGTGAGGGCTTTGTGCAGTGATGCTGTCCATCTGTTTGTCTGTTACCTGAGATGTGGCCACAACAAAGTGTGTCACACATTTCTTCCCCTGTGATAAACTCCCCCATGAAATTTACGCTTGCAGCAGGACCTTTCTTGTGGCATCCATGAATGCACGACACTTGTTTAGTTTGGTGACATGTGCATGTGATGTCAGGTTTGAGCAGCCTACGGCTCATGGCATAAAAGAAGACAACGTCGGCAATCGCTTGCTGCAGAAGATGGGCTGGAAGGGTGGTGAAGGTCTTGGCAAGGGACACCAGGGTATTGTCGACCCAATTGAGGTGTGTTCTTTAGCGTTAGGATGCCGTGTCACCAGCTTATGCCCAAACTGTGCAAAGGAACTTTGTATCTTCTGACGAAATTATATTTTGGATTTTGTAATTCCAAGTTTGGTGATGCATGAAGTGTAAGTAGATCATTGTTTTCAGTTAATGATGAAGTAAACTGTTGTTTGAATATCTGATGAGCCGATTTCGTTGAATCATGGTGTTATGATTGGGCCTGCCCATCAGAAGAACTGATAAACTTTTGTAAGTAAGTAAGTAAGTAAATGATTTATAAAGCGCCGACGTCTATAAAGAATCAGGGCGCGTGGTGGTGATTTGTCCCAGACGTGGATTCTGAACCACTTTTCCACTTTCCTCGCCGTGATTGCGGAATGGGGGAGTTCAGATCAGTTTCAGCATTTTGCATACACTCACGGGTGGATTTTCACGATACTTGTCGGAGTGACTGTTGCTGACGATAAGGTAATGAATCCACAACATTTTGGCAGCCATCCGGCTGACATCCGAATCCGGATTGATCCAGAAATCTGCATTCGAATCCCAGATCACTTTTGGTTAAGTTAGATGCCTTACCGGAGGTTTGCGCTTCCCGAGCGTAGTCTAGTTTGCTGACGTATTGAGCCAGTCTCTGCAGTGGTAGTGCGATTAAGCAAGTGGGTGAGATTTGTCGTTAATATATACTGTCACTTGGTGATACCTGTTAATAGGCGAGGCAACGACAAGCGCAGGCAGGGCTCGGCTCTCGGGGAAGCACCTTCAACGTCGAGCCAACCGGCACGTACAAGGAACGAGCTCGAAAGACTTTCCAACAGTACTTCCAGGAGATCAACTGAGAATCTATAGGCATCATGTACTGACTGTCGCATTACTGTAGAGTTTGTGCTGCGGAGGCTGCTATTTGTTTGTGAATCTCATGCACTAATGTCTTGTGGATTTGTTTCATTCAGGAGTTGCTAACAGTGACTATATCTGTTTGTCTGTTGGATGATGTTATTTATCAAAAATAGTAGCATTCTCAGCCAAACGTGAATTATCTCAGATTTTCTATGTTGGAAAAAAATCAGTTTTGGCCATTATATTTTTGCCGCGCGATGCTATGCTGTGTGTCTGTCCAGCCGTCTCTCCGTCTGTCTGGTTGTCTGTCAAGTTCGTACGAATATTCTGTCAAAATGAGTAAACATATCTTCAGAATATTTTCACGGCCGAGTAGTGACACCATTGTAGTTTTTCCATGCTAAGCGTTATGACAGTATTCCGGCCACATCTGAGATGTGATGTTGGACTGCAGGAAGGGGAATATAAATAAAAACTGTCTCTGTGTTACAATATTGTGTACTATTATAATGGTGCACAAAGATACGAGCAGTTCTTACAGGTCGGTTGACTGTATTGGGCTTTGATCTTGCTTGGTTTAGCTCTCTGTCTTCCAAGCACCTCTGTGTCTTCGGTCTTAATGGTGCTATATAGATATTAAAAAATTTTTTTGCTTACATCCTTCTCTTTACCTTTTAGTGTGCGGAGCTTGGTGGGATTGGCCCTTTGCGTGGTTGACTAACCATCATCCTTCAGTGCTATGACACTGTTGTTTGGGTCATGTGACCCGTGAAATCGTCTCCGAAATGACCTATAATGTGTCGAGTGTGACGTTTATATACCATACCATACCAGTGTGACCCTTTAACAGGGGCGTCAGGTGCAGGTGGGGTATCTCCTTCATCACGTGTTGTGAATGCTGCGACCGCCAGGTGTTATAAACGGTGCCAGCAGACCGTGGCAAGTTTGTGACACTTATCGGTGGAGTTTGTGTACAGCAGTCGATTGAAGCGAGCATTATCATTATTGTGGCCATTGCTGCACAGTGCTCTGCGATAGAGATATAGATAGTTACAATGGACTACTAATTTACGACTAATTTACTAATGAACGACTTACACATGCCCTACTCAAAAGGTGTTATTTTGAATGACTTCGATTGACTCAGCAAAATATTCAGAGACGCGAAGCATCGCACGTCCTCTCTGCGACAACTGAACTTTTGTATTAAATTCCAAATGTGATAATGTTAGTGTTTTCAGGGGCAGTGGTGATAACATCAATATGACTGGTATACGTAGATCTAGATCGTCTTTCGATTTAGTGGAAGTGTCTGTTTTTCAAGTAAGGCTATCTGAGAAAATCAGTTTTCATCTGTCCCCCACACCACCGTGATGTGATTAATCAAATTTCAGTGAATATATATCGTTAAAAAATCATTATCAATTGTTTGCTTGATTAACCGTTAATCTGTTAATTTTTTTTAAATGCACGTAATGATGTTGACGTCATCAACGTTAAACGGACCATGTGTGCATGTTACAAATAAAACGTGTCAAATACAGTACATAATCCACTCGTCTTACTATTATTGATTTGTGATTGTGATGTATTAATGCTGCTGGCGTTCCAAACAAAATATGTTGTTGTGCCACTGGTGTTGTCCAGTAGTTTGTAGGTTAAACCATTGGAGTTCGCCTCCTGTGTGGTGCAAGGCACACCTTCCCACATCCCACTCTATTGTCCCTCAAATTTGGCAACCGTGGTTGTGCCCCTGCAATACTTACCTGGTAGAAGAAACTCATTAGTAGATGAGGTAGGCGAACGTTACCACCCGAACCACGCCGTCATTAGGTTTCATGTTCAACAAAATTGGATGATTACTTAGTTATCCTGCTGCTGACAGAAAGTCTGACAGACAAACAGCAATAGCATTACTGCCATACATCCATGGAGTCTAGGGTTGCCACCCATCCTGGATTATCCGAGACGTCTCAGATTTGAAACTCGTTGTCCTACGTCCTGGGACGCAAATTGTGCTGGATTTCCGGCAAGACCCAGCACACATCGTGAATTTGCCTCAATGATACAGATACGGTGAAGGAACTTCTCGAAGAAGTACTCTATCTTCAGCACTTGCAGTTGCATCTGAATTCCTAATTTTGGTCCCAATTTGCCTTTACTGTTTAAATTGCACGAAATTTGGTCAATTGATCCTCAGGAAAATCATTAACATTGTTTCCACCAGAATGTCCTATTTTTACGGCTAAAATGCCCTAAATTACAGTGCTCCTCCAGACCCCATAGCTGGATTTAAGGGGCATACTTCTAATGGCAGGAAGCGGAGAGGAGGGGAGTGTGTCGGGAAGTGTGTATCTGATTTGAAAGTAGAAAAGGTGGCAACCCTAGTGGAGTCAACAGGCCTACGGATGAAAGAATATGGAAAATCCGTGACGATCGTTCGTGCATTGATGCATCCACTTGTGGTATGTATACCACACGCGTATACGCTATGCTAATTTGCCCAGCTCTATTGCATTGTCGATATCGATACGATACGTTGATATCGATATTTGTAAACCCATGATATCAGCGATAAATCGACATTATCCTTAAATAACTGCAGCGCTCTTTCTTTGGCCTAGACTTATTTCACTGTCGCTAGCAAAGTAGTAAAAAAATGACGTCAATGTTATTTCTTAACTTCCGTTTCGGACTGTAGAACGAGGTGGCACATTGGTGACTGGTCATTTTCTTTTTGGATTAGTCTTTCGCTGAGACCAAACAGCTTAAGTGCAGTATCAGTCCTGAGTAGATATTAACCAATCACTGCAGCGCAAGCTCACGGGTCATCGCTGACGTCATCGCTATCGCCGTTTCTCTGTTTACTTCTGAAGCGAAAAAATGAAGTGATTCTCGCTCATCAAAACGTTATCACGGTTATCTGTAACTGATAATCTATCTTGTGCATGTACAAGAAGCTCAGCTGTCGCAGAGAGACAGCGCGACGTTTCGTGTTATTGAATATTTTGCTAAGTTACTCAAGGTCATTCGAAATAACACTGTTGAGTAGGGCGTGTTTAAGTCCTTATTAGTATTTCAGTTGGAAGTTTGGACTCACCGAATCGCTGAGCAATTTGCTAAGTTCGTTCAAACAGAAAATATAACTTCACTTTTTAGCTGATCTTTGTACGTATTTAGGACTTAGCGAAAGTCTCAGCGAAATATTAATCCAAAAATAGAAATTACGCATTTCCAAATGAGATACTCAGTTTTACTCATATAATTACAAATATTTAAATTATCGTTAAACAGTAAAATATCCAGAAACTACTGATTTACTTGTCACCGATAAAAATCGATATGTTGATAAAAAACCGATACCGGTATTTAAAGCGCCGATACGATAAGATACCCTCCTACACAGTGGAAGCGAAATCCGTCAACCAATTAAACTCGGCTCTACAAAAGTTACGAACCGCCACTCAGATCGGCTTTTTCTTGGATGTTTCAACATCTGCTTAGCCGACAGGCCGCCTGTTATCATCATACGTTATCTGATGAGCTGGTGGCCGACCAGGTAAATGACCAGGTAAATGAGATGATATCTATATTAGCGATCGTTTCGATACATTGACCCACCTCTACACGGTGGGTGGTATGCTAAAAATAGAAACAAAATGTCAATACGGCAGCAGGGGTTAAAGGTTAACAAATCGTCGCGCGTGTTGGCGTGGCGGCCTAGTTCTCCGATGTAGGGCTATGGCAAGTGTGTTGCTTGTCGGTGTTCGACGTGGTGTTCTTGCAAGTTTGTTGCGTTCTCGTTCAAATCGTTCAAAGTTTGCCAGCCTTTACTCCACGATGTCACGCCTTCTGATCGAAGAACCGAAATACTCGTGGTTGCAAGAACTTGGTCTCAAAGCGGATAACCTCGGCGTTTTCTGTGGGGCTTGGAGTGGCCAGGGTCAGGTAAGCCTACTTTGATCCATCTCATCTTCATCTTCTATACGGGGCAGACAGCTGTTAAACTGTCTAGCGCTGAGGCCGCCGATCGGGCCCAGTGCGCTGCCCCTGATTAACCGACAAAGGCGAAGGGCTATATCGTTCTTAAAAGGGGTCAAAGACAGAATCAAAAAGCTTTACCCTTCTTACATAAAGGAATAATAAATAACAACTCCTTTACATTGGAGTTAGTTATCAATTAAGAATATTATAACCAGTCACGAGACAGAACGGTATTCTAAGATCCCAACGACAAAGTCGAAGGGTAACAAATGAGAAAAATTTACCCTGCTTAAGCAGGGTCAAAAATTACCACCAACTGGCGGTAACATGCAGGGCTTCCTCTGAACACCCTGAAATGCCACAACTCGTACTACTGCTCAAGATGCCTTGTGACAGCACATCCTGGACAGGAACACAAGTAGCCAACCATTCATGACCCCTTGCGCTTGCCAAGTCATGAACAGGATCCCTGGAAACATAATGCCCCCATGAGCCGGGTGCTGAGGGCTGCACCACTCATGCCCAATGAGCTGAGCAATATACTTACCGGCACAGAGAAACCGACAACCAGCAAGACCGACCCCCAGACCGAGGCCCCCCACTGCACCTAGGCAAGGCGACCCCGTGTCCCGTGTGATATTTTCCCGCAATATGGAATCATCTCCACATTGAAGACTCCTGCGGTTTCCAGTGGCACGACGTGGATGCTGTCACTCCGGAATTTCCTCTGGACTTGCATAACACAAGTCCAGAGTACTTTTGCCACTGCCTTCTTTGATCCGTTTGTTTGAAGTTGTTTGTTGTCAAGCAATCTGTAATCCCGTCAAGATCCCCGGATTAGATTCCTCAATTTCGAATCCCGCAATTGAGAAACAGGTCCGGGATTAGAAACCATAGATTTGATTTAGCTTCTTTGTTCTTTACCTTAGGAGATCTTGTTGACGATTTAAACTTCAAGAAATATTATTTCAGATTAGTATGTCAAGCTGTGTTCATTCGAGTGTTTTTTTTAGATCAATTGCAAATGATTGTAATTGGATTTTTGTAGGAAAAAGTGTTGTGTTGTGTTAGTGAGTGCTAGTTGTCGAAGGCTGTTGTTTTGTTTTAGTTATTGGAAAATCACTAAGTTGTCTCAACTCTACTCGTTGTATTGCTGTTTTATCGTACAGGTTGTGACAAATCTGAGTCCCACTACCAACCAACCGATTGCACGAATTACACAGGTGACAGTAATTTCTTTCTTGTAACACGTTCTTTACAGAACAGAAAGTAGGCCACGGTGTTTGATTTGCATATCGTTAAAACCATCTTGATTTCTGTTGATTTTTATGCTTTTTGGGTTTCGTTCCAAATACATCTGTCAACTTCATTTTCATCATTTTAGGAAAATACAGTGGCACCACCTAGTGAAAGATAGCCACTTAGCTTTCCTTGCAATAATCAACACATAAGCGAATAAACATTGTCATAACTACGGCGTTAGGCGTAGGAGTTGATCTCTACTTAAAGTTAAATATGGTTGGTGCATTTGGCCCTTTGTGTAATGTATTGGACCAAGTACAACAGAACTGACATGCATTGTACCAGTTTTCCCGTATGGCTCAGAATGTCGGGCAGTCACTAGGGCCGATACATGGAAAATGGATGCTGTCGATCAGTGGTGCCTGCGGAGGCTGCTAGGTATCAATTGGTACCAGTTTGTTTCCAATGCCGAAGTTCGGCAGAGGACCAGTCAGTCCCTTCTCGGCTCAACCAGAGGCTCAGAACTGCCCACTGTGGAGCCTGTTAGCAACGTTTAGTGCTGTGCACTCTAATTAGTGGTGTAAGCCAACAGTGGTGATTGGTGATGATATGTGAATCAGAATAAAGACAGTTATTTTGTTTAAAACATCTGTTAGTGCTTGTAAATGGACCCAGCATCAACTTGCTGATGAAGCTAGCCGGTTCCACCTGGGGCGCCAGCGCCAACACTCTGCGGTCATCTGCTCTGGCGCTTTGCTATTCAGCAGCAGAGTACTGCGCCCCAGTCTGGTCACGCTCTGCTCA
>Ga0209149_1000869_pt1 | contig 13878 bp, 12 predicted proteins | sample WorMetTyACAVOLI2_FD_187423 | JGI IMG/M metagenome (GOLD analysis project Ga0209149, IMG submission 187423) | Marine gutless worms symbiont microbial communities from Max Planck institute for Marine Microbiology, Germany - Olavius algarvensis... ... | reverse complement strand
TAAATGGTTGTTCTTTGTTGTTGGTTGCCAGGCAGTGTTGTTGTGTAGACCTGTACTGCAGCCTAGTAGCCAGTCGAGACATGCAGCAGTAAATGGTTGTTCTTTGTTGTTGGTTGCCAGGCAGTGTTGTTGTGTAGACCTGTACTGCAGCCTAGTAGCCAGTCGAGACATGCAGCAGTAAATGGTTGTTCTTTGTTGTTGGTTGCCAGGCAGTGTCATTGTGTAGACCTGTACTGCAGCCTAGTAGCCAGTCGAGACATGCAGCAGTAAATGGTTGTTCTTTGTTGTTGGTTGCCAGGCAGTGTTGTTGCCTCTGGATACAATCTGTGAAATAATGTGTATTGTGTTGAGTGAAACTTTAACCCTTTAATAGGCATACTGAAACGGAAGAGCAACAGACCATTATACAGCAATACAGTGATTGGTACACTGACCGTTGATGGGAGGGCTGTAACATTTGGTACAGTGAAGAGGGGCCTGGGTGGGCTGCGGCCCCTGCCCTGTTCCCTCCTTGCTGTACCAGATGTAACAGCCCACCCGTCAACAGCCAGTGTATCCACTTTATGTCATTCAATGTGGCACTGTAATTACCTTTGCACTCTAAAGAGTTAACTACTACTTATTCCAATACGTTGCATTTAATATGCTGCTCACCATCGAATGCACCAAGCAGATTTACGCGGCTTGTTGCACGTTAGGGTCAGTCAGTCGTCTCTGCAGTGGTATCTAAAGATGTGAGATGATACTTTCTGTAGAAGATAAATGACAAAAAACTGACACGACTGTTCTTAATATTTGGAACTGTGTTTTTCCACGACACGAGAACCATGTGTGTTGTTTTCAGTTGGCTACAATTAGATTTTTCCTGGACACATGCCCCTATGATGAGGCATAGGTTTAAGTTTTTCTTTGGTTTAGTTCTTTCGATATTCTGTAATGTATTTTAGTTCTCGTGATATTAATTTTTTTTAGTGCCATTCTTGTGATTATTACTTTTCGTACTTGATTGAATGTCAGGAGAGTATCCAGCATGTAACAAATTTACTGCAAACCTTTCGATTATCAAACCAGGTCAGTGTAGAAAGTGGCGGTTAAAACAGTTGTGTGTGTACCTGCCTTGTGATTGGCTGGTACTGTTGTCCATATAATGACATACATTACATTGAATTTTCACACAAGCCCCTGCAAACATGCCAGTATGAGTTGTACTTTAATTTGTTGACTAAATATGTAGAACCGAATTTACGTGTTTCAGGAGCGGGATAACTTTGCGGCACAGTGCGAAGAGAGCAAAAAGCAACTAAGTGCTCAGAGAACCGGTTCACAGCATCTTGACGACTTGATTGACAAACTGCAGCAAGACAAGAAACGACTTGGTCTTCGTGTGGGTAAACTTACAGCCAACGGTACGCATACTGTCTAGATATTACTAATGATGAAGTTTGTGTGTATACTGTGATCGTATTTTGTAGTAGTTGATTGTTTTGACAGGCTTGGCCACTTCTCTCATACATGTCGTGTTGCTTGAGATTTAATTTAAAAAAAGCTATTTGTTACATACACTGGGACAGTTAAGCTCTAGTCAGTGAATGAAGCATTAGTCAGTTCTGTGCAGTAACTGCTTGTTCATAATACAGTAAAAACATAGTATGCTGTTCGTTTTTCTGTACCATTCTTTAGAACAATGACTGCAGTCATAACTTAATGGCCAGCAGTGAACGTATTTACCAGTCCTTGGTATCTGCACTTGTAGTCCTCCTTGTCGTCATTGTTACAAGTCGCATCGTCACATAGTCTGCTTACTTTTATAATTTTTTGTAACTTATTACTTTTTACTTATATGTTATAACTGTGTGTTGCTGTAGTCCTTCTTGTCTGTTAGTATTACTTCCTCTTACCTCCACATGGCCACATCTAATATGTGATGTTGGTCTGGAGGAAGGCGAATATTAATAATAAACTGTCTCTGTGGTACAGTATTGTGTACTGTTACAAGCAGTTCTTACAGGTTGGTTGACTACATCGGGCTTTGATCTTGCTTGGTTTAGCTCTCTATCATCCAAATGCCTCTGTATCTTCAATCTTCATGATGCTATATGCATAGTACTTTTGTTTTGATTACATCTTCTTCTTTACCTTTTAGTGAGCTGAGCTTGATATTGGTGACCTATAAAATCGTATCTGAAATAACCTATAATGTGTCGAGTGGGACATTAAACCCTACTATACTGTACCATACCTATTATTATTATTATTATTATTATTATTATTAATACGTTATTTGTGGCAGAGAAAGATCTTGTCCTAGAGATTGACCGTTTGCGCCATCATGCCAAGAATGGCACTGTGCAGCATGGCAAGCGGCCCAAGGCACAGACCGGTGCCGTCGAGGCATTCATCAAGGATCTGGAGGATGAGCGTGACTATTGGAAGAACCAAGTCAGTGAGATGCAGCAGCTGCTGAGATCCAAGTCTGGTGTCGGTGGCATCACAACATCACAGAGTTCGACAACTACTGCTACAAGACGATCGCGTTCACGCTCAGTCAGTCCTAGTCGCCAGACGTCACACATTACTTCACCGACGCGAGGGAAAACAAAGTCACGTGCAACAAGTCCTGTCAGCCCAGCAAAGAAGGTCAATCACTATTAACCCTTTAGACTGCAAAGGCAATTAATATATAATTTGTATAATAGTATAATATATAAAGCAATAGTATGAAGTTGGTACACTGTCCGTTGATGGGTGGGCTGTTACATTTGGTACAGCAAGGAGGGGCCTGGGCATGCTGCAGCCCCCCCCCCCCCCCCCCCCCCCCCCAGTCCCCTCCTCTGGGACGATGGTGGCAATGATGTGTCTGCTAGCTGCATCGTGGCTTCAATTGTCCATTAGCGCGGGCAGTGAATGGCCACATAATGCGCTGCAGCACCATTAGCTCATGCCAATCAGCTGCCACTTCCAAGATTGTAAAGCGCTGCTGGTCACGAGTCTGACTCATATAAGCGGCACTATAACAAGTGTCCAGGCCTTTACCTTTACCAATCACTGTATTGCTATATGATGGTCCATTGCTCTGCATCAGGTGCTGCCTGTTCATGGATGTCATGAACTTGATGAGTGTTGCAAATGTTTCCATGCATGCATCTATGCCAAAGAAGTACATTTTGGCATATATTGTGACTCAAGAGTACACACATGCACAATTAAGTTTATTTGGCTAATTTTATCAACAATAAGACTAAGTGGTGATATTGTGTTAGATACGTTAGAATTTTGCTATTTTTTGATATTATGTTTTTCACAAGATAGTGTAGCGATACATTGTAGGTATGGTAGGAAGTATGACACAGATCTCGTGGCAAATTTACTGCTGAGTATAACAGTGCAATAATTTTTAAGATCGGTCAGCATTTTTCAAAGTTATGAACAAATATTGAGTGGCACATTTTTTATAGCTCACGATGTAGTAAAAAAACGCCAGGCTGAAGATGCAATATTCAGGTGTAACACAGGTTTGTATGGTACAGCCTAAAAACCAGAAAACTTAGTCAACAGTCCCTAAAACTGGCCCAAACCCGCCAGTCCTGCAATAGCGATAAAATCATGTTAATACAGTTGGCACTGAAATTATAATAATTCAAAAAGTGATTGTTAACTCTGCGGAAGAAAGCGGCAACCATTTCACTGCATGAGGTTGGGATCATAATGTCTTGGCAAGGGTGTTGTGTGTAACACAGTCTTATAACTTTTTTGCTGCTTGTGTGTTATGTCTCTTCAGGAATTTGATGGTTTGTGCAGTTTTGTGTAATGTTAATGCTAGGTATCTGGTCAGTTTGAATCGACTATCAGAGCTCTGGAACAGGAGCGTGATCACTATAAACAGCAGTGTGAGCTGCTCAAGTCCTCACGTCTGCAGACAGCAAGTCCGTCACGACACAGTACAACTAAAGAGAAGGTCTCGTTCGATTTTCCAATGAATAAACTGGATTTGTTTGTCAAAAAAGTTTCTGTAGTGTTTTGTACAACAAACAGGCTTTGTAGTTATGCATGTAAGTAAGTAATGAAGTAAGTAAGTAAGTAAGTACGTCTGGATATTTATATCCGGTGCCATAATCATGAATACGTCTCACTGGCACTGGGCGGTCGAGAACAGGTGTGTTTTCAGTGCCCACTTGAAGGCACTCTCCGACTGGTCTGGTGACCATAGTGCTGGTGGCAGACGGTTCCATGTAGGTCTCATCTTAGTGAAGTAACGGTTGATTGTTTTGGTATTTTATCAGCACATGATGCTAGTGGCGAAATCATTCTTCTGTACTGAACCACACCAGCACACTGTGTTGCTGGTCTCTTCAGTATAGAAGAAAGCTTTCTGATATTGTTAGTTGTCATGACTTGTCGGAGTATGCCAGCATTTGTGTGTGTTTCTCGCTGGTTGGGTTTAATTCTCATGGATATAGTACATGGACCGAACTGATTTTCTTTATGGTTTACAATGCATTGCTTTCCACATTGACGCTTGGTCTGTTTTGTCTGCAAAAGGAGTTTGTGTTCATATTCAGTTTTGTCAATAGTAGTTGTATAAATGTGGTTTGTAGGTCGGACGTGATGATGATGAGCTTGGTCAAGTTCGGCGTGAACGAGATGAGCTTCAGAGTCTGTTGGATAGATTTGAGCGTCACATGGCTGAGGTAATAAGCGAGAATACTCTCTTGCTTTTGTAGTTTTATTTGACGAGGATTCAACAGTAACCATAAACATCTTGTGAGTTCTTGTGGAAAAAGTCGGTTACAAATAATTGTAATGTGCTAACAATAGGTCAGAGAACAGTTGTGGGTTTGTTGATGGTTTTCTTGTTGTGCTTTATTGCAGAAGAAGATTCCGCTCCCTGTGCTTTACTGTGCTGTTGAGCTGGTGAGGGTTAAACCCATTTAAGCTAGCATTACGATTCATGTCGGCCAGATCGCTGGCTGATTGAGCTGGTGCTTTCAACTAATTAGGCCAGTATGCCAGCAGTCCTGTTAACAGGGCCTGCTGTTATGCAGAACTCACCGTTTCTTCCATAGTGATGTTTGTCACCATTACCAGTACTCATTGTGCCTACCCATGGAAGGATGGCCAGGCTGTGTTGACCTGCATGGCTGGTTAAGTAAGTACCATCTTGGTACTAAGCCAGCTAAACATCCGCGATATAATGTTGTTAAATGATAACACATTTTACGCGGTAGGTTCCAGTGAATAGATGTATTATTGGTGGTATTTGTGCGTTACAGATTCAAGCCAATGTTCACGTGTTGACACAAGAGAGAGACAATGTGAATGCATTATACACTGAGGTGAATGTTAACAAGCTGATCTGCTAATAACACAGCTGAGTTTATGAACGATAAGGTGATGTTAGCAGATGGAAATTGTGTAACTTATCTCATGGTTAGCAAAGCTTCTGTAGCATACACTGAGTCAACAGTTATAATACCATGCAGCATCTATCTTGAGACATGATATTAAATAAGTAAGTATTTGAGCCAGTAACTGACAGTGGGGTTCGACGCTTGCTATCTGTGATGCCATCCAAGTCGTCGTCACTCGACATGCTGCCATGCAGTCTGCTTAAGGGATGTGTTGATGTGTTCATGCCGATCATAACCAGACTGGCCAATTTGTCATTTCAGACTGGAAACTTCCCGTCCAGCTACAAAAGAGCACAAGTTCTGCCAGTGCTAAAGAAAGCCGGACTGGACCGTCATCACCGGCAGACTACAGACCAATCAGCAACTTGTCAACTGTGTCAAAGGTGCTCAAGAGGCTGGTTTTAGCACGTCTTCGCCCACACCTGCTTGGCTCCACCAACTTCAGTCAATTCCAGTCGGCTTACAGAAAAGGGCATTGCACAGAGACTGCACTGATTGAGGTCTTGGACAGTGTGTACACAGCCACTGATGACAAGCAGGTCACTGTCCTAGTCGGTCTCGACTTGTCTGCCGCGTTTGACACGGTAGCCACGACACGCTGCTCGATCGCCTACAGAGAGAGTTTGGGGTGACAGGAACGGCGCTGTCCTGGATCCAGTCTTACCTGAATGACTGGTCTCAATTCGTCAAGCTTGGTCACCATCAGTCACCAGCCGTGAGCCTCAACGTTGGCGTCCCTCAAAGATCGGTATTGGGACCTACTGTTCACCGTCTACTACAGTCCCGTGGGCGACATCATAGCGAAGCACGGCATGCAGTACCGTCAGTATGCTGACGACACGCCGCTCCATCTCGCCATGCGTGCTGACAACACATCTGCCAGTGCCGGGTTGTCAGTGCTTGCTGCATGCACTTCCAACGTCAGACTGGTACATGCAGAACAGTTTGCAGCTCAGTCCTGACAAGCTGGAGGCTCTGATCGTCGGAACGTCATCTCAGCTGAAACAAGTGCTACCAGCCGTCCAATCTCTGACTGTCGCTGGGGTCAACCTGCCAGTATCCGAGCAGATGAAACTGCTTGGCGTCATCTTGGACCGGCGACTGACATTCGAGAAGCACGCCACAGCGGTAGCAAAGTTGTGCAACTACCATGCTCAAGCCATCTATCACATACGACATCTCATGACGCTGGAACTAGCACTGACGTTGGCTTGTAGTTTGATTCTCTCGAGAATCGACTACTGTAACGCTCTTCTATACGGCACTCCGACCGGCACTATCCAGAAACTTCAACGTGTGCAGAACAACGCAGATCAGATCGTGCTCCAAATTGCCAAGATGATCCCACGCCATGCCGCTGCTGCATAGCCTGCACTGGTTGCCGGTTGATCAGAGAATTGTCTACAAGATGGCGATGGTAATTTTTAATTTTCGGTGCACCGCAACGCCAGCCTATCTCAGCTGATACTTACAGCCCCACAACTGTGTGCGGAATTTACGGTCGTCGGACACTCCTCTGCTGTATCATCCTTTCACCAAAACTGACCTCGCCAGACGTGGTTTCCATTACTCAGCTCCTACCATCTGGATCTCACTTCGTAGAACTGTACTCGAAAGTCCGTCAATAACTGTCTTCAAATCCATTCTTAAGACTCACCTTTTTGATCTGGCTCATATCAAACAGTAATGATGTGACCACCGCCTCTCAAGTTACAGCCTATGGCGGGATAAAAATCTGTATATTATTAAGCGCCTCACTTTACGTTAGTAAAAGAGGCGCTTATTGAGATAGGCTGTGTCGTGACGTCGTTGGTTGGTCGTTGGTTGTTGCTTGGTTGGTTGTCACGCGCGTGCACAAACGGTGCATCCTAGGCCTATAGTTACTATGGAACACTAATAGGAAACCCTACCCCAGGAATTCAATGGTACAACTTTCCACCCCCTGGGGTGACCCCTAACCGGGGAATGGTCCCCCTGTGAGGCGCTTTTTGTCAAATTACTTTGACCTCTTGTTATTATTATTAAGAGTATTTGTATCCGACACCTAAAAGCAAGAGTCACTAGGCACCACAGCCTAGTCCTTGACAAACAAAGCAGCTTGTTCCATATTGTCCTGCATTCCTGCATTGGGTCTGTTCACTTGGACATCAGGATATGAAGGATTATGGAGTATGGTCGAAAGCATACAGTAACTATACACTATACACTAGATAGTTATGTACAAACATTGCAGTGAACACCACAGACAAAGTAGATGACAACACGTAGAAAAGAGATCTGAAGAAAATTACGTGGGCAACAGGTTTCGGTTACATTTGGAAGAAGATTGAAGCGCCAGACAAAGCTGGATGGAGATGAGTTTCCTGTGGTCTGTGCTCTGCTGGGAGTGATAAGGCTTAAGTCATATCATACATTGACTTTTGCAGGAAACAGTCCATCAGGTCATATGCATAAAAAAAGCACATTATGATTAGCTGTTGATAAATCTATTGTGACAGTACCTGACCTGTTAGGTTCCCAGTGACAGCGTACTGTAGTTTACAGTTGGTCTGATTTTGGCAACTGTATTAGACAAAAGAGGAGCTGACGAGATTGCGTCGTGAAGTTGTTCGATCTCCAAAGTCGGTGAAGTCATCACTGGCGGCTCAGGCAGTGCTGCGTCGTGTAGAAAATGAACGCGACGATGCATTGGCAAGTGTGCGCAGTATAACAGTCGAACGAGACACGTTGCATGAACGACTGAAGGTAGACTGTCTTTCTTACTTACTAAGTTATGTGGACGACTTTGGTCTGTTGCAAGATTTCTTACTGACCACTCTATGCATGTGCCATCTTGAAGGAAGAGGAATATTGAAAATAATACTGTCTCTGTGTTACAGTATTGTGTACTATTATAATGGTGCACAAAGGTATGAGCAGTTCTTACAGGTCAGTCAACTGCATCGGGCTTTGATCTTGCTTGGTTTAGCTCTCTATCTTCCAAGCGCCTGTTTCTTTGGTCTTCACTCTTCATGGTGCTATATATATAATTTTTTTTGCTTACATCCTTCTCTTTACCTTTTAGTGAGCTGAGCCTGGTGGATTGGCCCTTGATGTGGTTGACTAACCATTGTCCTTCAGTGCTATGACACTGTTGGTTTGGTCATCTGACCTGTAAAATCGTCTCCGAAATGACCTATGATGTGTCGATTGGGACGTTAAACCCTACTATACCATACCGTGCCATCTTGCACTGTCATTGACAGTTATGCTACATGTTATCCATGGACATTCCTGATGGTTAGGTTCATAATCGGACAATTATGCTACATATATATCCATGGACATTCCTGATAGTTAGGTACACAATCACTCAATACTAACAGTTTACAAAGCTGAACAAAAATGACAAGTCCACGTCTGCAATTGTCCATTTTTGTAGACTTTCGTAAAATTGAAATTATGTAAAAAGTAGACTAACTGTAAATGTGTAGTTGGTTTATTGTCATTTGTTGGTATTAATGCCAAGCTACACTGTTTCTGTGTGTACAGATCGCCACAGATACTCAGCTGGCTGACAGAGCTCGCATGGAGCAGACAATAGAAGACCTTGAGGGTGCTTTACAGTCGGTATGTACAATATTATTGACTGGTAATTGTGCATTTAGACAATGCTGTGTTACTTGCCAGTTATTCATATAGTGAGAATTCACTGCTATATCTATCTGTACTGTATTCACTGTGTGCATGAATTGACACTCATTTCTCAGCAGTGCATTAGTAATCGCTTGACTAGGTTTAGCAGTTTATGTGATTTTGTTAACACAGTTTATGTGATTTTGTTAACACAGTTGGAGTTCGAGAAGAAGGCTGCCGAGGAGCGTGTTAAGCGCGCTGAGATGTATGACTCGACTCTTGAGGAAAGAGCACGAGAACAAGCGACACAGTTGGCCGAGGCTCGAGACAAAGAATCCCAGCATAGAGCAACCGCTGCTCAGATGAGGTTTGTGCTTTATTTTTTTACTGTATCTGTCTGGTAACCCATCTGTTGTGCAGTGTACTCGCCATATATTTGCACGGGTTATCTGAGACAATGGACTGAGTGGCCAGTTTTTTGAGTGGTTATTGTTTTAGAGTGTTGACAGAGCAGGCAGAGCGAGCAATGAAAGATCAACAGACGTTGCTTGTGCACAAAGAGTCCGATCTGCTGTCGGTGGAAGAACACGTTCGCCTGCTCGAGGAGCAGGTGTCGTCGCTGAAGCGCATCAACGAGGCAGATCGTGATGAACTGTCAAAGTTGCATGCAACCATTGCAGAACTTGATCGGGAGAAAGACGAGCTGCAGATTGCAGTTGATGAGAAGACTGAACAGGAAGCAAGTCGAGGAGATGCTGTTGCTGCTAGGGTGAGTCTTCCTTTCCTCTTGGGATTGCTAGAACGAGATTTACATCTTGGCCAGTAGCATTTCCTGGTGCCAGTGAACAGATGCTAATAATACTTACTTCAATGCTGTGCTGTGGAACAGTTTGTCTGATAACACACATTGCTGCTACCTCGTTAACAGTGTTTTATTGCAAGCTAAGACACTTGCCGTTTATCCAGTCATTCCCTGATATTGTTTGCATCTCATCCAATGTCCTCGAGGTTTTTACTTCGGTCGCAATAAAACATTTCTAATGTAATGTAATGTCAGCCTGTTATAAATCTTGTTGCTGCAGTAGTGCCTGAAAGACACAAGATTAATCCACTAATTTTATTCTCTGCCACTATATTGTGTAAATTTCCTGTTTTTTTGCAACAGTTTCTCATCTATGATATCCTTTGAAACTGCTAAAGTTGTTTGTGAACTTCTGTCGAGGGTGTCTGTCATGAAATGTGTTTCTACATTGTCCATCATGTTTCACTAGCAATGGCAGTAGCTCATGTGACACTCACAGTGTAGAGATGCATCTTTGTGTACTGGAGCCCGATTTTTGAAATATCTGTACATTTTTCCAAGTTTTTCCTCATTTGTAATAAATATTTCTCAAGTTTTTCTTAAGTCATTGAGTTCAGGTGTTGTAGCATGTTTTTTTAACTTTTCTACAAAACTTGAATTGGTGTCTGTGTAGGAACGGATGCTAACTGAAATGCGATCTGGCATTACTGATTTGGAGCTGATGACTGAGTGAGTTACATTCTTGCTTCACTTGCCACTAAGCATGTATTCAGTGCAGTAATTTTATAATCATAAAATGTTTTTTTTCAGAAGTCAACTTACAGTAATGCTAAATCAGTTTCTCTTTCATTCGTATATTGTTTTTGCATCATTCTTTATTCGTATGTTTATTCATAGTCACGGGTGACACTAGGCTTAGGTTATTTTAAGAAGTGCATTCATTTATAGCGCTAAATATTGATATGGGTCGCCTTCCATCATGCAGTGTGTATTAGCCGTCAGAGAAACAGTGGTTATAAAGCCAAGCAGGTTAAATGTCGTGGCACAAAGCCTCTCCAGTTCCCTCCCTCATTCCCTCAGCCCCTATAAACACCTCTTTCTGTGTCAAAAGAGAGAGGTCGCGCAGCATCTACATTTAACGCACACCGTCAGGCAACCTGGTGGTGTCGTGCTACACTACACTTGTCCCACCCCTGAGGTCGTGCATTGGGCCAGCCCATGAGGCAGGCCTCAGCACTGGTACGTGAGGGGCATGTGACTCCTCGTAAAGAAAGAAAGAAAGAAAGAAAGAAGACTGGTATGTGTCAGTTTGCACAGTAAACATATTTGAAAATAGCAACTTCATTGTAGCTGTCACTCGATATTAGGATACCATGAGTGATGGTGAAAATGTTGCCGAATTTGTGCATGTGAACTAGACGTCAGAAGGAAACGATAGCAGCAAAGGATCGGGAAATTATAAGCCTTCGTCACCAGCTCGATGCAAGTAGCGATGAACTGACTGAGGCTGGGCGTAGCCGTGAGATGGCACTGCGAGAAAACCGACGCTTACAAGATGACATGGCATTGATGACACGTGAAAATCAAGTTAGTGCAGTGTCTCTTTCTGTATTTTTTTAAAACTGTCATTGCTGGAAATTGAATTGATATAATATTGTTATTTTAGTTATTTGTGAAACCAATAATTTATCTAATTGTAAAACTTTTTTCCATATTTATGTCCTTGCCGATTTAGTATAGTGGTAACACATTGGACTTGATCAACGTAGTTACACTAGGCCCGGTTAGTGCCTGGGTAGGTGACCGTCTTTCCGTCTTTGGACGGGTATATTTTGGGGTAGAACCAGGTGCCCAGGCCTGCTCAGCCTGAGCCCACCTTTGGTGGGCAGGCTGGAATGTGTACCTGGTGAAAAGCTGCGGAAGGAAACGGGCATATCACATTATACACTAGCCCGTATCCATGGTCTTGCACTGTTCGCTGTTGCCTGGCTGAAGGAACTAGCTAGCAGAGATCAGCACCGACCTACTGGAAGCGATGATGCATTAGAGGTGTGTTACACGTTAATGCACTATACAAATCCACGTTTACTTTACTTTTCTTTAATAGGTTATTTGGATGTACCTGTTTCGTTTTGTGTAGTATTTATCTGTTGTGTGATGTGTGCTAAATTGTTTTATTTTGAAACCGTAATATTTGTTTAAGATAAGTAATTGTGTAGCGTAGTTCTAATGCTGTTTGATCTGGCTGTGTTGTAGAGTTTGCATGCTGACTTAAATGATGCAGTTAAGGAGAGAGAAGAGTTGAAGAGACAAATACAGGATTATATCATCGAAGTTAAACGCTGCCAGGAACTGCTGTCGGCAAAGGTACCTGTGTTATGCTAGTCTTAATCACGTTTTTCTAACGTTTCTGCTTGCTTTGATAGACAAGGTGTTGTGATGGAGAGTCTATCAACGACTCTACCTTATGTAAGTAAGTAAGAATATTTCTATTCAGCACAGTTAAAAACAGTTCACACTGTGCCACGGCCTCACTGTCCGAATAAAAATGTCTTCTGTAACCGCCTGAACTGTCCGTGTGACAGCCCACATAGTCTGAGATTGGGCAGCAGACTGTTCCAGACTTGTAATCCTGTGGTGGCAAAGGTCCTGTCTCCAAAACTGCTGCGCGTTTGACTGACAGCGAGTGTTTGAATGTCGGCAGAACGCACTTGTCTGACACGGGCGTTGGCACACGACGCGCGCTACCACACGGTGCAGGTGGCGGAGCACAGGCAAATCGCATCGGTTGGTGCCCGTCACGAGCCTGGTGGCAGCATTCTGAACTAACTGCAGGCAGCGCGTCATTTCGTCTGTGATATAAGCTTATAATGCTTAAATGTGCCCACTTGTAATTTGCGACTTTTGTTGATGCCACTAATAATGCATATAGGTGTGAGCACAAAGCCCAAACCCGGGTTGTTTGGGTGAAAGTGCATAACCTAAACCATGGAGACGTGGCTATGCCTATCTCTTTCTCTGTATCAATGAACGAGATATGTGTCAGAATTTACAGGTGGATTGTAACGTCTGTTCACACATATGCTGCGCTTCACTCATAAAGTCACAACTTCTGTTTTTTACTATCAGAAAAAAGAGCAGTGCGCAGTGCAGCACAGTGAACAGATGCTAATAATACTTACTTCAGTGCTGTGCTGTGGAACAGTTTGTATGATAACACACATTGGTGCTACCTCGTTAACAGTGTTTTATTGCAAGCTTAGACACTTGCCGTTTATCCAGTCATTCCCTGATATTGTTTGCATCTCATCCAGTGTCCTCGAGGTTTTTACTTCGGTCGCAATAAAACATTTCTAATGTAATGTAATGTCAGCCTGTTATAAATCTTGTTGCTGCAGCAGTGCCTAAAAGGTAAATTTAAGACCTTTGGGGACCCAGCCTAATCTTGTACAGTGCGTCTGTAAAGAACTGAACCTCTGTTACATTTTCGAGTAACTCCGACATATCTGGTCCTATATCAACTATTTGTGGTACACACAATCGACATTGAAATCTTCACGTACTAACGTTTGGTGTTTTGTTAAATATTTAAAATGCCCAGTAACTGAAGGGGCAATTTTCTCAGCTTAGAAGAAATGACGCAATTTAGCATCAGCTGTATGGAGTTTGATCATATTTTAAATTTAAGGGACTTCATATACAGCATTGTAAGTCGCAGAAAACGTGCCTTTTAAGGCAATAAAATGTTTGGTCAGAGTGTGATCTTATGTGCTGATACATACACTGTGTTCCAAAAAAAAACATGTGACCACATTTTCGATGATAAGTTGAAGTACAACTGTCCGTTTACAAAGATTTTTGGCACACTTATTAACAAGAGTATAGGCCATCGACAGGTATATTTAGTTTCCCACCTCACCTACTTCATGCACCTACTTTACCTTGGGAAACTGTCGAGACCTAAATATCATGAATTTAGCCTTAAATTCCTGATTTTCTCAATGCTACAATACTAGGATATTAACTGCAAAATTGTCACCATATTATTTTGCT
>Ga0209149_1000868_pt1 | contig 13881 bp, 11 predicted proteins | sample WorMetTyACAVOLI2_FD_187423 | JGI IMG/M metagenome (GOLD analysis project Ga0209149, IMG submission 187423) | Marine gutless worms symbiont microbial communities from Max Planck institute for Marine Microbiology, Germany - Olavius algarvensis... ... | reverse complement strand
CAAGCTGGTGGAGAAAATCGTCAAACATGACAGTTGGCCAATCCAGCCTGATATCCTCAACCCACCATTGCTACGACTGACATCCAGGAAGCCACTGTGGCTGGACTTGCAACCAGTTGACATCAAAATTCGATGGAGGCATAACTGGAAGTTGTCTCAGATGGTCAATTCTCACCTAGTGTGTGACCTCACAATCCGGCACCCGGGTTTGGACCTCCCTCGGCAACAGTGCTGAATTGTTTTCACACGGAACAGGGACACTGCAGTGCCTGCAGAAGGAAATGGTGACTTGCGGACACTGATCTGTGTCCTTGTGGCGAGACCCAGATAATGTTCCACATTGTCGAATCCTGTCCCATGACAAAACTGAATGGCGGCTTATCTCGGCTACGTTCTGCAGATGAAGACGCTGTTTTGTGGCTGACCAGTTATGGTTCATGACACGCATACGAGAAGAAGAAGCTGATATTTTGTGTCTTCAGCTTTGGTGTTTTGACAACTGATGGTTGGATATCAGGAAGGGCATCTGCTCTTGAAAATATATGCTCCATCTGTCTCCGGATATTGCTTTGGATAGTGGATACCTTTGATGGACCACAGGTTGACTGAATGTGGGAACATCTCAGCCCTCTACAGGCATGTTGTTGGTTTGCTAATATTTATTATAATTGTTTCATTTCTAACTTGCCTTGTCTTGTGCACTTTATAGAGCCTTTGCTGCTGCAGTTGGGAGAGCTGGAACACCGGATGATTTTAGTTACTCCTCAGATATCGTGCAGGACACCAAGAACAGGCTTCGGCAGTTGGAATCTGAAGCTGAGGTGAGACCGTTTTCCTATTAACCCTTTAATGGGCACAGGTAATTATAGTGCCACGTCGAATATGAAGTTGGCCGTTGATGGGTAGGCCGTTAACGTTTGGTACAGCGATGAGGGGACTGGGCATGGCCGTAGATGGGGCTGCAACCTGCTGAGGACCCTGCTCGCTGTACCAAATGTAACAGTTGACCCGTCAACAGCCAGTGTGTACCAATCACCATATTGCTGTATAATTTTCTGCGGTTTTAATGTGTCCATTAAAGGGTTGATATGTTAATACATATATATCTGACCACTGCTAGTATTTACTTTAGCTAATGGTGACACTTCATTTGTTAGTTATTACTGTACGCATGTGTCACTGTGTGGGTGTGCAGAATTTAGAGAAAAATTACCGTGACTTTCAGTTTCGAGTCACACATCTTGATCCTATTATAGAACCAGAGTCATATCAGCGAGAGAAGTCGAGGGTTACTGCTCAGATGCAGAAAGAGCCAATGTCCAGTCTCGGTAATTGTTTGTGTTGTTAACTTGTAGTAGTACCTTACAGCTTCTAACAACTGTTATAATGGATGATTTACATTCACTGGTAATGTCGACTCTAGTGTTCCAGTAGCATGACATAGTGATGTGTCAGCTTGTCCAGATATTTTCACTGCTATGGCTTTTGATAACCTCTTTTAATAAATCAAAGTAGTGTTTTGTGCAAACGTAGTGATCTAAGCAGCTTAGCTGTGCTTCAGGAACTGTTTCCCATTCATTCCTTGCTCCCTCAATGTCTCATTCCATCTCTTCTCACTTATAAGCATCACCTTTGAATGCTAGGCTGCCTAAATACAGATCTTTGCTATGCCTATGGGTGTCATCAATCTGATGGCACATTACGTTCCGACAACTGTAGGTAAAAACTGTCTGATGCAATTTATGTCGCAGCATGTAGGTATTCTTTACGTGAATTATCAGAGTGTGGTAATGATCACGTGGAGCAAGGAGTCAGTTTACGATGTATTTACGTGTAAGATAGAACTGTAACATCTTGAGAATGCAACTGTTCAGATCGTGTCAGTCATGTTGACATCCAGTGCACACGGCAGCCTGAGAAGGTTGGAAAGTCGTCAACATCAAAACCAAGATTAGTTGAGCGTGATCCCGTCAGTGACCCACCAGTTGCACCATTTCTGCCAGAACTGATTGCCAAAAGGCCACATGCTGCATCAGGTATTGTATGATATATATGTGGTATTAGGTGTGATGGCATTTTTAAGTGTCAGCCATACCATTCATGTACTCGTGTATTTTTAAGTTTGTATTTTTTGGTAAAATCCATGAATGTTTTCTGAAGTCATTGTAGCCCTTTTTATACATGTCTTTTGAGTTATCGGACAGATACTAACGTGTTATTTTGCAGAGGAAAGCTAATGTTTTCATTTCCATTAATTTTCTTGCCTATTTGCAACGTTTTAACTTCTCAAAAGCATGACCCAGTATTTTAAATTTGTTACAGGGAGAAACAGTCACGTTACATAGACAAAATGCTGAATGTAACTTTTTAACGTTTGAAAAACTTGACCCGGTATTTCATATTTGTTACCGGGAGAAACGGTCATGTTACATAGACAAAATGCTGACTACTTTGAAGACATGAAGTCAGTTAAATGCCGTTCCCAAGACTGATCTCATAGAGACTGGTAGTTGGCAAACAGTTTTAATTTCATTCATACCTACACGCTGCCTAAATGCAAATACAGGCTGTGCCTTTGAATGTCATCAAGGCTGATGGCACATTGCGTTGTGACAACTGTATGTAAAAACTATCTGATACATTTTGTGTCACAGCATGTAACACTGTAGATCTTCTTTATGTGAATTATTACGGTGATATGTCTGGCATTGGTAACAATCACAAGGACATTGGAGTTAGTTTACAATGTATTTATGTGTCAGATGGAATTGTAACATCTTGAGAATGCAACTGTTCAGATCATGTCAGTCACACTGATGTCGAAAGGGCGCGGCAACATGAGAAGGTTAGGAAGTCGTCAGCAACAAAACCAAGACTAGTTGAGCGTGATCCCACAATTCACCCATCAGTTGCACCATTGCAGCAAGAACTGATTGCCAACAGGTCACACGCTGCATCAGGTATTGTCTGATATGTGGTATTGTGTATGATGGCATTTATACTTGTAGATTGTACCATTTATATAATCATATATTTTTATAGTTGTATTTTGTCTTCCGTAAAGTCAGTGAATGTGCTCTTAAATCATATTTGTTATAAATAATAATATATACATACATATGTTTGTTATGCATAATAATGTTAAATCACGTGTAGGCTTTTTTATAAATTTCTTTTGACTTGTCGGTCAGATGCTGATGCCTTATTTTGCAGAGGAAAGGTAATGTTTTCGTTTTCATTTCTTCCTATTTGCAGCATTTTAACTTTTCAAAAGCTTGACCTGGTATTTTAAATTTGTTACGGAGATGAAAATTCACGTTATGTGTACAAAATGCTAGTTACTTTGATGACAAAGTCAGTTAAATTCCGTTCTCCGTTCCATCCTCATAGGGACTGGCAGTTTGCAACAGTTTTGATTTCATTCAAACCTAATGAACTGTAGGACTTTGGTTTGCATGAATTGTCTCAATATTTCACAGTATAGAGCTACTAATGCAGTGTTTTGAATGGTTGGGATTTATCACAGACTGCTCTGTTTATTGTACATAATAATGTTATTTATTGTGTATTTTACAATCGGACATTTTGTCTCTGCATTTTGCTTGCTGTAATAGTGCTGCTGCAAATTCTGTTGATGCTGTTGACAGTTGATCGAAGCCCATACACAGAGACACAGCGAGCAGAGCCAGTTGTCGATGCTGCATCTTCAGATGTGGTGCATGAGCCTCACAGGTTTGTGTGTATTTGCCATTTGTCTCCTCGGCCTTTGTGTTTTTTTATACCTTTGCCCGTTTAGACTGGCGGGAGACATAATAGTCTTGACCGGTCTGTTCGTCCACCTGCGTCCTGCCTATCCATCCATTCATTTGTCCAGTACCGAATTTGTGAACAAGATATGTTGACAACGCATGGACCTAATTTACAGCAAATTGACAAAAGTCATCCACGGGGCAAGGGAGTGAAATGGTCAACTTTTGGGTTTAGTAGTCGAAGTCACAGGCGGCAGACATAGGTGCAACTTATGAATGGAGTATTTCAAAGACAAACGAACCAATTTTGCTGCAAATTGGTAGAAGTGGTCTGTGGGGCAAGGAGTTGAAAAACGATCAACTTTTGGGGTCATCGTCACACGATGCCAAAGCTATATTTAGAGACCTTGTGGCGGCATCATTCTCAACCTTCGGTTAAATAGATTGCCGGGGCATTTGGCGAGACGTCCAGCCTGTAGAGAGCTGGTCCAAATCTTTAAAGGGCATCCAGCTAGACTTGGAAAGTGGCCGTTGAAATGAGTGTGTGTTGTGTATCACTATAATAGTGACAGATCTGCCTTCCCTTCTGTGTTTCTGTTTGTGTGTTTTCTGTATGTCTTGTATATCACTAATGACACTGATGTCTACCTTTCTGTGTTTCTCTTTGCGTGTTGCAGTAAAAGCACAAAACCAGCAGAGCAGAAGGCTATGCCTGATGAACTGAAAATTACACCAAATGAATAGAGCGGCATGAGATATTTAGTTTTGCTTAGAGATGCATGGTTTTCAAAAAAAAAATTCCAAAAAAGAAACTTCAGAACTCTCCATCTAGCAACAGCAAGGCAGCTGTTGGAACAGTGACGGCTGGCAAGCATGATGGCCAGGGTGCTGGCCTAGTTGAACTTGCCTTCACATTAATGTCTGAATACTTGTAACATTACACTGTCTCAAAAAACGTGACCACATTTTTGATGATACGTTGAACTAGAACTGTCCGTTTACAAAGATTTTTATCACACTTATTACCAAGAGTATTTTTAGTTTTATTTTATTTTTAGTTTCCCACCTCACCTATTTAGTGCAGCAACTTTACCTTGGGAAACTGTTGAGACCTAAATATCACGAATTTAGCCTTAAATTGCTGATTTTCACAATGCTACAATACTAAGATATTAACTACAAAAGTGTTACCATATCATTTTACTTACTTATTACACAAGTTACAGTTTAAAATAGAACAATAACAAGATTTATTGCAGAAGATAAGATGGTTTATCAGCACGTGAGACGGGAGATGCGATTGGCTTCAAACAACAGCTGAGCACGACGTCGTTTGAAGCATTTGAGCTGGAGATTGTGGTGAATTATCCTGTGCACGCTTGAACAGAGAATGACAATTACACACGAATCTCACAAGCTGATCGGTGCCTTTTTGGCTTGTCCTCCTGACTGAGCATGAGGTCCTCCACTGCTACGCACCGAATGCGGTCTGCATGGTTGCCGGACCACTACCTGTCTTGCGGATTCTCTTTAGAAGACTGTCGATGCTTTCAAGTTTCCAACCCAAGTTGGGAAATTCATGCAACAGCCTTCGCGCATCATACCACTTTGACAGATAGAGCTTTTTAATCAGAATCACATCTTCCTGTGAAATTTTCATGATTTTGTTTAATTTTTTACCAATATTTAGGTCTCGGCAATTTCCCAAGGTAAAGTAAGTGCACGAAATGGGTTTGGTGGGAAAACAAAAACATCTGTCGATGGTCTATACTCTTGGTAATAAGTTCGATAAAAAAATTGTTGTAAACGGACAATTCTAGTTCAACTTATCGTCAAAAATGTAGTCACATGTTTTTTTGAGACACAGTGTAGTTCTTGCAGCTAGTTCTACTATAATGACACAAGCATGCTAGTCAGTCATGTTGTTAAAGATAAGCAAGTGTGTTGAGTTAATTGCATTGAGTTAAAGCCGTATGTTATCTCACAAACACCACTTCTTTCGTCAGTGGGAGGTGCTTGTGATTTTTGACGACATTAGGTTTCTAACAGCAAATTTGTGTGTGGTGTTTGTGTTGCAGTTTTCCATCGACACATGATAAACTGCAACAGGCGAGTGCTTCTCGCAGTGTTTCAAACAACACTGATGAGCATGTCAGCAGTGATTCATCCATTACTCGTACAGGTAAAAAGAGTCACCGACATCTTTCTTTCTTTCTTTTTCTTTTTGGGTGGCACATGCTTTCTTGTCGCATGCCAGCGCTGAGGCCTGCCTCACACGCTGGCCCAATGCGCAACCCCAGGGAAGGGACTAGTGTAGTGTAGCGTGACACCATCAGGCTAACCTGATGGTGTGTGTTGTGTAGTTGTTGTGTGATCTCCCCTTAGTTAGAGAGGTGTGTAGGGCTAAGGGAGGGATCGGGAGAGACCTTGTGCCATGATATTTACCTCGCTCAGCCTATAACCTCTGTTTCTCTGGCAGCTAATACCTACTGCATGATGGATGGCCTTAGCTCTAGCACACCTCGCACCGTGGGCCCCAGGGTCCAATTTAGCGGTGCATGTAAACAGAGCCATTAATGACAGACCATAGCATACAGCAGGATGCCATCTGTTATCAGTGGTTCAAGCAGTGACTAATACTGAATGTCTCTAAACCCAGTATTAGCCAGCGGTCACAGATTGAAGAGGACACCGTCAAACCCTCTGTGCCTGCCCGAGAATTTAATCTCAAAGCATATGCCGCTATAACTTGACACCTGACGCAATGATTCGGCGAGCCCGGGCCTAGAACCCATACTCGCCGATCACCGTAGCCAGGCAGCGCGTACTGCAATGCTACCAATAGTGCCACCGGGGCAGGTGAGTCACTAACATAATTGATACAGATAAATTTGCATTTTTTGATCATTTTCCATACTTAATTATAATTAAGTTGGGATTAATTATGTTTCTGTTGCCATTATTTTTATTGAGTAGTGAATTTAAATTAAATTGAATTTAATTGAATTAAATTATATTTACTTGATGGAATACAGACTTCGAATCAGCAGCAAGCTTAACCAGCTGACTGCATAAAGTTTGACTTACCTTTACTATCTGGATCCCAGGATCAGTCTACATTACCCAGGTTATTAGCTTGGTTCAACTTCCAGATACTGAGAGAATGCATCGTTGCAGTTTTTTAAATTTGAATCGTAGCTGCTGTGATATGTAATAGGTTATAAAGATGCAGATGATGAGGAGTTGCAGTTGGCGGTAAGTCATTATGAGAGTGGCTCACATCACCACACTGATGACTCTCCACCAGATGCTGCTGCGATGTCAGGTGACTCACAGCCATCTGGTGACAGCAAACCGTCATCTTCTGTTCGACCACCAGCAACGACCAATTTTGAAACAGTGTCACTTGACGACGCATGGAAAACGTTGACTGCTGGTGCAAAACAAGCTAATGGTAAGGTTTCAACTGACACTTGAGTAGGACATATTTCATCACTGAAACCAGCACATACCAGTCTGCCACCCAATCTCGGACAATGTGAGCTGTTATACGGCCAGTTCAGGCGGTTATTGGAGACATTTTTATTCGGACAGTGAGGCCACGGCGCTGTGTGAATTGTTTTTAACTGCGCCGAATACAAATATTCTTACTTACTTACTTACATAGCGTAATCTAGAAGTGTGCACATTAATGATTAAGCATACAATAAATAGTTTTGACTATTAAAGAGTTGTTAAAGTTGGATTTATGGAACATGACTATTGCTCAGTGATGAGCAAGTGAAACTGTTCTCTTTGCATGCAAAAGCTGTTTTCTGCGTACTTGCAGCATTTGTTCTGTGTGGCTCATTTGTTATTATATATTCAGTTATACAGTAAGTAAGTAAACAATGCTTATTATCACTGTTTTTGTTGAATCTATTTTAATAAGAATTTGGATGTTGCCGTTTTCAAAAGTTGACTATTAAAATAATTTTTGATCCATTTTGAGCCCTACAGTCTACACGATTTTCGTGGTGTAGTTTGGTGTGTGAAACTTCTGATAGTCGATACCAGTGTTCTGTTGTAGTAGCAGTGTTAGAGGCAGAACAGCTCGAACGTGCGCGTGCAGAGCAGCAGCAGCTTGAAGTTCAGCGGAAGCAGCGTGAGGAAGAACGGTGGCGTCTCGATGAAGAAGCACGTCAGTGTGAGCAGCAAGCCCTCGAGGAGCTGCAGAGACAGCCGCAGGTCAAGTCAATTCACGTCGTCTTTATTAATAGCTGTTAATTGCAATTGACATTGTTAATTGTTAATCGACATCATCCTCCACAGAGGGCGGTTCTGCAATTGCATCCGTTAAAAGTAAGCATATGTAGACTAAGGAACAGCAACTTCAAGCAGTAACCATGAATTACACAGTGCATACCACACCCACCAAACATATAGCCATCATGCAGTCTGATGCTGGTGACTGGCTAGTTTGTGAAAAGCTATGTGCCTTCCGTTTCTGTGGAATGAGAAGAAATGGGCAGTATCTGCCCCCGGGTGTTGTGCTCGTCAGGCCCTACCTCATGGAACACTGTTCCAGCTCGGCTACGGCACTCATCACTGACACTCAAACAGTTTGCTCAAGGCGTCATTGTTTGCGTGATTGTCACCGCACGCACCTTAGTGACAGTTCTCTGTTTGTGCATTTTGAAGTGTCTGTTTATTATTATTATAATATTATTATTGGTAGACAGCAGTTTTTATCGGCGAGTGAGTGAGCAGTACTGACTAACTAGGGTAACAGGAAACTGAACTGGTGGTTACATTACAGGGTACCAGGACAAACCATTTGTTTTGGCCGTAGTAATTTTTGGGTCAAATCTACATACAGTTTCATCACACTTCACAACAGCATAATATTACAGCTGCAGCCTACACTCAGAGTGACCCACAGTGCACTATTTTGTATGTGTGGGAGGAGGCGACCGCTTAGCAATCCGAGAATGGGCGTGTGTGGACTCTGTCCCTAGTGCTTCGACAAGCACTTTACGCTAGCACTCGGAAGACCTACATTACACATGTAATCAACTAGTTACAGTAGTTTCATCGTCGATGTGAAAACCACTAGGAGCATCATAGCAATTATACAGTTTCTTTACATTATTATTGGTCTTCACAGCTGTAGGTAAACAACCGCTTAAAATCCATTAGAGGAATTTTAGACACAAAAATCTCATCTAAATACAAGTGTTCAAGTTTGAGACGACCATACATGTAAGGTCAGACGATGAATACATGAGAATTTTTATGCACTTTTCCAGCAGTCGGCAATGCCAAAAGTTTCCAGTAGAGAAGAGCAGCCTACATCTGGGGCAGTAACAACTGAAGCTGGCTATGCCGGAGCAGCTGCTGAGCCAATCGTATCGGAGCCAAAACTAGATCCAGAAATGGAGAAGTACATGGCAATAGTTCGGCAGCAGAGAGAAAAAGAAAAGCAGGTAGAACTAAGACTGTTGGCTATCAGGTGTTGAGTTAATTAGTTCTTGGTTTACTGTATAATATTTATTTGGTTTGCTGTCACAGTGTGTTTGAGAAAACTTTAACCCATTAGAGTGCAAAGGCATTTATAGTCCCACGTCAAATAATATGAAGTTGGTACACTGGCCGTTGATGGGTGGGCTGTTACATTTGATACAGTGAGGAGGGGATTGGGTGGGGCCGCAGCCCGCCCACGCCCAGCCCCCTACCTGCTGTACCATATGTAACAGCCCACCCATCAACGGCCAGTGTACCAATCACCGTATTGCAGTATAATGCCCTGCACTTTTAATGTGCCCAAGAAAATGGGTTAAAATGAGTAGCATCTCGAACATACTATAACCATAAATGGATAGCTGTTTTTCACATAGTTGCAGCACATGATCTAGTTGTATGTTGTTTGTAGGCAGAGGCAAGAGGGAGTCAGTCACCTGAGAAAGTTAGTATTTGGTTATTTGATTAATAATAAATTATAAAGAACTTGCAGTGGTTTAATTAAATGGCAAAAGTTTTTTCATCTGTTGTGTTTAATAATCATTATCTGCTGTACATTATGCGTCAGATTTATCACAATGCTGTAAATTAATTGATACAACCCAAATATAACAAAACACGACACATGCATACATACTGTAACTCGGACATCATAGACGAACTGTGATTTCATTCAATTTTTATATAAACGATTGCATAGCATCCGATATAATTTGTCCTGTTAATAGTAACTCTTATTAATTAGACTGTGAATGGTTAATAGACTGTGACTGTTATGTTGCTAGGATGCTTCACCAGTTCAGTCTGTTGGTGATTTATCTGTGGATGATGAAGCTAGGTTAGTTGCATTTTTTCTTTGAAACTTACATTTAATTCCTTCCTTCTTTGCTGTATTATATTTAGTTTCTTGAAGTTCCTTGTGTAATTATGTGACCATCTTGTTATTTACATACTCATGTAAATAGTCAGTTGCACATTTTTCTGAATAGCGACTAACTTCGTGGATGTTTGCGATGTTGTCACTGCTAAATGTGAGAAAACAGGAATGCATCTCCTGTCGGCTTTGGTTTACAGTACATAACAGTTGTAACAACAGCAATAACAGTGTTTTCTCCATTCACATAATGATGATGATCAAAATATCTACTGGTTGTAATAATTACACTGTGAGGCATAAAAGAGGTGGCTGCAAACTTTTGTCAATAACTCGATGTCAAATCTTAACCGATTCTGATAAGTTTTGCACTCCCATAACCGGCAATAAATTTGTAACAAAATGCATTCACTACTTACTTATTTATTTTAATAACATTTTTATGACGCTGTAAAAACGTAATTGTTTACTGACGACTACTGACGTCTTATCACCGTGTGGTGTGGACTGGAACAGCGTGCTGTGGATGACGCCATTGATCAGTGGCGACGTCGTCTGTTAGCCTGTGTTGACGCTGAACGCGGACATTTTGAACATAATTTAGGCCTATAAACTTCTTGTGAGAATTTTACGTTGGTATTTTGATGTTTTAATGTAAATCCTTCAGTGCTTACGTGACAAAAGTGTTGTTTTCTGATTTTGCAAGTTAGTGTGCTTACACACGCAAGGTGAAGTGAGTCATTTTGGTATGCTGAGATGCGTTATTCATTCCTGGTTAATTTGATGCAAAAATTATCGAAATCGGTCTATATTTGCAAAAGTTGTTGCAAGAAGTTTACGGCCAAATTTTTTTATGCCTCACAGTGTATATTAATATATTAATAATATTTAAATATATCTATTTCTACATTTGTTACCATCATAGTTAAGTAAGGTACCTCATTTTTGCACTTTAAACTGTTATGGCTGAGTATGACAAAATTTTGATATGAATCATATTGCCAGCACATTTTGTCGACTTTACCATGATAGTTTGCCAGAGTATGAAAGCTTCACTTGACTGCAGCAGTTATTTCATAAACTGAGAGGCAAAATGTTTAAGTTAATCAATGTTCTTATTGTGTTGTAGTGAAGGCGTACAGACAGATGACAAAGATGATTTCTGGTGATGAAACATGGTGCAGCTCAGAAATTTGCTATTTATTATTGACCTTTTATTTTATTCTGTTTGTATATGGTTAAGTAGTGTGTATAGGGACATAATTTAATGCTTTATATTGTGTGTGTAACAAGTTTGTAAGCATTATTGGTTTATCAGTTGACACAACGAATATTTATACAAGTGGAGGAGAATTAAACACTAAGTCATAAGTGTTCATTAGAAATATACAACAGAAATGCTGCTTACAATCTACAACCGTTATCATAAGCTGAGCACTACAAAACAGTAAGCAAGTCACTTTTGCAGGGCAAAAAGTATTACAAAACTTATTTGGCATAAGTCATAAGTGTTCATTAGAAATATACAACAGAAATGCTGCTTACAATCTACAGCTGTTATCATAAGCTGAGCACTACAAAACAGTAAGCAAGTCACTTTTGCAGGGCAAAAAGTATTACAAAACTTATTTGGCATAAGTCATAAGTGTTCATTAGAAATATACAACAGAAATGCTGCTTACAATCTACAGCTGTTATCATAAGCTGAGCACTACAAAACAGTAAGCAAGTCACTTTTGCAGGGCAAAAAGTATTACAAAACTTATTTGGCATATGTTGACAATTCTGGGATGTTTTTCAGCCAGAATTCTATTCTTTGCTGTTTGAGATGTGATCCAGTTTTCATTGGTAGATCCAGTATAGCATGCTGTTTTGTGGCTTCGTCATACAGTGGCCACGGTTCCAGATCAGCTCCATTTGGATTTCTGTGCATGCAACAATAGTAAAAATGGTGAAAACATACACAAATGTTCACTGTACAATTCTACAGCTTAAGTGCCACAGGCCATTTGTCTAACTCCAAGCATTCAGTGAACTGTGCACAGAAGAGGAAATCTTAGCCTGAACCTAGCGACATCTACCGTGTTATGAAAAAAGGATACATTGTGTTCCCTATACGTTTAGTCTGTTGTGATCTTAATCAGTCGATCAATCAAAACAAATTTATGTAGCACCATATGTTGCAAGCGAATCACAGGTGCAAAAATGATTTGTCACAATAATCAAACCAAACCAAACGCAGACACTGGTAAAACTAGAAAATAAGCAGTGTTAAAGTACGGAAAAATAAGTAGTGTTGAGGTACGGAAAAATAAAGTACTACAGGCTTACCAGCAAAGGCGATGGAAAAATTACTATCTCGTTCAATACAGGGCAGACCGAGATAAAGGGGGATAGACGGTGTCAGTGACAACCTACATCACAGAGAAAGTTATGTACGACAGCAGTTAAGACTTTGTCAAAGACAGCAAGCAATGGAAGAAATTTGTACATACAGCCGTATGAACGGCAACCTACATATGAGGACAGATCTGTTAATGAAGACATATGTTGAGTACTTTGACGGTCAGAATACGCAGAGTATGAAATCAGCAAGAAGCTCAACCAGCGGACTACACTGTAGGTTGAAAATGTGTGACAGCGCAAACGTGGGATATTATAAAAGTATATTCTAGTCTGTATAGACAGATTAGCATGTTTGGCAATGATTGCGGCAAAAACGTCGACAAGACTTGAGCAGCGAGCAGAAAAATTCAGACAGGCCATGTGATTCATCTCGTAGGCTATGTTCTAAACTTAATATAATCTTAATATCGTAGTTTAACGTAAACTTTACAGTAGCCTATATTATGCTTGCTATAGCTATAAATCTGTTACTGGTAACTGCTGAGAAAATAGGCCTAAATATAGCCTAGAAAAACGGTTAGACTTATAAACTAAATATAGGCCTACAGTGATAGCGACTATTTTCACGCTTAGCATCGTAGTAACTTAAGTGCAACAGGTGAATCGAAATGATTGAAAGTGGACCTAAGTTCTGAAACAACAAGTGCAATTTACCCGGTTTTGGCAAAGTTTGTCCAGTAACTCATAATGACGTGACTTAGTTGCAAATCGGCTGCTGATACTTCAGGAATGGGACCATTTGATTTAAATACGTGACCAAGCACGTACGGGACTTCTTCAAAATGATTACTGTGAACCCACTCTGGGTTCTGCTCGAACGCTGAGCGATGATCAAATAAGTACAGATATGTCTTGTTCAAACCTGAACAACATGATAACGCATTCCAAGTCAAACTTAGTAGGCTATATGACTACGTGTATAGACAGCTAAAGACCGCGCGCGGTCATATGATGCCTCCGCCGCTGCATTTGTCCGACATCTATTGTAAATGTTTTCCGTATCGGCGTCGTCACGGCAAGCAAATGTGATATGAACGAACGGACAAATGAAGGTGTCTACGTCGGATGTTGAAAAGTATTGTACCGGTATAATAGTCCTATAAATGAAAACAAGAACTTGGCTATCGCAAACAGGTCGCACGTGAGCTGCGCACACAATAGGCCGAGGGCATCTATGATAACCCCGTGACCTTGAAATCTTGGTTAACGGTCACTCAAGGTCACTGGAAACGAAACCATTCTTCTTCTCGTATGCGTGTCATTTACCATAATTGGTCAGCCACGAAACAGCGTCCTCATCCGCAGAGTGTAGCCGAGATAAGCCACCATTCAGTTTTGTCAGGGGACAGGATT
>Ga0209149_1000867_pt1 | contig 13883 bp, 11 predicted proteins | sample WorMetTyACAVOLI2_FD_187423 | JGI IMG/M metagenome (GOLD analysis project Ga0209149, IMG submission 187423) | Marine gutless worms symbiont microbial communities from Max Planck institute for Marine Microbiology, Germany - Olavius algarvensis... ... | reverse complement strand
GCAGACAGAGGTGCAGCTTCTGATGCATACAATATAAAAGGAAGACAATATGACTTCAACAGCTGAACAGCAACAAGTTCAGAGTTAGCAGCTTTGCTCCTGGCATATATACAATTAAAAGCTCTACACAAGAATTTATTACACCGGCAATTAAATATTACTTGTGTAAATGAAACATTGCCATGCGTAAAGGGTTGACTGAAAAAGGAGCTGCTCTAGGCTTAAAAGTACATAAGTTAATTGCCGATCGCAGGAAGAAATTAATGGAAAAAGCTACATCAAATACTAAGCAGTTGTAGGCATTACTGAAAAGTACAGATAACTGGGGAAACAAAAAAAATGAATCATGTATTTGACTGTGGCACTCCTGATGAAATTAATAATCACTGCTGCTGTAGCAACTGATTTAGCATATAATAAAAATAGCATTTTGACTAAAATGAATGATCACATTAGCAAGTTTGACACTACTAAGGCATGTGATGTACAATATTCTCCTGATGAAATCGCAATTATTCTGTCTCGTATTACAAAAACAGCCACTGGATCTGACGGTATTCCATACTGGGTATTTAAAGAATGTGCTAGAGAACTTTGTAACATCATTTCTGTGTTAATAGATTATAAATGTAAAAAAACTGTTGTTTTATAACAATGGTAAGGCCCATAGCAAAGTGACACATATAAAACAGCAAAAATATTTTCATCACCTCAAACGCCACGACCCTTTAGGTAATGAAAATATTTTTTGCTGTTTTATATGTGTCACTTTGCTATGGGCCTTACACATTGTTATAAAACAACAGTTTTTTTACATTTATATTTGCAGTTTTTCTACTAAATTTACTTTACACTATAGTTTAGCTAAATGCTGTCGGCTATTTCTACAGCAAGGCTGTAAATTCGTCTGGCTAGCTGTGCGTATAGTGTGCCAGTGCCACAGATATAAATTACCGGTATACAGTTGTTCAACTCCGGCCAAAACGCAGCCTCTTGCATAGGAATAACATCCGGGTTTACACGCCTGTACGACCAATGAGAAATTTCTTGGTTTTAGTCCGTCAGTTTTTTCATTTTCAATTTTGACCTTATCGCCGTTATTGTCAAGTCATTCAAGCTACTGCGCAAAATATGACGTCATATTGATTTTTAAAGATGGCGGCCGCGGTCGCTTAATACTACTTCCGGTTTCGTATTTGTTGATGTCCTTGCCTTTAGAAGGTCAAAATATATCAACAAATTAAATTTCGTCGACATCAATGCATATATCAATTTATGGCTGAGATATAGCGACTTCTGGTTTGGAAAAACAAACGTCCACCATGTTGGAATTCTACTTCCGGTTCCGATCTCGTCCATTTTCCAGTAATCTACATTTTATTCTGAACCAGCCTGCCGAATTTCGTCCAAATCGGAGCACCCACTGCGGAAATATGACGTCATATTCATTTCTCAAGATGGCGGCCTCGACCGCTAAATACTACTTTCGGTTTTGTTGATGTCACTGCCTTCAGAAGGTCAAAGTCTATCAGCAAACCAAATTTTGTCGACATATCTCAATTGACGGCTCAGATATAACTACTTCCGTTTTAGAAAAAAACAAACGTCCGCCATATTGGAAATCTACTTTCGGTTTCGATTTCAACCATTTTCCCGAAATTTGCGCATTATTCTGCATCAGGCTACCGAATTTCGTCAAATCGAAGCAACCACTGCGGAAATATGACGCCATATCCATTTCTTAAGATGGCGGCTGCGACGGCTGAATACTACTTCCGGTTTCGTATCTGTTGATGCCATTGCCTTCAGAAGGTCAAAGTCTATCAGCAAACCAAATTTCGTCCAGATATCTCAGTTGTCGGCTGAGATATAATTACTTCCGTTTTCGAAATACAAACGTCAGCCATATTGGAATTCTACTTCCGGTTCCGATCTCAACCATTTCCCCGTAATCGGCGTATTATTGTGCACCCGGCTGCCGAATTGCGTCCAAATCGGAACATCCACCGCTGAAATGTGACGTCATATCGATTTTCACGATGGCGGCCGTCAGCCATGTTGTATTTGCTTTGGGGTAAATTGGGTAATGGCGGACCACCCACGAAGTGCCTTTCGTGGTCTGAATTCCGACCTGAAATCGCTAGTTCGTCGGATTAATAGTTCCGGAGATATTGCGATGTAAAGATTTTGGCGTTTTGGTTTGAAATTGTCTATTCACGCTCTTTTTTGGGGAGTTTTTGGGGGGAATATTTTGCCCATATGACGTCACCCATCGTCTTGACCCCAAAAAGGCACTTCCTTGGGCGGAAATACATCATTTGAGCCATTCAGCGTAAGAATCAGTGCGACGGTTCGACCTGAGCGCGTGACCGAGAAAGAAAACAGTATACCGGGTAACAAAAAAAGTCACAATATTTCTCCTATTTGGGGGGAAGCCCCTGCTGGGTCGATTCGACCCTAAAGTTGCACGATGGGTGATGTCCGCGACGTAATCACGTGTGCCAAGTTTCAAATTGAAAATAATCTTTATGGGTTACGATTTTACATGGGGTCGAATTTTCGATTTCCCTATTGATTTTAGCACGGGCCTTGCAACAGTGCAGCGCTAATGCGCTGCCTGTGATTCTGTGAATGAAGGATGTGTGCCAAGTACCTGAAAACATGCTGTCATAACACCGGTTCCTAAAGTTAAACCAGTTACCAAAATAGCTGACTTAAGACCTATATCTGTCACTCCTGTTTTTTCGCGCATTACAGAACGTTTAGTCACGAGGAAGCAATCAATCAATCAGTTTAATAGCAGACTTGCGGCCCGAGGGCCGAATCGCAAATGAAATGCAAGTGAAATAGTACATAAAAACAATAAAAATCAAAACAAATAACATACATAACATAGGTGCAGTGGAAGGGATGTGCAGAGTGCAATGGTTGGGAGTTACTCTTTTGGTTGGTAATGGTGAAGGCCAAAGTTAATAAATGAACAGTACTGTTTGGTTCGTAAACTGAGTTTAGGAAGGGGAGTGGTAGGTCTCAGTCTAGTGATCACAGAGGTATCTCGCGGAGGTGGAATCAGATGGTAAAGACAGAAGGTTGGTTTGCAAATGTTTTGAAAAAAGGATCTTGATTGGTTTTTCCGTCTTGTCTCTAATGATTCGAGTTCAGCGACAAATAGCATTTGTTACCTGTCATTCCAAATGAAAATCTGCGAGATCAGTTTGTGTACAAATTGTCAGGCAGCACATTTGGCACTGTTAACCATGAAATCTTATTGTCAAAACTGCAAAAATTTCCAATCGCAGCTAATATTCTGACGTGGATTATATCATTTTTAACGGACCGTCTGCAAAACACTAAAGTAAATAGTGTGTGTTCATCTGTCACTGCTATAACTAGAAGTATTATACAAGGATCAGTTGTGGGTCCATACGGCTTTATCATTTATGCTCATGATTTCAAAGTTGTTGGTTTGTTAAATTCTGCTCTTAAGTATGCTGACGACTTTACGCTTATTGTGCCTGAAAATACTGATGTAGGCCTATCGGCAGAGGATGAAATAAGGAATGTATTGTTGTGGTCTGATGATAACAAGTTGTCAGTTAAGTTGTCAAAATGCAAGGAGATTGTCTTCCGCAGACCGAGTGTAAAACTTGACATTTTACCTGCGTTTGTCGATGTGAATAAAACTTATCTTATTTTATATTATAGAACGCCGCCGTTGCTGCAGCAGCATTAACGATCGATGCTGAGCTAGTTACGTTTATTCGCCAGGAGTCACCACTGCATTGAGAATTCCCTGCGTATGTCGACCCGCCTGCACTGTGATGACGCAGTTGACATTTTTATTGCTGTCCCTTTCGCCTTATTAATTAACTGCCTCCAGATACGCGATGGGGCGTACTTCTAAGGGGAGGGGAAGGGAGGGAAGGGAAGGGGATAGGATGGCAGGGGAGGGGAAAGGAGGGGACAGTAAAGGAGGGGAGGGAAAGGGAAGGGAGGGGAAAGGAGGGAGGGGAGGGGAAGGAGAAAGGGAGAAGAGGGGGAAAGGGGCAGGAGGGGGATTAAGGGACCCCTAACGCAAATTCCTGGATCCGCCCCTGAACAAAACCTTATTTATCAAATAGGTCAAGTCATGCAGTGCCGGCCTACGTTATGTGAACTTGATAGGCACTGATCATTGAACACTTGAGTAGGCCTGTGTGTGAACGAGGCTTACCACGTTTCTATACTTTGAGTCCTGGACCGAAGAAATTTGATAATGGGGGAAATTTTTGGAGCTCGTATTATCGCCACTGCACAAAATCATTTTATGATGATGTCACATAAACTGGAAATGCCGTACACAGCTTCTCTACAGCTTGCTGATAGCAGGTCGAAATGGTCTGGCGCTGACATGCCTGACTGCGGTGCGCGAGATAATGGAATCTAATACAACAGTGGGCATTTATGTGTTCTACTGCACTATCTTCGCGTTCTGCCCGATCCGTCCAGTGAAACGGTAAAGCGGTTTCAGTTTCTAGATTAGGCCGCAATGGCGACGGTGAGTTTAGACTATGGCAGCCTATACCAGGCGGACTACAGACCAAGACGGCTGGCATGGTCTGCGGGTCAGCAGTCGCGTCGGCGCTGTTCTGCGTTCATCAAATGATCCGGATGAACTCTCGATAAGTGACAGCAGTGTCGACGGTAGTACTACGAGTCTACGATACAATACGATACGGAAGAATGATTTTACATGCAGTCAAAAACTGATGGGTAGCCAGCTTAATCGGTCACGGGGACCAAGACAGAGCAGAAACTTAGCTATCGCTAACAGGTTGCGCTCACCATCATATATATTGGGTGCAGTGGTCCAGTTGGTAGAGTATCGGACTCGTAACCAAGAGGTTGTGGGTTCGACTCACACCCGGTGCACTGCAAGCAACCTTGAGCAAGTTGCTAACCTACTGTGTGCTCAGGCCAACTCAGCCTCCTACCCTCAGCGGGGCGGGAAATGAGTAGTAGCTACGGCTACGGGGTGACGGCCTAGTGTGGCTGATTGGGGCGATGGTGTGTCTGCTAGCTGCACCGTGGGTCCAATTGTCCGTTAGCGCGGGCAATGGATGGCCACATAGTGCGCTGCGGCACCATTGGCTCATGCCAATCAGCTGCCACTTCCGAGATTGTAAAGCGCTGCTGGTCACGGGTCTGACTCATGTAAGTGGCGCTATAGCAAGTGTCCAGACCTTTACCATTTACCTTTACTTTTATAACAGTTCTTTCGGTCTAATACGACAGCAGAAATAGCTCACATGCATATGACGTCCGACCGCTGACATCATACATGCTGTAATTTTGGCTAAGTGGAGGTGAGGGGCCAATAGGTCATAATACCACTTTCTATTAGTTGTCTGCAATAACCACATGTCTGTCTTGTATCATTTTAGAGAGAGATATTAAACGTCGAATAATGGCGTGCCCTTGAAATCTAGTTTTTTTTATTTTTAGGGCTAACCATGCGAATTTATGCACGATCTGTACATCGCTGAAATGTATAGACCCAGAACTCTTTTTGCCGCTGACAGTTACGAGCGAGCTCCGGGAAAAGCTATATAGCCTAAAATGTTTACGTTGCGGTCGCTCAAAGTCATTCAAGGTCATCGAAATTGGTATCAATCGAAAGCCCACATGAGACTCCCTATCAGTCTTTTATTGTAAAAACTACACTTGTCTCAAGAAGCTCAGCTGTTGCAGAGAGACCGCGCGACCCTTCGCCATTGACTCACGGCTATTCGAAATGACATTGTTGAGTACGGCGTATGTAAGTCCCTATTAGTAGTCCATTGAAATTATGTCTGTATCTCGCACCGTTTCTGAGATATTCAGCGACAAAAAATGGCGCGACCTTGAAACCGAGGGTAGAGGTCGTTCAAGGTCATTGAAAATGGCGCCGTTCGATAGATCATATACTACTTTTATTGGTCGGCCATTGTAAATATAGGTCTATGTTGTACCATTTTCGAGTTATTTGACGTTGAATAATCGTGACCTTGAAATCTGGGTTAGAGATTATTCAAGGTTAGAATAACCTTGAGTTACCTCTAACCCAGATTTCAAGGTCACGATTATTCAACGTCAAATAGCTCAAAAACGGTACATGATAGAGCTATATTTACAATGGCGGACCAACAGAAAATCGTATATGGTTTATCGAACGGCGCCATTTTCAATGACCTTGAACAATATGTAACCCAGTTTTCAAGGCCACGCTATACTTTGACGTTGAATATCTCATAAACGGTTAAAGATACAGTCATAGTTACTATGGAAGGCGAATAGGAAACCGCACCCAAGCTTTCGGATGGTACCAGTTTCAATGACTTTCAGTGAACTCTAACTCAGATTTCAAGGTCACAATATTATTCAACGTCAAATAACTCGAAAATGGTACAACATGGAGCTACACTTACAATAGCCGATCAATAGAAAGTCGTATATGATCTATCGTACGGCGCCATTTTTAATTACCTTGAACGACCCCTACCCGCTTTCAAGGTCACGACATTCTTTGACGCTGAATATTTCAGAAACGGTACAAGATATGCATATATAGTTTCAATGGAATACTAGTAGGGACTTACAAACGCCCTATACTAACGGTGTTATTTCGAATGACCTGGAGTAATCTTGAGTGATTTAGGAAAATATTAAATGACACGAAGCATTGCGCGGCCTCTTTGCGACAGCAGAGCTACTTGTTCATACCCACCTTGCATTCGACGCCCCTGTTAGGTGGGTCCCCGTAGGAGTATTGTCATCTTTTTTTGTGAAAAACTAGAATGGTGTGCCTACCCTACTGTGAAGAAAGTTTGACGATAGGCCTACTTTTAGCCATTTTCAAAGAATACCGGCGTGTGACAGACGGACAGAGAGACAGACAGACAGACTGACAGACATCTTGCCACGACATAGTCCGCGCTATGCATACGGGTCGTAAAAACGGCACCTTCTTTGTCTTAGCAATAACGTAGTGTGATCTCAACCGATTTTTATAAAGTTATGTATGTCTTTACTCTCGTTTCTGAGATATGATGATTTATTGGTAGAAAATATGCGTTTTTCGCCATCTTTACCCACCCCAGTCTGGTTTGAAGCCCTCGCATGGGGATTTCCATCAGACCGAGGGATGGAACGTCGGTATCAAATAGACCAGCGTCTTTGCGCTACCTGACTGTGAAGAGCGCATGATCCTGCGATTATTAGTGTTCTCGAATTACCAGCCCGTGACGGACAGCATAGACCTATGTCGCTCGAGCTGAACGCGACAAAATCAACGAAAAATGAACTGAAAATAAACGAATGAGCATGGTAAGTCCGGTCCAGTCTGCTTATCCGTGAAGACAGTCCGGCGTTTCGGCAGTCTGGTGTCATAGCAGTGTGGTGGGAAAGATTTGCGGAAGCGGTAGGTTTTGAGGATGGAGAGAAAGAGTGTGGGAGTAATGAATTGCTGAAAATGGTGATGATCGTGACCGTCGTCATTGTAGTGCCACGTCGAATAATACGAAGTTGGTACACTGGCCGTTGGTGGGTGGGCTGTTACGGTTGATACAGCGAGGAGTGGCCTGGGCGGGCTGCGGCCCCGCCAGTCCCCTCCTCGCTGTATCACAGTCTGAACGGTAGTTCTGAACGGTAGTTCAGACAATGTTAACGGCGACCTTCAATTCCTATGTGGATAGGCAAATTTCACCCCCCCCCCACAAAATCGATACCCCTGAACCGATCGATAAAAAACTCGGCATAGTTGGTTACGTCCACGAGACGACCCCCTATACCAAATTTGGTACAAATACACACACTGGGGGCTTCTGGGCAAATGGGTGAAATATAACAAAAATTATTTTTTATTTATTTATACCTTTTTTCTCAGACTCGCGTACAGGTCAGAACGGTTGATGGATTTTTACGTGCAATAGCTCAAAAGACGTGAAATCACGCAAGAATGTGCCTTTTGAGGGTCATAAAACTTCAATTTAATTTTAAACCCCTATTTATACCCCAAACCCGTCAAATTTCGGCCCAAAACGGAACAGTTTTTTCGACCGAAAATGCTTAACAGTGGGGGCACTCAAGAGTAAACTATCCTTAATCATCATTGTAGCCCCATAAAAGTTACATAGTGAATAGGCAAATCACTAATCAGGGTCGGCGATTCCAAATATGGCACTTTCGATGACATATTTTGACCCCTTGTCCCATTATCCCCCAAATCCCCAAATTTTGCATTACAAATAGTAGTTTTTTGCTCGAAACACACTGTTCCCGTCATCATAGATGCACATTGTACTAAAATATTTTTACACAACTTGGGTACGAGGAGTAGCTTATAAAAAACAACTTTCAGGGCCAAAATTAATGGGGTCTGAGCTAGGGAAGCATGTAAAAATTTTGGGACCCCCAATTTATTTCTGCAACCGTTGAAGCTAGCAACTTCAAATTTGGTATACAAGTTGGGCTTGGGAAGTAGCTTACCAAGAAACAACTTTTACGACCAAAATTGGCAGGGGTCCGGGCTAGGGGAATACCAAAAAAAATTTGGGACCCCTATTTATTTCTGCAACCGTTGAAGCTAGCAACTTCAATAGCAACTTTAGTACCGACCTTGGTAGGGGCTGGCTGTGCTATTAAAATTGTGGGTATCACGTACTCCGTACCACGTACCCTGTACAACGTAACAGCTACAGAAATGTAACAAAACAGCAAATATAAATGTAAAAACCGCGGTTTAGACACTAGTTAACGGCGAATGACACATCTAAAACTGCAAAAATTACAAAAAGGTGATATTACTCAGCAGCACATTGACATTTAGGCGATGTGCTGATGGGTAATCATCTTTTTGTAATTTTTGCAGTTTTAGATGTGTCATTTGCCGTTAACTCGTGTCTAAACCGCGGTTTTTTTACATTTTCAACTGTAACAGCCAAGCAACCGTCAACGGCCAGTGTACCAATCACTGTATTGCTATATGATGGCCCGTTGTTCTGCGGTTTTAATGTGGCGATTAAAGGGTTAATTCTAGCAATAGAGCAAACGTATAAAACAATCGAGAAAGCTATAAGATCGCTTGCGATCATATGATGCCTCCGCCGCTGCATTTGTCTGACTGGAAAGTAAATAATGTAATTAATGTATAATGAAGTCGTATACCCAGGGAAGATAGACTGTGCCCCTGTGGTGTAATACAAACGGAAGAGCCATGTGATTTGTCATTGCCCATTGAGTGATCACATCCGATCTCAGTTTGGTGCTGTGTCTTTTTCTAACATTTCGGTATTTTTTGATTGTGCTGAAGTTGATGTAGTTTGTCGTATATGTGTCATTTGATTTTGTCGATTTGTGATTGAAACTGTCGTTTCATTTTTCTCTTGTGCTAACTTGAATTTTTCTTGGTGATTGTTATCTTGTAAGATTGTACTTTTATAATTGGTTGCTGTATTTTTGCAATTTGACAGCAGTGTGTCTTGTTTGTCTCTCTGCTCGCTTTTTCATTTCTGTCAATAAAATCTACTACTACTACTACTACTACTACTACTACTACTACTACTACTACTACTACTACTACTACTACTACTACTACTACTACTACTACTACTACTACTACTACTACTACTACTACTACTACTACTACTACTACTAAATGTAGTGAGAACAAAATAAGAGTATGAAACGATGCAACCTGGACAAAACCGCCGTCAACAAGAGTTGACTGTCGAACAAAACTCGCACAAAATTGTGAAAGTTATCAAAAATGTTAGCAAAATTATACAAAAAAATTCGAAAAGTAAAGATTACTCAGAATTATCTGTAGCCACGAGTAGGCATATTCACGTCGCTTCGCCGTTAGCGATCGAGGTGCTGTGCCATCAGTGACCGAATGCTGCTCCATTCGATTCACCTCGCCGGACGTGGCCACTGCCAGAGAGCTACTTATGGTGATGCACGCTGAGAAAATACTGAGTCATTTCGAGTCAGGCATTCTGCTGCTAGTGCGTTGTGTGTGGACACAGTGGCGCGTGCACAACGAACGAACACACGATCAACGCGCCAGCGAGCAATCGTGCCGCAGTTGCGCTGTAATTGTTGCCGCAGCAGCAGCAGCGGCGGAAACACGGCGGAGGATGATAGCATAGCAGTCGATATAACGTAGTGGAGAGGCTGGCCGTGGCTGGCAGCGCGCCTGCTCTTGCGACGTGTGCCGTCGTCTGAACGCCTCTCCTCGACGACACACGACGTCGCCGGCGGCGGCAGTGCTCCGTCAACTGCCACCGACTTCAATCATCGCCGCAGCGCACCTGACGCATCACCAGCTGGCTGTCGTCGTTGCTCATCATCATCGTCAACTATACAGGCGCTGGTAGACGACCAGCGACGAGTGGTGGATGTCGTCGTCTTAAACAACCGCAAGCTGTCGAACACGAGGGCACAGCACGTCCATCACGTACCGCTCAACTACGCCATATGACTTCTGGTCTTACGCTGTCGTGATTTCCGTTATGCTGCCGAGCGCGGAACTGATTGCCGTGCACGCGTAATTATATTTCTCGTCTTCAGATAACCACTAACACAACTTCCGGCTCCGCTTCAGCATTGCTGGGCGCCTCTACACCTGCTTGCACGACACGTAAACACGCTATGACGTAAGTGATACGAAACGATATGATACGATAGGATGATTTTGCGTGCAGTGAAAAGCTGACGGGTAGCTAGCTTAGTCTACCACCACGCGGAACCATAACAGTGGCGGCGCCAAGGTGGGGCCAGACGGGGCACGTGCTCCGGCTGTAACACCTTGTGCCCCGGCTGTCTGTGGCACGGCAGTTGAGCTACGATCACGTTGACTGTAGACGAATCAACTGGCTCAGAGCAAAAGCAGTTATAGGGCCTACTGCTGCAAATAACTGAGCCCCAATGACGTCACCTATGACGTATCACGTTGAGCAGTTTTCTCGTGAGCACGTCCGATGTACGACTGATGTTTCGTGCAAGAAACTTAGCTATCGCAAACAGATCGCGCGTCAGCACACAGTAGCAACAGTAAATTTTCAGCATGGGGAGTTTTTCACACGGAAGGAGAAGCATACATGACACCAGTAGTGGCGGCCACTGCCGGAAGCATAAATTTCAATGCGGGACAGTTTTTCACCGGGGAATAGTTTTTCACGGGAAGGAAACATTTGTGACACCTTGGTGGCGGCCTCGCACGGCGGCTGATGCGGCCGCTGCAAGGAGGTGTCGGCCGCCACAAGCATAAATTTCACGAAGTGGTAGTTTTACACGCGGATATTTTTTCACAAGAGGAAACCTTTTTGATACCCTTGGTTGCCGCAATGCGCCCGAGGTGGCCGCTACACGGAGGCTGCGACTGCCGCAAGCACAAAATTTACGCGGGGGGATATTTTTTATGGGAGACAGTAAGCATGAAAAGTTCGGTCCAGTCTGATTATCCGTGGAGGCAGTCTGGAGTGCCAGCAGTTTGCAACGATGGGACTGATTTGTGGAAAAGGTAAGTTTTGAGCCCGGAGTGAAAGAGTGTCGGAGTCGGCTAATGGATGCTGAGAGTGGTGACGATGTCAAAGATGACTTGACAAATGCATGAGGAAGTGAAACGTGACACGACTGATGAGGCTGACGAAATGAATCTGAAAGTTGATTCCAGAAACGAAATGATGCATATCTAAATGAGTGATCTGTGATTTTCAATGATGAGATGGGTGATAGTCGAGGAAGGATGACAGTGGATGAGAAGCGGGTACCGCGAGGAGGTTGAATAGAGATCGAGCTGTGAAGACAGATAGGTTGCCTGGTAGTAAGAACTGTGTAGGTAAGGGAGAGCGGAAAGTTTATACTGAATATGTTCAGTTACCTTAATTAAGCCAATAGATTAAGCCTTAATTAAGTCTGTTTTCTGTAACCGTTTAAAAACTTATCTTTTCTGTATGTGTTTTCCCTCATAGCTGTACTCCCACATTACTGCTTTAATCTCATATAGTGTTCTAGCGGTCCTAGTGATTTTGGGCACTCTAAATACGATTTTATGTAATGTAATGTAATGTAATAGAGAAATATGAGAGTGGGAGTGATAATATGGGTACAATTGGCCTTTAACAACAGTCAAACTACGAGCAAGAGAGTTTGAATCTGTTGGAGCCGATTAATTTGAACGTTTGGAAGCTCGTAATAAGAGAGAATTACAGTAGTCAAGTTTGGAATGGACAGTAGAGGTAGCAGTGGTACTTTCTGTTTTGTAATCGAGATATGGACGAGATAATGACGTCACGTTTGCTAGACATAAGATGAATAAGAGACACATTGTCATCACATTTGTTTCCCGCCTGATGCTGCATGCGTGATGTGTGATTGTGTACACTTGTGTACCAGCATCACTGTTAACCATTTAAAATTCAAGGGCAATTATAGTGCCACATCGAATAATATGAAGTTGGTACACTGGCCGTTGATTGGTGGACTGTTACATTTGGTACAGTGAGGAGGAGACTGAGCGGGACCGCAACCCGTCTAGGCCCTTCCTAGCTGCACCAAATGTAACAGCCCAGCCCACCCATCAACGGCCAGTGTACCAATCACCGTATTGCTGTACAGTGGTCCGTTGCTCTGCAGTTATAATGTGCCCATAAAAGGTTAATACCGGCTGCCGAGTAACACAAGAACGTGTGGTCACAATGGCCAACACGTTATGGGGCCCTGACGGCCTAATGATTTGCACCCACTTTAACAACGAAATTATATTACGGATTCTTGACTGCATTTCGGATTTTTTACGCTCATCGGTTTGTTCGATTTTCTGTTATAATTATTTCTGTTAGTTTCTGGTCTCGTGTGCTAGGTTGAGCTGGCTCTCCGTCAGTTTTTTGACCGCACGTAAAATACTTGCAGATTGTATCATACTGTAATAATGAAACTGTTACAATGTGAAAAGTGTCCGTTCAATTCTGCCTTTAGTTTCCGATGCGCTAGTCGTGTGTTGTGGGCTTGTCGTTGCGGACAAACAGAATATCAGTGTGAACATTGGAATAAACCTACAGTCAGTACAGTGTTGTCGGATCTTACGTAGCGTGTAGTGCAGCACCGCACGGCAAATAACAATTTAGTTAACTGTGATTAAGTTGTTAAGCTTACGTCATATATTACCAATTCGCGTGTTGTGTGTTCGTCGGTCGTCAGGGTCATCCTCAGAACAGTTGTCCATGTTCGTCGCCAGGCCTAAAATAGTGGGGTGGACTCTCGCTGTCCTTCCCTTCCCTCCCTTCTCCTTCTTTCTCCCTTTTCCCAAATACTCTTTTTTAATTCCTATGTCGTTGACGTGCGATTGTCATGTCTTTTATTAATAAGCGCATTTGAATGCATGCGTTTGAATGGGTCTGGGGGAACGCCGTGAGCTTCCCCAGCATAGGGTCTGGGGCAGAGCCCAGCCGAAATTAGACGTAGCGACGCCCATGATGTATATATAACACTGACATTTCGCCGTTTACGACGTTTAGGACATAGCATTTTGTAATATACATTACAGTGTGCAAGTTGTTGATAAGTTGTTGATACACGTGTAGCACTTTCTAGCCAGTGACTAACTTACTATTCAAAGTTTCAAACGCCTCTCGCTGTGCTAAATCGCGACTCCGCCCTCAGCCTGTCAATCACACAGAGTATTAGCCACACCCACAGCTTCTCTAATACGGACCGTCACAGACTCGCTACTTTTACTGATTATGTGACGGTACGTATTAATGCGCCTGTCCCTGGAGTGTGACGGTCCGTATTAGAGCAGCTGTGGGTGTGGCTAATACTCTGTGTGATTGACAGGCTGAGGGCGGAGTCGCGATTTAGCACAG
>Ga0209149_1000866_pt1 | contig 13887 bp, 10 predicted proteins | sample WorMetTyACAVOLI2_FD_187423 | JGI IMG/M metagenome (GOLD analysis project Ga0209149, IMG submission 187423) | Marine gutless worms symbiont microbial communities from Max Planck institute for Marine Microbiology, Germany - Olavius algarvensis... ... | reverse complement strand
GTTTTAAAGGACGATTACAGAAGTTGCACAAGGATGGGTCATTTCCAAGACTGCTCAAGTCTGCTTGACCCCTCGGGCTAAGCCAGTTTTCTGGTGAGGCCCCAACTGGTGAGTTACTGGTGAGTTATTATGCCACATAACATATTTTCTCTACTAACGCAAATTGCTAAATTGGCCATATGTCAGGCGCGCTTTTTCTGCAAACGAGCGGAGTTTACGCGCTCGCGATATAACCGCACTTTGCAGGGCATCAACGTATAGCAAAAAGTGAACACCCAGTCGAGATAATTGCATCTGTGAGGGTAGGCCTACTTTCGTTGACCTCACGCGTTCTATCCACTGTTTTCTTTGTCGCCGGCTGGCCGTGAGCTGCAGCTACAACAGACGGTCACGTCCGTACTCCGTACAGACAAGGGAGCGGTTGTTTACGACGACTGCGGTTCGCTCGCGTTCCCGTTTGCCATCAGTCACTTGCTGTCAATGCGGCGTCGATACTGTCCCAGATAGTGCAGATAATACCGTCTACGCTTGCCGGCCGGTCTGTCTGGAATCCATATCTACACTTGCAGTGTGTACATTATCCGTCGGTCGCTGCTAACATCGTTCGTGTATCAGTTTTCAGCAGGTCGCGTCGGACATGCAGAACGAGTGGCGAACTGGTTTATCCAGCACCAGCCAAGCTTCGTTTTAGTCGCTTGCGCTTCTTTGTTTGTTTGTTTGTAAAATTGTAACTTTGTACTTTTAGTTTGTACTTTGTACTTTTGAATTTTAGCCCAAGTTCAGCCCAAGCATTTTGACAGAAATTCACACCAAGTACCGCGAGCCCACGCAGTACTATTGAGTAACGCCCACTAAAGACCCGTTTATAGCGACACAACTCAACTCAACTCAACTGAACTCAACTCGACAGCGTGAACAACAGTTGACACAGTTTGTAGGTCGTGACGTCATAAACAAAAACACGACTGACTTGGCTGTACGCTGTTCAACTGTGTCAGTTGAGTTGAGTTGAGTTGAGTTGTGCCGCTATAAACACTCCTTAAGGAATATCAATAAAGCGATGCTAGTCACTGCTGAGTTGGTACTTAGTGAAGAGGTTAGTTGTGCCTGACACCGTTTTAGCTAGGTTTAAGCGGCTGTCACAAGGCACAACTTTCTGCGCAACACCTTATCCAGTAATCCAGCGTCACCACTGGCACTAACCCATTTATACTTGATTTGAGTATGGTACCGTGGCAACAGTCAACGCCATGGGGGGAGGCGCGATAGGGGAACGAGGGGAGCCACAGGACCCCAGTTTGATTTGCCCCCTCTGCCACCCCGTTTTTCCATGGCGCCGCCTATGGTCAACGCCATAGATGACATATAACACAGGCGACCTTTCCCACTGAAACAAACCTTACACTACGCCAAGTTCGCCAACCACCGTAGGACTAGGAGGTCAAGCGGGTCAACCGGACAAAACCTACTATTCTAACCTCCTTTTTTGCTACTGTGAACCCGGCGGGGAAGTTAAGTAGGCTACATGCACGTAATTGGAGTGAAAAGAAAATGCACGTAAAACAAACTACCAACACAACATTTTTGATCTGGCCCATATCAAACAGTTACATGACCTGTGATACCATCGCCTCTGAAGTTACGACCTACTGCGTTATAGAAATGTATATTACACGTGTTATTATTATTACTAGGCATGTGTCAAACAGTCTAATAATGTAGTCCTACTGTAAGACTATTTTGTAGCCTATTTTTCAACCATTTATCGATTATATTTCTAATTTTCTACTACCGTTTATCTTATATCCGGGTTGCGACTCTGCGAGTCTGACATCGCATTATAAAGGACGATAACGACCGTAATGATGACCGGCCATCAATAAGAACGCTTAATGGTCTCGCTAAATCATTCACTGTACGCAGATCTCATTAGAGTTCGGTGCATCGCTAATAAGCAGGTGCCCTTTCTGTTCTCAGTTCAGTTCTTATTACAGCAGGCAGCAGCCGTACTCCAGCACTAGTAGTGCTGCGCAAATCGTGACTGTACTATATTCGTTTCGTCAATTCCGATTCGAACATGAGTAAATAAATAAATAAACTGTCCTCTGTATAAGGAAAACGGCAATTTTCTGTCCCGAAAACGGTATCGCATTTTAACTGAGCTGCAGCACTCTAGTTAGTACGCTGTGTCTTAAAAATATTCCCCATGATGTTTGATAGTAACTTTGGCAAATGTGGACCGATTTTCAAAATTCTTTCACCAGGTGATTCGTAAGAAAATTCTGTATGTGTACACCATAGAGATTCCCACCTCACCTGCAAATGAATATCAGCTTTCGGGCTGAGTAATAATAATGAATGGCGATGGTGGGTGTAGATTCTGGCAGCCTGTACAGGCGGACTCACAGCTAGACCCCGAAATCGATCGAGTCGACCGATCGAGTCGATCGTTTGACGATGGAGTCAGTCGAGTCGACTGGCCAGTGAAAAGTCGAGTCGATCGATCGAGTCGATCGTACGTCTTTGAAGTCGAGCCAGTGGACTTTCAATACTTATGAAGTGAACGAAATCGGTTCGGTAATCATCCACATCACGCCTTTTTATTGGTGTTTTTAAAGCAGGTTCTGAAGACGATATGAAGTTAATTGGGAGACTTTTTGTGCGGACGGGCAAAACACGCTCGTTGTCGTCTGATGTTTGGCAATTCTGACCACGGTACAGTAAGTAGACCAAAACCATTGTCGAACATTCAGCCCCAATCAATTGATGCCGTTGCAGGTATAGCCAAACGGCATTAGGCCTTAATTGCTTTTCTTAGAAATAACAAGAGGTCGTAGCAAATTAGCAATACTACTAAAGGCACATCGTTAGCCGGACATGCGCATCCGCTACTTTACGCCATTGGAAGGCTTAAGGCATGCCCTCTGTCGGACTAATTTTGCACATTACCGGTGCACTCAACCACATTTAGATGCAAACAGAACAACTTCGTAGCTCGATTACACCATTTTATCGCGTGTGAGCACAATGACGCGCGATATTGATATAGCAAATCTGTCTGTCTGTCTGTCCGTCCGTCCGTCTGTTACGTTCCGGTATCAGGTGAAAACAGCTCAACATATCGTCATAGTTTTTTTACCTTTCGGTAGCCCAATCATTCTAGTTTTACCAGCATCAAACATCTTCACGGAATTCCGACGGGGTCACCCCTGCGGGCCGCTAAATGCAGGTGGGGTATAAAAATTTCGCGATTTTCTATCAATAAGTCGCTATATCTCGCAAACGATACAAGATATCGCCATAGTTACTATGGAACGCGAATAGGAACTCGTATGCAATCTATCAAATGGTGCCATTTCCAATGACCTTGAACGAACCCTAACCCTGTTTTCAAGGTCACACCAGACAGTCAGTCGTGTTTACATAATGACATAACCTCTTTGGCGGATGTAAAAGCAACAAATGCGGGACGACAGTTCAGGATACATTTAATATTGTGAGTGTGTCATTCATTTAAGATGCGGATATAGTGGCCGGAAGGTCTTCGTCTGTCAATCTACGTCTATACATGAGAACACGACCGCGAAATGGCTTCACAAGTTCACATACAACGCACACAATTCATACAACAGGAAGTAGGACTAAACTATCAACCAAAAAGTCGATCAAGTCGATCGCCGTTGTTGACCAGAGTCGAGTCGAGTCGAGAGAGGGGTCAAAAGTCGAGTCGATCGATCGAGTCGATCGGCAATTGTCCTGGATCGATCTTGTAGCTCGACTCGATCGATTTCGGGGTCTAACACGCTCACGCAAGTCTGCGACCAGGTTTGCAGCTTGCTAGAATAATGGAATGCGGACTCACAGCCTATCGTCTGGCTTGGTCTTGGGTCGGCGGCCGCTTGGCGCCATTCTACATTCATCAAATAAACCGGGTGAACTCTCGCAATGGCTCTGCGATGACGACAGCACCATAAACATTGTCTTGGAATTATTATTAATATTATGTTGCTACACTACCTTGTGAAGTTCAAAAATCCAAAAATGTTACAAAATTTGCACTTTGAACGTGAATCTTAATAATATGTTTAACTAAAATTTAATGTGATAACCTGCCACAACATCACAATTTTTTTGGTATTTCTGTGTTTTTGTGCTTTTGTATTTGGTATTTCGCTACGCTTTATTGGTTATATCAATTTGCTATTACCGGTAGTTATCATTGGCGGCCAGTATGATTGAGTTATCCTTTCTAGCAGTCTGCCTATCGTTTTCATGACAAGCACATGTATTGTTTTTCGTCGTAAATAAACTTGGCTGCTGCTCATTACCAAAAGCTGACTGGAACAGATTTTATCGACACCGCCCATCACCAAGTACGGCGCAGAGGCCACGGCCGGGCCTGTGTCCAGTTCCATGGCCTGGCACGCAAGCAGCAGCAGCTGCCTGAGCCTGACAGACTGCCGGCCGGCGATTGGTCGGACCAACCAAGCAGCCAAAGTACAGTGCCTGCCGGCCAGCCGCGCTGCGGCCGATCTGGACCGCGGAGCAGCGAAATGTCGAACAAAAACGACAGCTAGCAGCAGAGGCGTCACAACTAACCGACGGATTCCAATCCGCATACAACAGTAGTAACATAGTTGCGTCCAAAGTCGTTGTCTTACTTCAGTCAACGGTTAACATCGACATTTCACGACCCAATTATGAGTATGAGTATAGGTATAGGTATAGGTATAGTATAGTAGAGTTTAACGTCCCACTCGACACATTATAGGTCATTTCGGAGACGGTTTTACGGGTCACATGATCCAACCAACAGCGTCATAGCACTGAAGGACGATGGTTAGTCAACCAGGTCAAGGGTCAATCCCACCAGACTCAGCTCACTAAAAGGTAAAGAGAAGGATGTAAGCAAAAAAATTTAGTATCTATATAGCACCATTAAGACCGAAGACACAGAGGCGCTTGGAAGACAGAGAGCTAAACCAAGCAAGATCAAAGCCCGATACAATCAACCGACCTGTAAGAACTGCTGGTATCTTTGTGCACTATTATAATAGTACACACTACTGTAACACAAAGACAGTTTTTATTTATATTCCCCTTCCTCCAGACCAACATCACGTCTCAGATGTGGCCAACTGGAGATAAGGGGGGTATGAGTATGAATAAGTTACGTGATTCTTGAAACAGTTTGGACGCTTGAAATTTCGTCAGCACTCTCTTCCACCAAGCTCTTTCCATTCCATTTTATTTGTATCACTCCAAGATTAAAACTTATTTTTCCAACAAATTCTTCCCATCATATTATAACCCTCCTACCTTCCGGACAACTTTTCACGAATTATGCAACTGTTTAAGTTTTAGAGCTAACACTAGTGAGACTGCCATTGGTGACTAACAAAGGCTACTTACTTACTTATTAAATTTATCGTATGTTACGTATATATATCCGCGAACTCGCAGAATAGTTCGCAGCAGTGAGAATCGGGTCTTCAAAGTGTAGGCGACAGAAAAGTCGCAGGCAAGCACTGAATGCAGATCTGAAATTCACCGTTTTTTTCTATTATCGGAAGCGTCCGAGTACTGTTCAAATTCGAATTCGAATTCGAACTAGTCATTTCTAATTGTTTCGTCAAGTCAATGATTCGTGACTCGTCAGTAGAAATATCGAGCACCCTGATAATCGTTTCATAACAAGCGTGGCGAGTTTATGGGCTCCACGAGTAAGCCCCCGCCACTAGCATAAATTTCACATGGGTGAAGTTTTTCACGGGGGTTTGCTATGGGCCTCGTTTGCTGTCTCTCTAGGTCGATCGTAGGGGACTAAGAATGGGTTCTTTAAAAAGCCATGTAGAACTTCCTATTGGTCGTCAATAAAGACTGCAGCTATTATAAATTACTTAGTATTTTTTTCCGAAAACCGCGTTTCTGTGTACGAGTTGCAGGCGACAGACGAACAGAAAGACAAGCAGACGGACAGTGCCATTGCGTAAAGCCCCCACTGAAGCGGTCAGGACTTAATAAAGCGTTTAATGCAATGTTATATGTCTTGTTCGTTAAGATCTTTAGTCACTTGATAAACAGCGGATCTACGAACCGACGTCTGATCTTTCCCACATATAACCTAGCTCAGGCTATAATAGCTGACGCGGATGGCGAACGGAATTCGAGATATTCAGCGGACCGGAATATTCCATCTCCGCACACCTACGTCGGCAGCAGACGAGACGACCGAGTAAACAGGAGTGAAAATGCGGTCACGTAGAGGACCGGGATTGTCCACAGGCCGGCACGCACCTGGCTACGAGACCGCGAGTGAATGGAGTCGGCCTGGTACGACAGCTGAGCGCTAGTAGAACAATGAATGAGCAGCCGAAGAACGGGCCAGACAACTCGTTGTGCGTGATCGACGGCGTAAGCGACACAAAGAAATCGCAGACATATCGCAGCCACATTGACAAAGATGCATAGTCACCGCCGTAAATCATTGCTTGCAACGACACCTCACACACACGCGCATACTGCAGATCTGCAACATGCATGTAATCGCGAAATAGGATTTGTCATGCATGGACGTAGCGTCATAGCAAGTTTACGATTCTAGCAGATGACTCCCCTGGAGACAACCCCATACCGAAAATACCCACCCCCGGAGATAACCCTCCCCCGTCCCGACTCTGGGTCCTGACCCTAACCGACCCACGACGTGGGGTTCTGACCCTAACCCTAACCTACCCATGGGGCGGGGAATTATCTGAAAACTGACGCTAACCCATATATATTCCCGTCCCTAAGACTAACTAGTACACGGGGGTCGGGGGGTAGGGGGATTATCTCCGGGGAAGTTGTCTCCAGGGGGTTATCTCCGGTTACCCAATTTTACCGGGTGCATTCAACCATCAAACAGCTGACAGCTGATAAATAGCATCAGATTTGGCACACTTTTGCAAACTGCTCCAGTCCAAATAGTTCAGTACTGTGTAATTTTGTGCATTTTATGTAGTATTGTGTAACTGTTACTACTCCGCTGAGGCTGGCGGAGTAATGTGATCGGTCGTTCTATCATTCTGTTTGTCTGTCTGTCTGTCGTCCTGTGAGCAGGATAACTCACGATCGCGTTAACGGACGTCGACCAAACCTGATATAGGCATGGGCATTGGGCAAGGCTTAACTTTCGGTGGTGAATGGTGATCCTGTCCCGGATACGGATTCCGGATCGCTTTTCCATTTCTCTCATCATTGCGGAATATGGGGATTTTATTAGATTTATAAATTAGGCCTAGTAGCATTCCTCATACGTACAGTCACCGGCAGATTTTTACGATATTTGGCAGAATAACTCATGCCGACAAGAGAATGAATCCAATACATTTTGGCAATGATCCGGCAGACATCCGGCTGCGGATTAATCCAGAAATCCGGATTTGAATCCCGGATCAGCTTCTGGCCTTGGCGGAGTTTGCGCTGTCTGAGTGCTTTTGTGTTTGATCTATATGGGATCTGGACATTTCCCCTGGACATATTGATTGGCGGATAGGCTTAGTGGTAACGCGTTGGCCTCGATCAACGTAGTTGCGCTACGTCAGACACGGTTAGTACCAGGATGGGTGACCGATGTAGACGGGAAAACCATCTTGGCGTGTAACCAGCCAGCTAGGTCGACTCAGCCTTCTACCTTCTGTGGGACGGTAAAATGAGTATCAGCTTTCGGGTTGAGTAATAATAAATGGCGATGGTGGGTGTAGATTCTGGCAGCCTGTACAGGCGGACTCACAGCCTAAGTCGTCTGGCTTGGTCACTCTTGGGTCGGCGGCCGCTTGGCGCCATTCTACATTTACCAAATGAACCGGGTGAACTCTCGCAATGGCTCTGCCACGATTACAGCACCATAAACATTGTCTTGGATATTATTATCATTATTATTATTATATTCCCCCGGACATTTCCCCGCCCAGACAATTCTCCCCCTTTTTACATGGTGTAGAACATTCCCCCCTTCCCTTGGTGGATAGTGGTGGTGGAAGGGGGGATGTCCTACACCATGTAAAAAGGAAGAGGAATTGTCCGGGTGGGGAAATGTCCGGGGGAATGTGTCTGGGGAGAAATGTCCGGATCCCAGCTTTGCGTTGCGAAATCGCGTCAGAACAAAACCGTTTATTGTCAGTTTGTCAGACGATCACAAGATTTATTTCGAACAGAAAAAAACGAAGAAACGCGCTCGTACACATTTTCTACGGCAATCACACGAGTCGCTTCAACATGTACGTCATGCGTATGAAGCAAATAAATTAACGTCATATAACAACGACCACACACGTCGATTTCTTAAACCAACTTTCAACAGTCGCCAATCAAGAACCGTCACGCATTTACCTAGCAACAGCAACGACTTAGACAGCAACGGTTCTGAGTGAACATTCCCACATGCCCGCCCGGCACCCATCGTTTCTGTTCTGTTCATGAATGTGCACGAAGTTGGACTGGAACAAAATCGCAGCCAAAAATGTGGGAGCCTGGACAACATAGCAGCCTGTACCCCAGCTGGGGCATGGAGATAACCCCCCCGGAAGATATTCCCCCCAGTTTACCCCTCCCAGTCGGACAGGGCCAGGAGTACGGGAAAGTGCCAGTTTAAAAAAAACCCGCTTCGTGGATCGGTTAGTGTCATAGTATGGGCTAGTGCCAGTTTTCAAATTTTCTCTGCGGGGGGGGGGTTATCTCTGGGGGGAATATCCGCAGGGGGGTAATTATCTCATGGATTTACCCCAGCTACAACGTACACAGCCGCCAGTGTTCATATACAGCCTATACTTGGATGCCATACACTTTAATTTCAACACCGAGGGATTTAAGCTATATACTGAACAACGGTTCCACCAAATGTTCGCCAGCCCAAAAATTTTTAGAATTGATTCGATGATGACGTGATACCAATGTTTATATTGTATTCCCATACGGGGCCCAGAACCCCTAAAATTTTCGTCTCGACAACTCCTGGAATCGGCACCGCAGTATCACAGTCTGCACTCGCACGCCATACACTGTTATGTAAACAGTTAAATTTACAGACGCACTTGAGCCAGAACGGGGGAAGTGGGGGGAGGGGGTAACGGGGAAACAGGATCAGTGGGAACTACCAACGACTGCGTCACAGCAGCTGGGATTAGGCGACTATAGGACATTTACCCCACCCAGACAATTTCCCTCCCCACCTAGGACATCACCCCCCCCGGCTGTTAAAGCAAAAATGTTAAAACTGGCACTAACCCATACACTCCTGACCCTAACCGATCCACCGCTATCAATTTTGTACGCGTTAACGGTAGATCGGTTTACACTATAGATTGGCGGATGATGGTGGTGGAAGGGGGGGAATATCCTCACTCATTAGTCGACCTTCCTCGATGAGGGTTGGCGACAGCAGATGACCACTCTGATATCTTTCATTGTGCTCGATCTTGTGACGTCTCCTTTAGCTGAATGTATTCGCAGCCAGTCCACTCTTCAATGTCGTGTATCCACTGTCTTCTCGGTCTGCCTTGATGCCGTAGCCCTTCCATGATTCCTTCTAGGACTGTAAGTGCCACCAACTGTCCTGCACTTCCCCGAGTAATGTGGCCAAAATATTGTAGTTTCAGCTTCGCCACTCTTCCCATTAACCATGTAAAAGAGAGGGGAATTGTCCGGGAGGGGGAAATCCGGGGGAATATTGTTCCAGGAGGAAATGTCCGCACCCCGATTAGGCACAGTTATGTTTAGCGACTTCACACGTTAACAGACTTACAGTGACTTTATTACCAAACAGAAAAAGCCACTTGACCGAAGGGGTCGAGACCACACGTGCAAACCTGCATCAAAACCGGTTCATTCATTTTTAAACTATTACGTTTACAAGTTCAGCAACAGACGAACGAGAGCGACGAACGTGCCTGTCAATCTCGACAGGCAGAAGCATAAATTATAATTACTAACTAGTAAGCATAGCAGCCTGAGTGTTGAGACACGCTACTGACTGATGAAACCAAGTTATCATAATGTATTACGACAGTGAATGAAAAAAATATACATAATACTCGGTACTCGGAATTATTATCATTATCATGCACAGAAAAATACACTAGACAGTGTAATTTTAAAATAATAATAATAATAATAATAACTTTCTTTGTTTTTAACCCTAGTATGTTTACTACCGAAGGTATTATTTAAAAAAATAAAAAAAATATTAATAATAATACAACGTAATGCCAAGTAAAATCAGTAACATCCAGTGTTCCAGCATTCGGCCCCTTTTCCAGGCGGATGCATCACTGAGCCTGGCAGATGTCAAAATAATCCACATATTAACATGCTTTGGCCTACACAAAACATTTCAGCATATCCACCTAGGTATATATATATATATAGATGTCTAAAATCTGCTTCTGCAGCAAACAAGCTAAGCAATAATCCTACGCAATACAACAGCTAAAACATGCACCATCCACATCCGATTGGTTTTTATTAATAACATGATTGCTCTCAAAGCATTTTGAATATAGTAAAATTTTTGTAACAAGTAAGGTCGCCACATATAAATTCCATTTAATCCAGAAAATCAATTCCAAACGCTTTGCCCACAGTTGGTGAGTTGGAAATCGGTTTGCACATCATTCATCAAAAGTGAAAACCACAATTAATTAGTTCAAAACCAGAAGTAATTAAAGTTAAATGGTTTTTTAATGAAAAAGCTTGCAAACAGCTGACGATTAACTACCAAAGTAATTGTTCAGCCCTCTAGCGTACACAGGCAATTATAGTGCCACGTCGAATAACACGAAGTTGGTACACTGCCGTTGATAGGTGGACTGTTACATTTGGTACAGCAAGGATAAGACTGGGCGGGACGGCAGCCCACACAGGCCCGTCCTTGCTGTACCAAACGTAACAGCCCACCCATCAACGGCCAGCGTACCAATCACCGTACTGCTGTATAATGGTCCGTTGCTCTGCAGTTAAGGGGTTAAAAGTGGCATCGCAGACTTAATTTTACAGATAAAAATGCGAAACGTACTCACAACAAGAATAAACACAAACACAAATACACGCAAAAGACTGACAAATACAAATAATGACTTTCTACCAGCTACAACATGATATGCTCAACGCTTATATACGCAAACTGTATAACAGATCCAGAAATTATAGCATTTAAATACTAAATTCTACAAACGACACACACAGGAAACAATTTTATCGTACATAATTCGTATCAGTGTTGTCAAGAGGGATCTGCTAGACTATACTATAGACGCAAGGTCAACGTCTTTCAGAAATGTATGTTTTGATTCAATTCCAATTATTTCCTCGATAACAATGAATATCAGCTTTCGGGCTGAGTAATGATAATAAATGGTGATGGTGGGTGTAGACTCTAGTAGCCTATCGGTGGACTCATAGCCTAAGTCGTTTGGCTTGGTCCGAAGGTCGGCGGCCGTTTGGCGTCGTTCTACATCAAATAAACCAGGTGAACTCTCGTAATGGCTCTGCCATGATGACAGCACCATAAACATTGACCAGGTATTATTACTGTTTTATTATTAATGCAGACTACCAAGGCAGGAAGACAAAGAATATCTAATAAAAAAATAAATCATTTTCAGATGTGCAGACTCGGCATTCCATCGGCTATATTGCCTGAAATTTTCATGAAAATAAACCATATATTGACTAAGTTATGCCGTTTAAAGCTAGGGTAATTATGTCTCACCGTGTAGCATACAAGTTGCAGATTCTAAAAAAAGTAAAATTATAACGTTTAATACAAATACATATTTGGAGATCTCTTAATCAGCCTTTGTATTTTGTATTTTTCGGTATTTCCCAGATTTACTTAATCTTATTAAAATAAAATAATAGAAAACAAGGTCACAGCCATGGACACGGACTTGACTGTGACGGACCTGGATCAGGACATGGACTTTATTTTTGTCCGTAAGGAGTCCCTAATAACAAGGACAGAGGCTAACAACACTGACTCGTATCAGGAGAGAACACAGCAAACAATATTGCCTACCAACAGTAAGTAAATCTGTATCACATGAACTGTATATGACATTGAATTTACATAACGCAGAACGGTTCGATAAATTACGATGCACAGAAGACGCATTACAGCATGGACAATAGATATATCGACGATTATCATCGCAAAAGCTCCATTAAATCTTACGTACAATTCTGCACAATATCACAGTCCCGCTACAGACTACGGAGCCATGCTACTTCTCACTACAGCTGCTGCTTTACGCGCACCTGCAGGGGAGGGGGGGCACCAAGCCTACGGGATTCTACTGGATTCATTCACAATCACAACGTTGACGCAAAATGTATTCACCGCTTTCAGTACTCAACAATGCAGAAGCTACATGCGTTCAATCGTCACTATGACAAGCCGGCACTGACCTGCCTGGTGCCAGATTACAGAAAATCCGCCTACAAATTCAACACCTATATATTACGACTATGCAGAAGCCAATCCAGCCTTCCATTTCCTACGGTCTGGCAAATAAGTGACAGACAAGCAGAGGTGGATCCAGCCTCTTTTCTGGAGCAACCAAAAGTGAAAAATTTGGGGCAAATAGAGAGTAAGGGAGTCTCCCAAATTAAAAAAAAAACAATTTTTGAGTAGAATGGTACAATCTAAGGCCTTCCGAACCATTAAAAATATACATTTTTGGCAGTTTTGAGGGACAACTTAAAGCTACGGGCCCTGCCCCTTGAGCCGCTGGATCCACAAGTGCAGTACCTATTCTAGGAGATACCCCCCTGGAGACAACTCCCCCAGAGACAACCCCCTACCGAAATACCCGGAGATAACCCCCGCCCCGACTTAGGGTCCTGACCCTAACCGACCCACGACGTGGGGTTCTGACCCTAACCCTAACCGACCCACGAGGCGGGGAATTATCTGAAAACTGGTATTAACCCCCATTCATGACCCTAACCGACCCACAACGTGGGGTCCTGACCCTAACCCTAACAGTTCCACAGGGCGGGAATTATCTGAAAACTGACACTAACCCATATTCCTGACCCTAAGACTAACTAGTACAAGAGGGTCGGGGGTTAACTCCGGGGGTATTTTCCATAGGGGGTTACCTCTGGGATGAGTTATATCCCGGAGGATTATCTCTGGTTACCTGCAGTACCTGTGCTTCTTTCTCCTAATAAATAAACATGTGCAGGTAAACCGTGTCATTACTGACACGTGGCATACCTGAGTGCTAAAAGGTGCTGTAACTCAGAACGAACAAACAATGTAAATCTACAGTATCAACTGCGCCATGGCTGAGAATATGAACACATCTCTAAATGCTGGACACCAACAGCTGTCCCTCGTAAAAAATACGGGCTGTGGTATGACTCCACGTAGTCGCTGAAAAATCTTTTACACAGCGACTTTTAATGCTTTGTAAATGGATGCATTACCAGCTTCCCATTTTCCTTATCGGTATCCACCAAGCCCCAGCAACAGCTGGCAAGGTATCTGCAGTGTTGGGTCGTCGGTGCAACTCTGCAACACTGTTTGTAACCATGCAACATTATGGAAAAACAGTTGCAGTTGTCGTTACAAAACTTGCAAAATAGACGACCAACAGCTCTTGAGATCACGCTACTGAATTTGCCGAGTGGTAGCACCCTGCAACCGGGCGTGGGGCGAGGTTGCTGTGCCTGACATCACTTGTCGCCGCGCAAGCCTATGTCCGTCCGTCCGTCACGTTCGTGAATTCTGTCAAAACGAATACCGGTAAATATATCTACAATTTTTTCACCATCGTGCAGCCACATCATTCCAGTTTTTCCGCACCAAACGCCATGGCAATATTCAGACGCGGGGGGGGGGGG
>Ga0209149_1000865_pt1 | contig 13896 bp, 13 predicted proteins | sample WorMetTyACAVOLI2_FD_187423 | JGI IMG/M metagenome (GOLD analysis project Ga0209149, IMG submission 187423) | Marine gutless worms symbiont microbial communities from Max Planck institute for Marine Microbiology, Germany - Olavius algarvensis... ... | reverse complement strand
CCACGAGCACCTGGTATATTGCCAACAATTATGTCCTGGACTGGTGTGTCCATGCACTACACTTTTGCCATGCCAGTATAATATGGGGTGTCAAAACTTAAGGTCCACAATTGCTGTCAGATACCTCTTGACAACTCCATCAATAAGCATACATAGCTCATATGATCCTGTCATCTGTTCAGGCTTTACCGGTGACGATTTAACCACACAGGTTATAGATCCCGTGTCTCTTGAGTACCAAAGTGGTGGTATCGTTCACTCGGCCCTTACAGCATGGCGTCATCCGTGATCGCCATTCCTTCAGTTTAACTTTAACCTGTCCATCAAGGCTTAGAGCACCTGCCACAATTACTGACATCATACAGCCACATGCTAGTTTAATTTCACCCTCTCCACGAGAGTCATCACACTGATGCGGGCTGAATTTCCTGCCTGATGGCACATACGTCATTTGCTGCATTACAGCAGTCTTGTGGGTCCGTTTGTTTTTAACATTGGACACTGGCTTCGTTTGTGTCCCACACGGTTACATTGGAAACATACCATGTTATTGGTATTCCCTTGGTCACCCTCTGGACTTCTTACATAATAAGTTACATTCAATGGTGCAGTGATTTCTCAAACCGCAAATGCTGCGCGCAATACGCTGACTGCTGAGCCTGAAATGCCGAAACGGGGCTACGGGCAATGCCTACAGCAAGCATACAGACTCAGATGACGTCATACTCATGGTCTGACTTATATTTCGGAGTCCGCATAGCAGTATGTACCTGTTCGGACCGAAGTCCATGTAGCAGTTTGTCTCTATTCGGACTGCAGTCCGAGTAGCCACAGTGTTAATTTAATGCTCTCTGCGTGACGCACAGACGCTATTTTCCGCCCGCCGTGGACAGAAAAATGCAGAATTGCGGAATGCGGAAAGTAAAATGCGGAACGGACCATGCGGAAAACTACCGCGGAATGGTGTGTAATTTGCAGAATGCGGAAAGTCACTACCATGATGAGGACACATACTCCAACTCCAGCACACAATGCCGCATTTAACACAAAAGAAACGGTCAAGCCTAAAAACCGGCCCGGTGCATGGTTATGCGGTCATTTCTGTCTGCTCATCTGTGGTAGCTAAGTCTCGTGTGGTCGTGTGGTTATGTAGTCTCGTTTTAGGGACACCGGAAGCTTGTGACATACCTGCATCTACTGTCATTAGTGTCACTCTTATGTTGCTCTTATGTTGCCAAAAGCTAATCTCGGAATTGGTTGAAAACCAGATTTTAGGGTGTGGATTAAGCTTTGGCTTAAAACTTAAGTTTAAGCATAAGGAAGTCACATACCGTGTAATTGCTGCCCAGGCCATTGCAACTGGTAGCTTACTGTGATTATAATCAATGGCTGTTTTCACCGAGAGATGGCTGGGAAGCACGTTGTTTCAGATCGACACATACAGTAAAATGCCACACACACATTCTTTGGGTATCTGTTAGCAGACGTAGACGTAGACATAGTGGAATTACGAGCACAGGCAAATGCCTCTATATGGGCTGCGTTGTTTTATTCATCGGTCGATTTCACCGATGTCACATCGTACTGTGCGTTGATGCATCGAACTTTCAACCGATGAACGGAATAAAACAACACCTTGGTGAATCAATCATACGATGTGACATTTGTTTTAATATCAGCGGCGTGTCCTTCTGTTGACAATTTTCTTGATTAATTTTAATTTTCAACAACGTAATTTTATCACTCTTAATAATTTAATACTTATTTATATGTTGTACATCGGCATATCGTACGACTGTTGCTCTGATAACCGTTGTTTGACCGAATATATCGTTGTTATTGACAACAGCTCGGTGCATCGGTCTTCAACTCCGGTTGAATCGATGGATTCACCGATGAATTTAACAATGCAAACGCTGGATCAACCGATGAATTTAACAACAGTCTGGTGCAAGTCTGATGCATCGGTGAAATCAACCGGTTAATAAAACAACGCAGCCATGCCCACATCTAACAATAACGTTAATTCAAACTATATACTATAATTTCTAACTGCTAAGTAAACTACGACTTCCGGTTCCGTGAAGTTCTGCTTGGAAATCATAAATCATATATTGATGTTGATTGTTGTTAAATCATGATAAATGATAAATCTTGATAAGTCATGATCTTGATGTAACAATAGCGACCCAGCTGAATAAGCAGAGTTCTAAATAAGCCTGCTTTTTGCTTATTAGCAGCCCTCCCTTAGGAGGTCACTTACACCGTGCCATCTGTCTGTCCATTTGTCCCATACCTGTGTCATTTACTGAATGTGCCGACAGACCAGTGTGCTGATGTGCTGCTTAACTACCAGTGACAGGCCGGCATTGTGACTGCTGGCTCACAGCAGATGGCTCGCTGTGTTAGCCTGTGTACGTTGTTAGGGAGGGCCACTACCATCATGGCCGTTGATCAGGTCAACACACTTGTTCAGTCTGTGTGTACTTTGTCCCTACTACTAGTAGATAAATAACTCATTTTTAATTATTTGTTACAATAATATCAGCAATTATTTGCGTAGAAGGTGACTATATTGTAATGGACAGACTGTAACATATGGAAACTGAATGTATCGAGTTGAAGCTAACAGATTGCTGTGTAAGTTGGCTGAATTAAATTTCAGATTCAATGAGCTGGAAGATGAGTTAAAAGACGGTTGTATTACACTGAAAGTGAGAACATATTTTTCTGCTTCTTTATTGTGCAGTATGTGGTATGCATGCAGTAACTGAACAACAACGATTTGTCAACTTTGTGTGCTATTCTTGCTGATGAGAGTTTGGATTAATTTTATTGTGGTATGTGTAGCCTTGTGGATTTATGCAAACAAAGAAGTATAAATGTCAATTAGATACACATTGCAAAAGTTGCTGAAATTGTGTTGTTATTTATTTTCTGTGCTGTAGTCCATTTTAAAAACTGTCAAGTCTTAAACTTGGTTAAACTTTAAAATTTTGTTTTACATATACCGTGATATACGAGATTTTTGTAATTTTATGTCATCAGGGTTACTGGAAGAAGAAATGTGCAATTCTTCTTCCACAGCTGCCAGAAGATTTTCGGACTCGGTTGAAAGATGCAGAAGAACAATATTCAAAGCAGTCTATAACTGAGGTTAGCATGTCGTGCATGAGGTTTGATGCTTATTAGCAAGCTTTGTTCTCGGTGACGGTCACCCTTGCACGATTCTATGAGGTTAATTACCACTGGCTGCCATTTTTACAACAGAAACATTGCTGAGACCTCACAACTTTGTCATATATTAGCTTAGTCAGCAGCCGTCTTATTGGTCACCGCTAAATATTAGCTTAGTCAGCAGCCGTCTTATTGGTCACCGCTAAATACTGGCTTAGTCAGCAGCCGTCTCATTGGTCACCGCTAAGTGCTGAGAGGCATGCATGTAACGAATGAACATACTCTGTCCCACCACTGATGACAGTAACCACTGATCTGGTGACATAATACCATTGATGATTTCACTGATAGATTTTTCAGTATGCACATGTTAGCATATTTTATTTTATTTTTGCTTTTTGTCTCTGTGTATATATATCTGTTGTCTTCGTGTTTTTTGTCTTTCATTGTCTGCCCATGTTGTAATGTAATGTAATGTAAAAAAGAACAGATTAGGGTGATGTAAAGTCAGAAGACTGCAAGGTCACCTAACGTAGTCAAAAACATGTTATTTTAGAAATGTAAATGTCAATTTATATAGTGCATCGTCGCAAAAAAAACGCCTCTAATGCGCTCAATGTGCCGAGTACTGATCAAAACGACACGTCTTCAGTGTACGACGAAAGCAGTCAATTTGCATGTCTGGCTCACGCAAATTGTTTTGGAACAAGTTCCATGTCGTTGGTCCAGCGACAGCGAAGGTGCGACGGCCGTACGTATCGAGCTGAAACCATGGAACAACGAGTAGATGGCAGCTGGCGGAACGAAGATGCTGTCGTTCAGCAACTTGAGCGACCGGTGTGCACAGCTCAGACAGATAATCCGGTGCCTGGCCAGTATGTGACTCGATCTGCCACATCGAGCCAATGCAGCTCAGAGTGATGAAGCAGGTGTGTCAAGTCGTGGTCGTACTTCTTCGTGCCGCTCACAACTCGCGCTGCAGCTCAGAATGCAGATAGTGTGACTAATTTGGTGGAAAAGATGCGGCGAATAGATGAGTTTTCAGGGCCCGACGGAATGAGTGCAGGGCTGACGCAGCAGTGACTGTTGACAGCAGACTGTTCCACGCCCTGGTAGCAGTGACAAGAAGCTCTCGGTAACCTAGTGACGACTTTCGACAAATAAATGTGTAAAATACAGTGCATTTTGTTGATTCTGCTGTTTATTTTGTTGTCAGGAAGTTTTCTTCAAATTGTTGGGAGCAATCGTAGATGAAGCATTTAATGGACCGTCGCAGGCAACAGTGAAAGTTGGTGAATCGGTGGACGATGTGATGGACAGTCATCAGAATGGCAGCTGCACTGATTGTGATGTCAGAGAGGAAAGGCGTGGCGACAGTATTGACGATGATATAGTACGTTTTCCTTTTCGTATAAAATTCTTTTTTATGTGCTGCATTTAGCAGTGTGAGCTTTGTGAAAGTTTGTTATATTTCAGCAGTACTACTACCGCAGTCATTGTTCAACTGCCTCTGTTCTGTGGTCGTAGTGGATAAGGAATCACAGAGTGTGCTATTTCTTCACTAGCGATGACTGTTGCCAATACTCATTGCTCCTATGCATGGAAGGATGGCCAGGCTGAGTCGGCCTGACTAGCTGGTTAAATACCAAGATGTTATACCCGTGAACGGTCACCCATCTCAGTACTAACCCGGCTCAACATAGAGTAACTTCGTTGACGTGCACAACGCCGTTACGACTACACTAGGTGGTGTATGCCAGTCATCCTGGCTGTAGCAGCAGACGCAAGTTAGAGAATGGCACTTGAAAGCTTTTTCAAGGCAAATTTTTATTTGTATGTGGATTTTTACTCTGTTCTCAGGGATTTTTGCCCCATACCCGGCGGGTCTGAAAAGGTAAAATTTTGGGGTGGGCCCTTCTTTTGGAGTAATATAATGGGGAAAACAACTTTGGGGTGCAATATCTTGCCCCCTAATGAATTTTTTGGGGAGACAGGACCCCCGTTCGATGTGGAGCGATAGGCTGAGCTTAACTTCCGAGATCCAGGTTCATACGCCCTACGTTTGGCAGGGGAGAAATATTTTTCTTAAAAATTTTCAAGGGGCCTCCGGCAAAAAATTCCGGAGGATTTCTGACCTTCAGAATTTTACGTTTATAATTTCAGAGTGTCGAGGAGATGAGGAGCCATCTACAGTTGGCGTGGCAATGCGATCTCCGGGTAACGAGGGGCACTACAGCCCCAAAGTTGGGTCACATTTTGGCCGAAATTCAAATGGCTCCCAGAAATTAGGGGGTGATGGGGAAATTTTGAGGGTATGTACCCCCACGGTGCCTTACCATCACCCCCACCCCAGACCACTCTTGCCCTCAGAAATTTTAGGGGTGGGTGTGAATTTGGGAGTTTGGCCCCCTATTGCTAACAATCAGGCCGTCAGAATTTGAAATCACTTTGCTGTCGGAAGCAAGACCACAAACTGATAATTCGGTAGGGCAATTGCCCCCTTGGAAGTTTGTCGAATTTGGGGGTGAAAATGCGAAAAATAATTTTGTCCATAGTGCCGAAACTGGAATTTTGACCAAGTTCACGATGGAATTGCGTGGTACAGTAGTACACCGTCAGTAGTTTGGTACCATCGGCTTGGGGGCCCAGTCTATGCATCCCCGTCTCCGACCGTGGTAAGTGTATGATGATAATTGAGTTTTGTTGTGGTATTAGCAGCAATCGTTAGAAGTGTCTGTATCTTCCGGCATTGAGTTATCTCATGAGAACTGTGCTCCTTCTGGCGTTGAGTCATCTCATGAGAACTGTGCTCTTTCTGGCGTTGAGTCATCTCATGAGAAGAATAGTGGTCCTTCCGGAATTGAGTCATTTCATGACGAGCACAATGGTCCTTCCGGCATGGAGTCATCGCATGAGGAGCACCGTGGTTGTTCAAATGGCTGCAGTGATGTGCCAGTTAACGGTGACTCAGATGTTAAGCCTGCTTCACCGGTTCCGGGAACATCCAAGTCCAGTGGTGTCCGTAGAAGAACTTCGAAAGAGTCGAAGCGCAGCTCACCACATCATGATGAAGGTCACTTAGTGTTTGTGACTCTTATGCATAATAAGTGTGTTGTTCACAACATTGTAAACCGCTGTTAGAGACTGAACATTGTGTTATATCTCAATTTTTGTGTGTTGTTTTTGCTGTCCAACCTCAAGGGCCAGTTACACAGTGGTTGCTGATGCCAGTGTATCATGTGTCTGTTGTCTGTCCTGTGATCATATCGCAGAAACTGAGCAAGTGAGACCCATAGTTGCTGAGGTACACTGTTAGGAAGTTAGTGTCACTGATTTTGTTGCCACACTCAGATCTTTGCCCTGATTCTGGTTTCAGATACAAAATGTATGTAAACTAGAAACCTGTTCATGCTTTGCAAGCATTACCTGGTATTAAAAGATTTTATCTTCTTGTCTAGTTGCATATTAGTGTTATCGTTGTTTTAAAACTGTTCTGATGATCACAATAATAGTCTACATTGGTTGGCGGTTTGGCTTAGTGGTAACGCGTTGGCGTCGATCAACGTAGTTGCGCTACGTCAGACCCGGTTAGTACCAGGATGGGTGACCGTCTGTGGACGGGTAAACCGTCTCTGTATGTAACCAGCCAGCTAGGTCGACTCTGCCTTCTACCCTCTATGGGATGGTAAAATGAGTATCAGCTTTTGGGCTGAGTAATAATACTAAATGGAGATGGTGGGTGTAGATTCTGGCAGCCTGTACAGGCGGACTCACAGTCTAAGTCGTCTGGCTTGGTCTTGGGTCGGCGGCTGCTTGGCGCCGTTCTACATTCATCAAATGAACCGGGTGAACTCTCGCAATGGCTCTGCCATAATGACAGCACCATAAACATTGTCTTGGATGTTATTATTATTATATTACATTAAATCCACTAAAACATGTACAAGCTGGTACCCTGATACACGACATGTTTGAGAATAATAACCTTGAATATTATTTTCTTGTCACACAAGCGCAGTAATTTTGATTTAACTGTCTAAAACGACTAGTGTGTACATACACTACACGCTGTTCACGACACTAGTAGTTTTGGCTAATTTAGTTTTTTGGCCGGGTAAGACCGTTACTGTGTCATAAGCAAAAGTGTGGTATATATGCAATACACATGTGTTTACTAAGTCACTGGTTCTTCTAACTCATTACATACACTTGACCACTGGCTGGCATCACCTTCTTTCTTTATCGTCTATCATCTAACGATGATGATGATGCTGACACGAATCTACGCCATGCAGCTCTGTTGCAAGTTCCGCTGCTTGCTTTTGCTTTTATCTTGCTCTGCAACGTCTTCTTTGATGCATGTTATCCGTGTCCTTGGTTGTCGACCCTGACTTCTTTCACCTTCTATATGACAGTGTAACACTCTCAGCAGTAATTGTTCTCCCTCAATTTTTGTCACATGCCCGAACCATGTGAGTCTTCGCTTCCTTATCTTCTGAACAAGTGATTTTTCTTGTTGTATCATACTTCATGCAGTATCATTTCTTATCCTATCTCTTCTTACACATGCCAGCAGACAAACAGAAGTCTCATGCTAGTGGTACACATAAAAAGACCGGTCGGTTACCCACCCTGAGATTTTACGCCGGATTCCCTTCCTGATGCAGCCATCCCAATTTAATCCATTGCAGCCATCCCAACTTATCCCACTTTATCCTCCCCATCTATTCGTAGACAATGGAAAAGGCCTTTGACAGAGTTTCCATTTTTGACCAAAAAAGAATTCTATGTTGATGCACAAGGACAGAGGTGGGTAGCAAGGAACAGTAGAACTGCAGGGGGTTAACACTGTCTCCAGAAAGCATTGAAAACTTTACGAAATGCATTGTTACGTGAAATGTCTCATACAGACCTCATATCAACTGGTCTGGCCTCCCATATTTCACAACTGTGATAAGAGCATTGGTAGGCAATATGTTTTGATAAGATGGACCACAAGAGTGTGTGTCATTCTTTCTCTTGCCAAGAACATTAAAATATCTCTGCTGTCATAAAGAGGCCGCACGATGCTTCATGTCTGTCAGTACTTAGCTTCAATAGTACAAAATGTCGAGCAGAGTCTTTTATTGTTACGTAGGCTACAGATTTATCACTGCATGCAATTAAATGCGGTTCTGTTGTCTTTGGTGTAGCGTTGATACTTCTTGTCATAAACATTTCTTCGTCGTTTCCTGCCATCAACAAACTCCGCTGCTTACTAACAGCGATAAGTGTTATAAGTTGTGGGACCGTGGACTGGCATCGCCACGATATGCGTGTTGATAACACCTGGCTGGTCGCACCGTTAACAGTATGCAGTGAAGCCAGATATAGGCTCAGAATCGCAATTTCTGCCTACCCCACCTGCATTCGATGCCCCCGTAAGGGATATTCCGTCGGAATATTGCCATGCTGTTTGTTACGGAAAAACTAGAATAGCTTGGCTACCTGACAGTGAAAAAATTTTGGAGATATGTTTATTTGTTTTGACAGAATTCTCGAACGTGACAGACACACAGACAGACGGACGACACCACATGACGACATAGGCTGTGCTTGCATAGCATCTTGTGGCAAAAATGTTAAATGAGCCATAGAACAGCCAACACGTCTGGTTGTATCCACTTCGCAGGAACGGCTTAGAAAATAACAGCCATGGTACTTTTAATGCCAAGGTGAATAGAGATCACAGACGCATGTTATTTCAGGTGACTGACACTGTATATGTGTTACGCGTGAAGTGTTGATATGTATGACAAGTTGATGTGCTACAGACGAGTCTGATGTGAAGAAGGCAAAAACTCGACGTGGTCACTGTACGCCTGTCAATCAACCCAGCATTGCCGACATGTTTGCTAAGAGGTATGCACTGTGTGACTGCTTGATCATCCAGTCTGATGCACCACTGTAACAATACAAGGATTTGTAGCATACTGCTGCGAACTGTTGGGCTTGTAGACTTGCAGTCATGTTGTTTATGAGTTTGAGTTGTGCCTCAAAATCTGCTTTTAAGTCTTTGATTAGTGGAACTGGAGAAAAATCTACACTGATAATGAGTGTGGGTGTGTCTGTGCACACTAATTATGAGTCTGTCTGTCTGGGTACACTATTGATGCGTGTGGGTGGGTGTCACTGTGTACAGTTTACAGTAAAACGTATCAAACTTTGACTTAACTGTGAACAAAAACAGCAATCACAACAATATGCATCGTCGTCGTTTCTGGCATGCAACTCACAATTGCGTAGCGCCATACGTCGACATCATCCTCCACAGAGGGCGGTTCTGAGCCAAATCTGCTGGTTCGGGGAGCATAAGGTGGTGTTGTTTCAGATCCTGTTGGACGGTGCTGAGCCACGTGATGCAGGGACGACCTAGTTGTCTTCTCCAGTCTGCCGGAGGGGAGGCTAACAGGATCCTCGTGGCATCTGCGTTGTCGTCCATGTACATAATACAGACAGTGACATCAGATTTGTTAAAATCTTGAGCTGTGACTGACAAGGAACATGAATCGTGGGTTGGTGTAGGTACTGCTGCATTTCTAGACAGGATGTGGCTCTGATGTCTTTCTAGACTCATGACTGTTGAGTGTTGAGATGTACAATGAAATTTATGTTCAGTTTGAAAGTGGCAGGTTACACTAGTGAAAGCTTTCGGCTACTAGAGTCATAGAAGATTAATTGAGGATACTTTTAGTCGTGGGTACTACTCGTACTTGCAGCGCTGATTGTAAGTTGATAGTTTGTTGTTTGGCATGTGCAGTCACACAAAACGACGCCAGGCGTCGGACATTGAGAAATCAGAAGCTGAAGATGTCAAAACGAAAGACGAAAGTCACGACGACAAGCGAAGTCGGATGGAAGAAACAACGAGCTCCGGCACCAGTGATTCAGAGCCGGTTGCCACAGCAACATCTCAGAAAGCGTTACCTCCGCCTCGTTGTAACCAGTGCCGCCAGCTGCTTGACGATCCTGACCTGAGCCTGTTTCCTGGTGACCCGTGTGACGCGGTAAGTTGCGAGTGGCATCAGTTGTACTGCAGGTTGGAGTGCAACTTATTTTAGATATGATATGTTGTTGACAGCAACAGAGCTTGATGTTACAGGCATTAAAAGTTGCTCTTGCACTCAGAAATTTACATTTGTCAGGCACTATTTCAACAACTATGAAATGTCGTCATTCGTCGTCGTTTCTGGCATGCAACTCTAAGATGTGCCATTAAGAAACTACTCACTCACTCACCTCCAAATCTGATTTTCTAGGCTCTTCATGGCAGCACGAGTGATCATGGAACTTTGGCGGCTGATGTCACAAGTGCTTCTGGTTGTTGAGTGGATACGAGAGCCAAGGTAGACAAACTCCTCAACTACTATGACGTCCTGGCCCTGAACCTTAATGGTTAATGGGATATCCTCCCTGCAACCCAAAGCTTGGACCTTTGTCTTCTGCCAATTCACCTCAAGCCCCAGAGATGCTGTCTCACATGCCATCGTCAGCAAGGAGAGAGACATCATCAGTGAAATCCAGATCAGCAAAGGAACTCTGACTGAACGCCACCCCAATCAGGCAAGATTCAACAGTCCTTTCCAGCAACCAATCCGTGCCTGTGGTAAATGAATCCGGGGCCAGCACAAAGCCCTGGCGAACATCGGTTTCAATTGTAAACCACGAGCTGTGAGTCCCGCCTGTGCGAACACAGCTAACAGAGTTGTCGTACAGCACTCTAAGCAGTCTCACGATCTTATCCGGGATACCAAGCCTTGTCGAGAGTAGCCATACGCGAGTCGGCGACGGCTAAGAGAGTCAAAAGCAGCATGGAGATCAACAAATGCTGCACAAGTTGGATGGCCGAAATCCTGCCTCCGTTGTGCAATGTTACACAAGGTTGCTATGCGAAAAGTCGTACACATAAATGGTAACTATATGCAAGCGCGTGTTCGCACAATTCTTGTGTTTTTTGTCGACTGTATCATGCACTGTATCACTGCTGTAGGCACAACAGATCTGTGCAGTCAACATACATGGTTCAGAATGTGAACAATGCATACTGTATTATTTTGTGACCGGAATGTGCTACGTGGACACTGTCCGCATGTTAGCAGTTGTCAAGTACAGTCCAAAAGGCTTTAAATAGTCCTTTTACAGTTTGTAAACCAAAATGAAACCATCTAAACCGACATTACCAACCAAAACCACATTCTGTAGAACTCAAAATACGGTTTTAGGTTACGCTGTAGTCTATCCAACGAGCGTGATGTCGGCGTAGTAAGTAAGTAAGTAACAATGTACTGATTAAGGTGACACTATCACGTCAAAGACATTGCAGGGGCACCGAATAAAATTAAAAAGAAAGAAAGAAAAGAAAAAACAAAACAACAGAATCGCCGACAGTCAGTAGTCGCCGGCAGACAACAGTTAGTGTGGGCAGTGTGCATGTTTAAGACAAGTGACCCGTCACCCGTTAATACAAGCTTGGCCCTGCCGCTTCTGTCGCACTCCAGATGTTATGCCGGCCAGTTGATCCACTTTGTGACAGGCTCGTCTGACAGCGTCGTGGGCAATTACTAAAGCAAGGAGGCATTGTAGCCTATTGTTCACTGTGTAGGTGGAGGAGTTTATTATGCTGACTGACCCCAAACTGTCACTGTTCACTGGAATGGAAGAAGACATTAATGAAGCAGATGAACGACCACAGCACAAGATCACGTGTTTTAGGTATGAACTTTGTAAAGATAATACAATAACGTTTGTGCGTATATATGATTGCGTATTGATGTGTTTGGCATACCATACAACTGATTGCTGACAACGTAGTGGCAACATGTGATGCATGTTGATTGTGGAAGTTTGTTTGACCTCCCTCGGCAACAGTGGTCTCTGCTGAACCGTTTTCGCACGGAACAGGGACACTGCGGTGCCTGCAGAAGGAAATGGCGACTTACAGACACTGATCTGTGTCCTTGTGGCGAGACCCAGACGATGTCTTACATTGTCGAATCTTGTCCCCCGACAATACTGAATGGCGGCTTATCTCAGCTACACTCTACGGATGAAGACGCTGTTTCGTGGCTGACCAATTATGGTAAATGACACGCATACGAGAAGAAGAAGAAGCTTGCCTGCAGTCTTCATCAAGTGTACTCTGTCTCATGAAATGCATACGAGAAGAAGAAGAAGATTGACAGTCAATGTGATGCTTTGATTTCAATCCGTGTTTGTGAGCTTTAAGCTATATTTGTAATACAAGTGTTGTTTATATCTTTCTTGTGCAGTATCTATGACAAGAATACACACTTATGTGCATTTGATTCTGGGCTCATTGAGAAGAACATAGAGCTTTACTTCAGTGGATGTGTGAAACCTATCTATGACGAGAACCCAAGCCCAGATGGTTAGTAATGTTTTAATTTTGTGTGTGAACCTGTGTGAATTTTGTTCTGTGGAATTTGTTTCGTGAGTGACAACACACTAGCAAACTGTTAAAGAGATTGAAAAATGATAAGCAGATGCAACTACGAGTATCGTTCCATAAATAAGTTACAAAACGCTGTCGTTCTGTTGATTTTCAAAACATTATAATTCCAAAATATACATTTTGTAGGGAATTTAATTCTGATTATCAGGTGTGAGTTTTATTACGATCATGTCACTGTGACGTCATTTATAAACATTAAATATTTCAACGGTGCCATTGAAAGCGGAGTAAAAATGCCTTAGGGTGCATGGGTGGGCCGTTTGCTGTCTTGCTGTCGTTTGTGTGGCTGCTGTAGGCCTGCAAGTGGTGACACAGTGAGAGGCATGAGTAAGAGGGACCAGTGATTAGTATTATCATCAGGATATACTCCACAAAAGCTGACAAATGCACACATTAATAATAATAAAAATAATTCTAATAATAATTATTATATTATTAGACCCTAGAAGTCAACTGGGAGACTTGGGAGGGAAGGTTGGAAGTGCTTGGAGGAATTTGAGGACAATGGGGGGTATATTTGGTTGATGTCTCTGAGAGTTCTGCTGCTCGCTCACCTGGGTTGTCCCAGATAAAGGGCGATTAAACAGTTGTGTTGTGTTTGGTCGGCATCTTCCTGTGTGGCTCGTGGTGTCTGCTGTTGTTAGTGCTTGTTTGGTCTTTCGTTCCTTGTGTCCAGACAGTTTCATTTTCTTCTTCTTAGCTAGCCCATTATTGGACTTTGGTCAGCATTATAACAGTATGTGACAGCTGATGAGGTGGCTGTTGATTGGTTGTGTAGGTGGTGTATGGACACGTAACATGGGTCCGATCAATGAATGGTGGACTGCTGGTTTTGATGGTGGTGAGAATGCGCTGATCGGCTTCAGTACAGGTATGCTATGAGTAATATGCAGTTTGTTATGCAGTATCTCCAGCATATTGATATTGGCTTTGTTCACAATAGGGATGTAATAAGATGAAGGTAACTTTTGAACTGGTCCTGTATATCGATTCCGGATCACTTTTCACCTTCCCTCACCATTGCAGAATAGAACATGTTTGGAGATTTAGTCACTGGCCGCTTTTTACAAAACTTGATGGAATCTTCTTCTTCTTCTTCTCGTATGCGTGTCATTTACCATAATTGGTCAGCCACGAAACAGCGTCCTCATCCGCAGAGTGTAGCCGAGATAAGCCGCCATTCAGTTTTGTCAGGGGACAGGATTCGA
>Ga0209149_1000864_pt1 | contig 13899 bp, 9 predicted proteins | sample WorMetTyACAVOLI2_FD_187423 | JGI IMG/M metagenome (GOLD analysis project Ga0209149, IMG submission 187423) | Marine gutless worms symbiont microbial communities from Max Planck institute for Marine Microbiology, Germany - Olavius algarvensis... ... | reverse complement strand
TAATGAAACAATTGAAACATCGCGATTCAGACAGCTTTTGTGATCGCAATATGAGTTGCTTCTACCAACTCTTGCATCATACTACTTGTATGACAGGTCTTTGCTAATATCACGGCGTAATATTATTTTTTACCTTTTTTCTCTTACTTATTTAGTTCGATGGGCACTTAACGTGCATGCGCCAGAGATCTCTCTGGCATGCGCCGCGTTGCATTGTAGCAGATGACGCTTTCATGTAAACATGGGTTTCAGCGACGATGATCGAATTTTGGCCGTCACTTCAAACATTTGCTGTAACATTGCAACTGGAATTTGTCTAAATTAGGCTGGTTGATTATCTGATATTTGGATACTTCGCTTTTGTTAGTGTTGCGTCGTTCTCCCTTGCGTCGCGTGACGTAATTGCGTAATAAATTTTACCATTTTACTGTGCATAATATTCATGCATATGTTTTACCGTGTAATGAAAGGAATACACCAGTTTGCTGCAAATTTACTCAGCTACATTCCCACCAAATATTATTGAAATCGGTCAACATCTGACTTAGTTATTGCGAAAAGCAAAAGGGTGAACTTTTTTTTGAAACACAGTGTATAATGCAACTTTAAGCAAATGGTGCAAGGCACTGTGGCCTCATGCACTAAACAGGAATGTTATAACTATAGTCTAGTTATGCAGAATTTCTCCCCTAACCTAATGGTTTCTCCACACAGACAGTAATTAGTAAGTAAGTTAGTAAGTAAGTAAATTTATAAAGCGCCATAGTCGTGAACGAATCAGAGGCGCTGAGATGGGTCGCTAGGCAGTTGCAAAGGCTGAATGGAAAAGATGAGATTTCAGGTGTCGCCGGAATGTTGTGAGAGTTTCACAAGAAGGGACGTTAGAGGGCAGACTGTTCCAAGTAGCAGGATCTGCGGAGCGAAAACCTCGAGCACCAAATGAAATGTTACAATGTTATAGTGCTTGCATTGCTTGTTTGTGCTGTATGTTGAAGTTGTTGTGTTTAATAGTGTTAACTGTGCAGGAGGACGAACATATTCCAAGTCTGCTGACAATACAGGACATTAATGCGTCAATGGCAGATGTCGCATTGGAACTAGCTACACGTGGGTGCTACTCTTCACTTTCTCACAACAGCTGATTTCTTTTCCTGCTTTGGTGATAAGCTGTTGTCAGCATAGACAGTACTATATATGAAGAAGTTAAGTAATTTAGAGTTTTTGTTAGTCATTGTTGAATTATGGTATTAGAGTTTGACAGCTTAAACTGTCAGTATATGTAATCTGTTCATTAATCTGCTTTTTCTGAAAGAATAAGTCTTGATGTTACTTTTTTTCTTCTTTTGAACTCATGACCAACATGGGCCGTTGAAGCCGCTATCTCTTCTCCATTCATCTCTCAATCGCCAATCAGACAGCCTCTGGCAGTGTACATCAACACCAGTCGGTAACATCATCAGACCACCTACTTGCCGGTCTACCATGTGGTCGATCACCTTCCACCATTTCTAGCAGTACTGTCTTCACTAGTTGTTCATCTGTCGTAAAGCAGATGTGGCCGAATAGTTTCAACTTCTTGTGATCTATCAAGTTGACTACAGTATGACGTCTTTCTACTTTTTCTGTAACAGTTTTGTTACTGATTTGGTGTACTTTGTGTTAGTTATTGTTGAATTATGTAGATGGCAGCAGTTCATCACGACAACTAAATATTACCAGTGTCATTTTTTGTCTCTGAATCTTCAAAACCCTGCAGAATTGAAGAGAGATTCAGTCATCTTAGTATGCTAATGATGAACAGTGGGAGATTTCTGAGATTAGCTGTAATTGTTTGAATAATGGTATCTTGGATAATAACAAACTGTCGTGTCAGCATGACTACAGGACCAATGTTATGTGTGAAGGTGAAGCCATATGGAACGCCTGTCTTGGTACCACAGCACTGTCTGTTAATGTCGATTTGCCAAGTAATGAGGTATTTGTGCCCGCTGTTTCTCATAAGATGCTAATGCTAAAGTTTTTTGGTTGTAATGTAATAAGCAGAATATCCAACATGAAGAAAGTTAACATTAGCATCATCAGTGGATACAAATATGTCATTTATTAAATTTAACTGTGCCATGAACTATTCGGTTAGTTCACAAAAGCCCAAGTAGTTCTTTCAGAATATATTTACAGATATTCTCGGTATATGATTATATTTAATATATTCACATTTTGATCATTGCAGTTGTAGCAAAACTTTTTGAGGATTGATTAGGAGGGAAGTTTACTTGCATAAAAAGTTTGGTTTCATGGGAAATTTAATGCATGCCATAAGTATTGTTGTTTTTCTATGTCAGTACTACACTGTGGGCCATGAAAATGTGCCACTTGATACTCGTTCATAACCTTGACAAATGTTGACCGTTTTTGAAATGTTTCACTGTTTGACTCAGCAGTAAATTTGCCTCAAGGCTCATGTCATATTTCCCACCACACCGGCAACTTGTCGTCACACTACCTTGTGGAAAGCATAATATCAAAAATAGCAAAATTTTGGCGTATCGAACACAATATCACCATTTTGCCTTATTTTTTTAAACAAAATTAGCCAAATAAACTTAATTGTTTGTGTACTCTTGAGTCACATTAAATGCTATAATGTTTTCCTTTGGCATGGATGCGTGCACGGAAACATTTGCGACACTCGTCAAGTTCATGACGTTGATGAACTGAGCAGCGTCTGACGAAGGTCTGGCATGGCTTGGGACAGTGTCATCGATGATGCAATGTATGAGTGACACAAACGTCTCTGGGCATGTGTTTGTGTCAAAGGAGGGCATTTTGAACATTTAATATGATCAAGAGCAGACATATGGTAATGTTTAGAAGCAAATCTATGTTATTGCATTAAATACGTTAAGAGAATTGCTACTGTTGATCTTTTGTATTTCACAAGGTAGTGTAGTAACACATTTAAGGTGTGGTGGGAAATATGACATGAGCTTTGTTGCAAATTTACTGCTGAGTCCAACAGTGAATAAATTTTTAAAATCGGCCAACATTTCTCAAAAGTTATGAACAAGTATTGAGTGGCACGTTTTTTTATGGCCCACCATGTAGAAGTACCATAAGTAATGGTAACACATGGCTGTAACACTTGTCTTTTTAAACTTTGAATTGCTGTACATATTTGTCTCTTGTATCTGTGTTACTTCTTAATTAACAAAGTTTAATTAAATTTTTAGTAAATGCTGCAGTGTTCTGTAGATATTTTATGTTGTAGCAGTGTTGAATAACTTTATTATCATATTGTCATGTTTATAATGAAAAATTTCCATTTTGGAATGATCTGTGGATTATGTTTCGTTTTTATCAATATGTGTTTCATCCATTTTGCAGATTTATGATGACAAAGATGTTGACTTTCCAGTTACGGTTAATCAGAAAAAACTGCCGGTCGAGTTAAATATTTGCATCCAAGAGGTAAAACCAAAAGTTTTGAACAGCAAAATACATAGATTTTTTTCCAGATTTGTGCAGTTTTTTTACTTACTACTTTGTTACATTACATTGAAGTTCTTGACAGTTGTCATTGGTGTTGTAGAATAATTTTTGCCATGCACAGCGTGGCCTGTCTCGTTATGCAGTGTCAGTCTGTCACATTCGTATATGGTATTGAAATGAGTAAACATGTTCTCAAATTTTCACCATCTGGTAGACCCTTTGTTCTAGTTTTTCCATACCAAACATTATAGGCAAATGTTCTGATGGGGTCCCCCTAACGGGGCATCAAATGCAGGTGGGGTATGAAAATTGTGATTTTCAACCAATGTCTCACTTTATCACGGAAATGATACAAGATAGGGCCATAGTTACCATGGAATGCCAATAGGAACTTGTATGTGATCCGTTGAATGGTGCCGTTTCCAGTGACCTAGTTTTCAAGGTCATAATATTCAACATCAAATAATGGGAAAACGATACAAGATAGAGCTATAGTTACAGTGGCAGACTGGTAGGAACTCGTATACGATCTATCAACTGCTGCCAGTACAGTGACCTTGTACAATTCCGAACCCAGATATTTCACGTGCATGCCATTATTTTAAGTTGATTATCTCAGAAACGTTACAAGATAGGGACATAGTTACAGTGGAATACTGACAGGAAATTACGTGCTATTCAACACTGTAATTTCGAATGATCTTGAGTAACTCTGAGTGACTTGGCCAAATTTCCAATGACATGGCCCATCATGTGGCCTTTCTGCGACAGCTGAACTTGTTGTTATAAAATGTCCGAGAAATCTTTAGGAGTTTCTCGAAGATATACAAGTTAGCAAAAGTCTGTTCTTGTGGTAGGTAACTCATCCAAAGTGTGGACGAGAAGCAGTGGAGTACTTTGCAGAATGTCGTCATATTGGCAGGATTCAGTCGATGTTGTTTAACGTTGCTCCCGGCAGACATTACCAGCCGTACACACTGATCGAAGTGCCTGACGATAAAGTTAGTTTGTTAGAAATGTTATTGCTACCAAGAAGTTTGTTTTTTGTTTCGGTTGGTCTGTCTGTCTTCTGGATTAATTGAACTGTCTGACAGTGCCACAGTTGGTTGGCTGCATGTCACAGTGGTATAATGTTGGACTTTCACTAATGAACTTTCTCTGGCCTTGCGCTCGACCTGCAGCTGACAGGTGACCACTGTGGGTAAACTATCTGCTGTAGGTTAGCCAACCAGGTCGACTCGGCCTTTCATCCTTTTGGGGTAGATAAATGAGTAGTAGGCTGCAATTAGATGTTAGCAACCTCAGTCTGGGGAGGCGCTGTCTTGTGAACGCTTACGAGGTAAAGGCAGACATTGGTGTAATTGCAGGTAACGCTGTGTGATCCATGCCTGAGCGCTTTGAGTGTGACAGTGGTACACTTGGTTGGTTGCATACCTTTACTTTTTTTTACAAACAAACTTGTGTGCTGCAGCTGCAAAAAATCCACCATTCCGGATCTGGAAAATGGATTTGGCAGATATCCGGATCGACCCAGATCCAGGACAGCACCCAAATGTAATGGATTTCTTCTTTGCTGGTGTCAATTATCTCGCCAAGTTTGGTGAAAATCCACCGATGAGATATGCTAGAAAATATCATTAAATGCTATATCGTGTAGTGTTATTGAAAGTCGAAAAGTGATCCTGGACCCACATCAAGAATTGTATCAAAACCAAAATTTAGTCACTTCTTGTTTAGTTAAATTTCATTGCTACAGAGTTAACATATCTTGTATGCTGCAAATGCAATAAGATAATTTAATAGACAGTTGTGCTAACTGGAGGCAGTTATACTGTCAACAAATGCCAGACCACCCACTAGCTAACCATCATCCTTCAGTGCTGTGACACTGTTGGTTAGGTCATGTGACTTGTAAAATTGTCTCCGAAATGACTTATGATGTGTTAAGTGGGCCGTTAAACCCTACTGTACCATACCACCCACTAGCTGCAGCTCATTTTTAATAACATGTTTTCATGTAGTTTTGAAAGGCGTGGCTGTGTACCAAACTTGTGTAATTTACTGTTATGTAGCACAGTGTTTGAGTGACATTTGAACAGTATCTGACCTTTGTTATTGTAAGATCAGTATGCTACTAGAATGCTTTCTGTTTTTTAGTGGTGGAAATAGTAAGATATGATTAATTTGTTTTTCAGGTGAATGATGAGCATTATATATTCAGCACATTCGGTGTACTTCACGTCCATGCCGACAAGACGTCTGAAAGCATGTCACTGGCCGCGTGGCAGAAAGAATCGGTTTTGTTTGCTGCTGCGAGAAAAATCCCTTTCTTCAAAAACTACTTGGTTCTGAAAACTTTTTGCAGGTTTCATTTTTTATGCAGATACACTTCCGATATATAAAACATAATTTTTTAATGTGTGGCAGCATAGTGTAGCTATGCGGAGCACATCACAGTGATGAGCATGATGTTTCTCCATCTGTCTCTCCTTGTTTTGACTTGACTTGACATCATATGGTGGTATTGAGTGGAGACACATGGACCTAGGATCATGCCATTTCATTGTTGGATAGCTTAGGGTTTGATTGAATTTTTTGAGACCAGATTTTATATGGTAGGTCACAGTGGAACACCCATGGCAACACAGAAACAGCGAAAAAGTACAGATTTCCGAACATGCAGATTTCACCATTGGTAATCCATGTAGTCGAGTTCATCACACTAAAGGTGTTGTCAACCCAGTATGACCATTGCATGTTGTTGATTACACTGAGTGTAATCACTTTGTTAACAACAATTGACGGTCACTGTCATCGACGGAACAACAGTTACAACGATGTCACAAGACTGTCGTTATCAGCTATCATGTAGAATTAGCCTAACCCTTTAGAGTCTAGAGGCAATTATAGTGCCACATCAAATAATATGAAGTTGTTGCACTGGCCGTTGATGGGTGGGCTGTTACATTTGGTACAGCGAGGAGGGGACTGGACGGGATCCCAGCCTGCCCAGGCCTTTCCTTGCTGTACCAAATGTAACAGCCCACCCATCAACGGCCAGTGTACCAATCACCGTATTGCTGTATAATGGTTCGTTGCTGTGCGGTTTTAATGTGGGTATTAAAGGGTTAATAAAACTTTCACATGACATAGTCTGAATTGTTTTCCATGAGTAAGTAAGTAATTTAACGTAATAGACATTTGGCACTCGCGTACTGTGTGTATCCCCAAAATGCACATGCTCCCGCGCATTTCGCCGGCCAGCAGCTGAGTCCCTTGTAAATATTATAATCAGCCTATCACAGCTTCCTGTTGATTGAGTAAATTATTTTCAAGTCTAGCAGTAAATAGTAAAATGTTTGTTGTTATTTTCTGATTTTAATGCATGTATATGTTATTTAATTTGTTAAAATGTTAACTACAAATTATATTATCCAAATACATCATTTGAACATTTTTATATATCATATTTTTACTTTGCCTATTTTAGTGTAACTATTTTTGAACTCGTGTGTGGTGATATGCTAGTATAAGATGTGTAGATAGTATTGTGGTAATCATAGTATGTGGTAATTTAGTTGGAGATTCTACCTCCAGTGGTTTGAGGGTCTTTGTTTGGCATCAAAGATTTAGATGGAGATCTTTGTGGAGACTTTTGGCTGACTACCATTACCAGCATGTTACTTTGTTCTTTTATTAAAGAAACGAATGAATGAATGAGCTGATGCAGATAAACGTAGACAAGGCCATTAAAATGATTGTGTATATTAGATGGAGAGCAAACTTGAAATATGCTCAGTATGCAAGTCGGCGGCATCAAATTGCTCTGACATTGATCTCATCTGTACCATGCTACGGTGCCAGCTTGCTGCAGATCTCACGGTTTTGTCAGGAAATTCTTAATCTCCGAATTCTGCCAGTCAGTAACAGGTAATAACACATATTTTGCTTTGTTTGCATTGTTAGCGTCAAAATGTCATCTGTAGGTTTTTGCACACTGTTGGCATTGTTTCGTTGGTGAATTGAGATTTGTTGTTGCAACCTGGTTCATGCTATTTTATTTATGAGAATGACACGTGGTACTAATTACTGATTACTGTCAGTGATTTTGACTGTACTTGCAGCAAATGTTATCTGCTGACTGAGATGGAAAATGACTGGAAGATTTCTCTAGCATACAGCCACCGTGTTCTGGAGCGATTCTATCGGTTAGTAAACGTAGCACAGACAAAGAGATTATAGGGTAATATACACCATGTCTCAAAGAAACGGTGCATTTCTGTTTCTGTCAGAACTTTGTCAGATTTCCACCAACTTTAATAACTTTTGGTGGTAGGTAGATGGCAAAGTGGCTGAAATTGTATGCTGTATAAATATTTTCCACCTAACCTGTCACATGTCACCGCCATATCTTGCAAAACCCAGATGTTCTCAATTGTTACATAACGTTGAAATTTATTATTTGCAACAAAGTATCTGACGACTGAATTAACACACAGTGAACTGAATATGGTTTATTTAGCAGTTATTAGTTGTCATGACAGATTGGCTCAAAATTGTCAGAATTCGTGCTTGAAATGTGCCCCGTAAATGGACACAAGATGATGACTCGTTTCTCGCATCTCTCTCTTACTCCAGGAAAGAGACGGTGTCGCGTGCTGATGTGCCAGGGTGCCGTCCTGTTGAAACATAAAAAATCGTCTCCGGACATCCTGCGCATGTCTGACAGTGGCCTCTAGGCAAGAAAGTTGTCGCGACAGTATACCCTCTTCACTTTGACACCGAATCTGAGTAATCTGATATTAACAATTCCAGTGTTAGGTAAAATTTAGACCATTTGTCTTTAAAAAGGTAGTGTAGTGACATGAGTCAGATTAGGTGAAAAATGTATATATAGCATAAAATTACAGTCATTTGTCTATCTACCTCCCAAAATTTATTAAAATTTATGGAAATTTTTCTGACATAACAAAAATGCAGTTTCTTTTTGAGACATGGTGTACATCAGCACGTTTTAGTATTAATGTATTATGCATATTGTTATTTGCATTATGTTGACATTTTGCTGACAAATACTTGGATGGATGGAACTGTACAAAGGCAAAAAATGTGCTGTTATTTTTTCATTGTGTTGATGTAAAAATCTGTGGCTCATCTGTACGCTTCATTTACTTGTGTATCTTATTTTCTTCTCTCGGCACTGTCATGTCTTGTGGACATTTTCACTCGTACAGTTTTAGCATCTTCCTCTCACGGTATAGTCTGCCAGCAGTCTTAAGTATAAATAGCCACAGATGTGACTCAGATTCGGCCAAAAATCCGCTTCGTCTGCTGCGCCAGCTGCCTGTCACTGCCACCATCATTGCAACATTATCTCAAGTGCTGCATTATTTACATGTCACCTACTACTATTTTTAGTAGGCATTCTTATTGACTGATTTTAGTATTTATTTATTTATTTATTTTCTCCACTTTTGGTTTTTATTTTATTTTTTTGTAATCTACTGGTCACTTTGTATAAGTAAATAGTAAATTTTTGATTGTATTTCTGATTTGATCTGATTTGATATACGTACGTGTGGCTTGGGTGACTAAATTAGTATGAATCAATTGAATTATTTCTTATCAGTTTTAACAGCTTAAACTATTTAATATTTTTATATTTAGTATACTATTTCATGCATGGAGAGTTCTTAGTATGATGTTACTGTGATATTACCATGGAACAGATTTATTCACATTGTGATGAAGACGGCTCACGATGATCTGATGAGAAGGCATAAGCAGTGTGAGGAACAAGCCAGTCGGCTTAAGATCTTGTAAGTTTTGCAGCAACAATATCATGCCGATCTTGCATAAAAAGCTGTCTTGAACCCATATGTCTCTTAAAATGCCTAGAGCTGTACACCGGCATGCAGTGCAAGCATGTATGTATTTGTAGTTTAATTATATTAACATTTTTATAATTTCACAATTTGTTGTGACAGCTCAGTCGGTGAATCACTGCATACGCAGAAGACCAGACAGCAACAAGTGAAACGGAATTTGGACAGAGTAAAACTGGAGACCACGTCAGTTTATGTCTGTCACTTTTAAATAATTTTTTTTGCGATAAACATTTAATGTAATGTATTGAGTGCAGTTTGGAGAGATAAATGTTCTGTATATAGGCTCTTGAACTACAGCTGTCCGCTCAGCAAACTAGCCATTCAGTGCAGCCAATCATCTACAGTTCATGTCGTTTGTTGGTGTAAATAAGCGTGAGTAAATATAATAGGTCTGTTCGGTGGTGCAGTGGCATATTTATAGCATCTTGACCCAAGCCACATTCACCCTTGGGCCAGGGGGGGGGGCCTTGGCACTATGCTGCTGAAGATCATGGTGTGAGTCAGCAGAGTCTGTAGGGCTGCCAAATATGATTGGCAGTCAGCTGGACAGTTTGTCTGTGTCTGTGTAACAGTTGGCCCCGCAAGTTCATGAGTATTTATACTGCACCATTTATTAGTTTCACGTGTGTGTAACTGAACAGCTGTGTTAGAGAGTATGATCTTGTTCTTTTCTCATTGTTTTCAGTGGTTTAACATTGTTAGTTCGGAATTAAGAAGAAAGTCCGGCCTGTAAAAAAACACCGTTTTAGCGATCTCTAAAAATTTCCTTGGAGACACATTGACCACTGGCTAACACTGGAAAATGTCTGTTAAACTGTTGTGATGTGAATGTGGTGAAAACAGTTATTTTAATTTAGCAAATGATTGATTGACATTTGTGGAATTTGATCCTGAAGACATTGATTTGTTTGTTTGTCTGTGTGTAGTTATTTTAGTCGATTTGTGCTGCTGTCAAAGCAGCTGGTTCTGTCGCGACTCATTGATGTAGTTCGCATAAGTGTTGTCGACTTTGTCAGCAGTCTCACCGTGTCAGCAGCAGATGGCACCAGGGAAGCATGCTTCAAAACTGCCATCATCTTTGATCCACAAACAGGTGTGAACTTGTTTCTGGCATACGCTTGTTTTAAACGTGGAGGTCTACTAGCTAGACTTTTTATTTGACAGGATTCAGAGTTTGAGTGGGTGTGTCTCAGTGGTTATAGTTACTTCTTCCATGGCTTCCAGTGCTCTCCAACATTGAACCGCCAGCCCTACAAGGGAAGGCTGCCACTGACAAGCTGGTGGAGAAAATCATCAGACATCACAGTTGGCCAATCCGGCCTGATATACTTAGCCCACCATTGCTACGACATCCAGGAAACGCTGTGGCTGGACTTGCAACCAGTCGACATCAAAAGTTGATGGAGGCATAACTGGAAGTTGGCTCGGGTGGTCAACTCTCACTTTGTGAGCGACCCCACAATCCGGCAATTGGGTTTTGACCTCCCTCGGCAACAGTGGTCTCTACTGAACCGTTTTCGCACAGAACAGGGACACTGCGGTGCCTGCAGAAGGAAATGGTGACTTACAGACACTGATCTGTGTCCTTGTGGTGAGATCCAGACGATGTCACACGTTGTCGAATCCTGTCCTCTGACAAAACTGAATGGCAGCTTATCTTGGCTACACTCTGCGGATGGAGACTCTGTTTCGTGGCTAACCAATTATGGGTCATGACACGCATCCGAGAAGAAGAATTGATTACAGTGATATGGACTCTCACTTCCCTCTGAAATCTTAGTTGTTGTTTTCACTCAAGAAAGGAATTCATCTAAAATTGCTCAAGTGTTTTAGAAAAAGTCACATCTGACTGCTTGGGCGGGGGAGTGCATGACATTAAAAGGTATCTGTTTAGGGTTGTGGAGCCGTGATATACATTGTTTACAATCAAATTGGAGAGTATTGTTATCAGAATATGCAGAACTTCTAATTATAAGTCAAACCACAGTTGACTCTGTAAGTTATTGTACACCTCGTGGGTACTCCAAACAAGTACCAATGGCTTATTACTGTGTATAGATTGTTATCAGTAAGCTTTCGTGGTATTAACTATCACAAACATCAGTAATATTAATAGGTGACATAAAAATAAAATAGTGAAAATTGCAACTAATTGCAATTATTTTTTGTGTTATTGAAATTATCGTAGTGGAAATAATTGTGCAGCTTGACAAAAAATGCCGACAGATTTGTTTTGTTATGATTTATCAGCTGTTCTTGTGTTACTTATGCCAAGGTGACTTGAGACTCGATCCGCCGATGGAGAAATTTGTGTCACTGGTGGACAGTCTGTTTGACAAGCTGCCTTATCTGCTCAGTGAATCAGCAGGCCACATCAGTGGCTTAGATCCAACCTGTTGGCCTCACTATGCAGAGCTTGTGAAACCAACCACCAGGTGTGCTTGTCCAGTTAATGGAGTTTCATACGTTGTTGATAACGATAGTATAATATGTAATCAGATATTGGCACTGATTATTAATTTTCATTTATATGTGTTTTTTGCAGTCTGTGCATTTTACACAGTTTATGGCATATCACATGAGCTCGTGTGGTGTTGTTTTAAGTGATGCCAGTCTGCAGATGAAGAAGACAGAGAAAACTTCAGATCTGGTTTCGGTTGTTTCTGTTCTTCAGCCGAAGTCTTCTACTGTAGCTGTTCCACACATTGGCATTCAAGAAATTGGTTTGAAGATTGTTTTTTGCTAGCTTTAAATGGAACAGCAATCTTTTCATCATTTTGCTAATTTTTAGTCATGAAATTGAGTATTGGAAATTAAAATCAGCATATTGCTGTTTTAGTACATTATTCAGAGATTTGCGTGCATTAATTGACGATAATGTGTCGTACTGTTTGTGCAGGTGACAAGGCTTTCAGGTCGCCAGAGCGTGATTTGACAGCTGATGAGCCGCTCTCTGCTTCTAACATCGCCGAGAAACTACAAAACGAGTTTGTTATTGCCATTGTTGATGTTGTTAGCAATGTCGTTGATGGATCACAGTTAACTGTCGTTTGTAGATTGACCTAAATATAGCTAGAGAGCCAAAGACCGTTCATGGTCATATGATGCCTCTGCGGATGCAATGTGTTGTATGTGCTGTGAAATTTGTGAAGTAACATGGCGGCACTAGTTTGACGGTGATTCAAATTTTCTGTTATATCCTGCTCTTTCATGTGTGGTACAATTTTGCCCAATATTAGTCAGTTTGTTTGCTGATGGTAGTGATTATTTCCTTCAAACTTTATCTAAATAAGTTCAGTATTCATGCAACAGCAAAAAATGCCAATGTTAGTATGGGACACTGGAGCAATGGGACACAGTGAAAACGTAATAGCCTGCGCTGTGCACAGCTTGCAGAACCATAATAGTACGTGCTGTTCATTACCATGTATTAGTACACATCAGAAATACTGTTAATAAATGGTTTCAACAAATCCATGAAACCTTGGAATTTCCCAAGTAGATCAGTGGGCAACTTGGCCTAATTTGTGGTGACAACAGAAAATTGGCAGATTAAACCGAAAAAACAGACTAATTGTAGTAGTAAATACTTTTAACAAATCCTTTTAAAAATCACAAATACTATTGTGCAGATTTTGATAGCTTACTGGAATTACTTATGTTTCAGTATGTAAGTAAGAGTCATTAACGTGTCCATAAATGACAGTGTCACTTCGTGTGTACAACAACAGTAATTACAGTAACAGAGTTTGAATAAGTATGTCATCAGGCGAGAGCAGAAGACAGGAAGTGACAGAGCAGATGTGACATGCTGCGGAAGACTGTTCCAGATCTGCACAGCAGCGACTGGAAATGCTCGGTCGCTGTAGGTTAGGTAATCATTCGGTTGTAGTTTTCAGTCGGTGTTTTAAATTATTTGGCAGTGCCGAGTGCCAGAAGCTGCTGTCGCAGCTGCATCAGCTGTTTACATCGGCAGTGGATGATGTTAATGAGTTCTGTCGGAGTAATTCATGGTTGTCTGACATCTGGCGTTACTGCTCCACATGGAACCAGTCACTGCTTGCTCAGCTCAAAGGCGCTCCGGTATCTGTCATCAAGGTACGCCTCATTACGTGATCATTTCGTTGTATTTTATGTTTTTCTTTTTATCAGTTGTTTTTGCTGTATATGTAATCTGGTCATGCATTCGGATCACACTGTATTTAGACATCTTACTCTATTATTTAAGTGGCATATTTGTGATGGGCTGATTTTACATGTCTGTGACATGTTCAAAGTGTTTATATAGTTTCTGTATCTGGCCCCTCTCTAGTGCTTTGATGCTGTTGGTTGGGTGATGGGAAAGACATTTGGTAAAGTCTTGCTCGATCAGTTATGAAAGTTTTTCTTTGGGAGATTTTTTTGGGACTTGGCCTGACCCAGAAATGTTTTGTCAGCCTGACCTAGAAGTGTTCTGAGAAAGGTGGCCAGTTAAACAATACCAAAGCAATCGTAGTAGCCTTGGTACTTGGTGACGAACTTC
>Ga0209149_1000862_pt1 | contig 13913 bp, 6 predicted proteins | sample WorMetTyACAVOLI2_FD_187423 | JGI IMG/M metagenome (GOLD analysis project Ga0209149, IMG submission 187423) | Marine gutless worms symbiont microbial communities from Max Planck institute for Marine Microbiology, Germany - Olavius algarvensis... ... | reverse complement strand
CTTACCCCCCTAAACCCCTAGTTACCCCGTGGTGCATGTGGGGTCCTATGGGCGACGTAATCACTCATGCACTATTTCAGCTCAACCGGTTCAGGGGTTAGGGAGCTACGGTAACCCCAAATTCCCCATTTCCTATACTTAGCGATCATCACCCTTACAACAGTTAGCACTGCCGTGCTATACTGTGATATTTACGAGTGTTTTGGTATTGATAATGCGGACCAGTTTATTCGTAAACGTCAGGACAAGTTCAGTAATAAATTCTGTGCATCAGATAATCTATGTCGTATGATATATCGCAGACAATGACTGACGTGGGTTTTGAATTAACTTTTCTTTACCTTTGTATATTATGCTCGTTTAGTGTGTTCGTTTATTTTGTTTCATTTGTTGTATTTTCTGCTACCACATGTTTGGCGAAATAAAGTTGTATATATTATGCTTCCGCACGTATGGACAGCGGAGGCTGTCCCGTTGTCCTGATGTTTCATGACAACATCAGCAGAAGCGTCATATAAGCCTCTCGACGGCGGTCTTTAGTTGTCAACTTTCAACTGTTTGAACATATATGCTACATTGGATGCGTTATTATTTTTCCAGAGAAAGACGACTTGTCGAATAAGATAGACCTCGTTTGTTGCCTCGGTGGAGATACATCTCTGCTCTACACATCTTCTCGGTTTCTGGTTCGTAAGAGATAAAGAGTTAAATTACTATACTGTATTATTGCTAATTATTATTAATTATCGTTAATATTATTACTACTTGTTGTTGCTAAAAAGTTAAATTTAAGCACGCGCCTATGTGTTTCGCAGTAGTTAACACAAAATTGTTGTCTATGGATTGGTGTACCTCATCCGTGCGATAGCAGGATACTGTTGCGATGACTGTTGGTATTGCAGCACTGCAATGGAAAACGGTTAAGCGAGCCTCACACTGCAGAAGTCCGTAAACCCGCTGCTATGTTGTTATTTTAGCTCTCGCCGCGAGGCGTAGCTAGAGGGGACTGTTGTTCCCGCAATGTCCCCAAGTCCTGCCATTTTAGTGGCACGAAGTCTGTCAAGACGGCAAGGTGACCGTGACGCATAGTTTGCGCCATGTCGTACCACGTCGTGCTGTCACGCATAAGTTACGAACTGTTCACGAAATGCAGGACACCCAGTGTTACACATGTACTCTTAAGAATTTCGTCGTGGCAAGTCGTGACACCTTAGAAATTTTTTTGAACATTTCAAAATTTTCGCCACGACGTGCCACGCACTACTTCACCTGATGCACATCGCCACGCTTCCCACCCACACTGTCACGAGTTCTTGCCTCATTGTTGGCGTGCCACGGCGCAGACCGTTTGTCGTGCCAGTGTGAGGCTTGCTTTAGAGCTATCGCTGTTAATCTTTCATGATACATCGGCATTGGCATTGGCATTGGCATCACGTTGACCATTTGAAGCGCAGAGGTAATTACAGTGCCACATCGAATGATATGAAGTTGGTACACTGGCCGTTGATGGGTGGGCTGTTACATTTGGTACAGGAAGGAGGGGACTGGGCGGGGCCGCAGCCCGCCCAGGCCTCTCCTCGCTGTACCAAATGTAACAGCGCACCCATCAACGGTCAGTGTGTCAATCACCGTATTGCTGTATAATGGTCCGTTGCTTTGCGATTTTAATGTGCCCATAAACAGTTTATAAGTTTGCCAGCTTGCTACCAGCATTGAGGCGCGGGGCGAGGTTGGTCGTGCCTGGCATCACTTATACTTTTGATGTAAAGGCTGCACGCTATGTACGTTTAATTTGTTTAAATGTTTATTGAGTCTCGCTATGTGGGAATAACGAGTAATTTTGTACGAAATAAAAATGCATTGAATTTTATTGTTGGCGTACACGACCTATAGTAGGTATATAGAGCACGCGTACTGTGATACTGCAGCAAGACGTGCCGCCTGTTATGGCGTTTGATCTCGGCCGTAATTTTGGTTTTCTGACGACGCTCGACTTCAGTGGCTTTAGAGAAACGATCAACAACATCATCGATGGTATTCTTAGCTCAGCACGTTTCGTGAGTTTTAGGCGAACGTTACTACGTTGCGTTCGCTATGTCGTCGCAAATCCGTCTGTCGCCTGTCTGTCGTCTGTGACGTTGGTGCAGATTTTCGGCAATATTTTTGAACCATCTAATAGCTCAGGGACACGGATAGTTTGTGTTAAAATGTTGGAAAGAAATTCGACGGTTTTAGGTGATCGTGCAAATTAAATGGAAGGGGGTATGAAAAACTGGCGTTTTCGACCAATATCTCGCTTCATTTTGTAAACAATACAAGGTATACGGCCATAGTTACAATGGAAGACGAATAGGTAGGTCTACACGCGTGTGCGATCTATCGAATTGTGTGATTTCCAATAACCTTAATTGACCCCCCTAACAAAGATCATGATATTATTCAATGTCAGATAACTCGAAAATGGTACAAGATCGAGCCATATTTACAATGGCAGATTAATAGCAAGTCGTATTATGATCTATAGATCGGCGCCATGAACTTGAACAACCCATAACCCAGATTTCAAGATCACGCCATTCGACGCTGATTAATTTAACGGTATAAGATATAGACACATATTTGGGTTTACAATTGATAACTAGTAAGACCTTACACACGCCGTACTCATCGGTATAATTTTGAATGACCTTGAACGACCTTAAAGGGGGTGTTTATAACGACACAACTCAACTGAACTCAACTGACCCAGTTGAACAGCGTACAGCCAAGTCAGTCGTGTTTTTGTTTATGACGTCACGACCTACAAACTGAGTCAACTGGGTCACTACGTTCATTGATAGGTGACAGTTGTTCACGCTGTGAACGTGTCGACAACTCGACGTCGAGTTGAGTTGTGTCGCTATAAACGGGCCTTAAGTGACTTAGCCAAATTTAGCGAACGGTAACTTTCCTGCCGCCAACAATGCTGGTGCGATAGCGATCGATCGACGCCCATCAAAAAACAACAACAGCAATATACTCGTATTTTATTTCTGTACCCGTACCGTTCATTGTCGCTTTTGACTGCTTTGGAACCAGATGCAGCATTCGAAACTTGTTACCAAACTGTCATTATGTGATAATGTTTTTGGGTGGAAATGACGTTTGATTGGGGGTAAAAAAACAAAATATTAACGTGAATGATGATGATGAAAATGCCGACGATAACGAAGTATAGCCTAACTGTTATTAATTAAAATTTAACCCTTTGGAGTGCAAAGGTAATTATAGTGCCACGTTGAATAATATGAAGTTGGCACACTGGCCGTTGATGGGTGGGATGTTACATTTGGTACAGCGGGGAGGGGACTGGCGGGGCCGCAGCCCGCCCAGGCCCCTCCTCGCCGGACCAGATGTAACAGCCCACCCATCAACGGCCAGTGTACCAATCACCGTATTGCTGTATAATGGTCCGTTGCTCTGCGGTTTCAATATGCCGATTAAAAGGTTAGAATTGTCGAATTTACAGGCAGAGACTCATACGTGATGTTGCGGTCACGACTCGACTGTGTGTTGACAAGGGAAGATTCGTGTACGAACGACAACGTCCGCTCTGTAGTAAGTTCATCAATTATAACTAAACACAAACAGCGAAATGTCAATGATCTGCCAGTTGCTAAGTCTTGCCGTGTGGTTTTGTTGTTTTTTTGTGATAAAGGAAAGGAAAAGGAAAGGAAGTGGATTTATATAGCGCCTTTATTGTAGTACCTCACACTCAAGGCGCTCAGGTACGGATCACACAGTGTTACCTGCAGATTACACCGTACCTGCCTCTACCTCGTAAGCAGATGATTATGAGTATGAGTAGTACGTTACACATAAAATAAACCAGGTAGGCCTGCAGTTATTCCCAGTTACCCACTCAGTAATTAAACTCTAAAATTACTACGTTATATGGTAGTGTAGTTTATATAGTCTCCATGGCTGAACATTTTGACAACTGCAGTGTCAGATATCTGTTATGTGCGTTTTGTATCATATGCTGCAATACTCAATAAACCATTATTTGATTGATATGATTCTGAGTTGTGCGTACTGTGACAGTAATTGAACAGTTACACCAAAGTTATAAATATGACAAAGCTTCGCTGAAAGCTAGCTAGGGAGGTCCACACAGCTTACAACGTTACATAATTCAAAACGAGAACGAGAAAGAATCGCTGTACATTGCTGTTAGCTTATTTTCCACGAAAAGATGTCTGTTTATCTTAGCTGCTCTTCACCTCACTTCACAATATAGGCCTACCTGTTGCACAAAGCTACACTTTTAGAACACTGTACCGAATCTACTTATTTTTGCCTGATGGCAGACGAAGCCGCCGAAGAGCTATAGATAATTACTATCAGTTCCACACAATGATGTAGGCTATCATCACTTTCATCTATTAATCATCTATTAACAGCTTTCAAAACTTTTCACCGCCGCGATATCAACACAACGTAGTAGCAGCCTCGCCTCTGGCATTAGTCTCGTCGGCCGAAGGCGACGGCAGCGACATTCGCTGCGTTGTTGATGTATTCGTGTAGGTACTCAATGACGTCGTCGTTGATCGCGGATTCACGTCATTTCTGTGTAATCTCGATGTCTACGTAGACAGCCATCTAGTTACCACGGTGCAAGGCGATGGTTTGTATCAGAGAATCTTTATGCCTGAATTTTCTGTGTAACGTAAAATGGCTTCTGTGGTCGCGTTAAAAGCTGCACTGTTGTATATTTGAATACGTAATTTGTGCAACAAAAATGTAGGCGACTTAAACCTTGTTGAAAACCATTTTACTTGAATGGGATAGAAGCAGTTAACCATAATAGGCTGTGATTTATCACACTTTATTGGCCTAATCTAAGTCATACATTTATACGGTATGTGAACTTGATTATCTCGTCTGTCATAATATTCACCCAAAACAAGAGTACCAAATTCGTCGGTCTCGCATGCCGATGCTGACTAGTCCTATTTACTCGGTAGACTAACTTGACATGAAGTTTTCATTAATTAATTAATTAATTTATAGCAATTTGTAGAGCGCACTGTTTTGACAGAGTTATCACGTGTAAAAACGTATCTTTAGTGCTCTGTTCTTGATATTTGGTAGCGTGGTATTAGTGCGGTAGTCTAGAATTTTTCCACAAAAACCCAGTCGGCAGTATATTTTTTCTCGCGAAACGACATTTTAGTTGTAACAGCGCCACGTAGTCCAGTTAAACCCGTAGTTAAGAAAACCACAACTTCATCAGGCATCGATTTGGGTGGTCTTAGAGAGCTGGCTGCCGTTTTTTGTGGCATTGACAGGTATGATACTGTCAACACCGACGGGCAGCACAGCGTACGCCGCGTCAGCAGGTGCTTCGATGGTCCACCCAAGTGTAACTGCAACGCTTATCATTCCCATCTGCCCACACACATTGTCATTTCGACCGATTATTGTTCCAGCCGGAGTAACAATTACGGTTTGCTATAGTCATGTTTCCGTCACTTATTATTATTATTATTAATGACATTTTTATAGCGCAAATTCGAAAGTTCAGCAAATGCGCTACTGGCAGTTAAACAGGTGTGTCTTCACCTGTTTTCTAAAAACACTTAGAGTCATGTCAGGCGATCGCAGTTCAGCAGGCAGACTGTTCCAAACTACAGGGCTGTGTACAGCAAAGCTACGACTACCGTAAACTGTCCTAGTACGCGGCACAACGAGTTGTCCTGTTGTCGCGGATCGCAAGTTGGAACGTCCAGTTTGAGCAGAGACCGGTGTGCAGTATGATGTCAGGTATGGTGGAGCCATGCCATGAAGACGCTTGTAAACCAGTACGGCCGTCTTGAACTTGATCCTTTGCCGTACTGGTAGCCAGTGAAGGTCGCGTAACACTGGCGTCATGTGCGCGAACCTCCTGGCTCCAGTGATGAAACGAGCTGCGGCGTTCTGAATCACCTGCATCCTGTGTAGCAACTGACTGTTGACGCCGATCAGTACACTGTTGCAAGAGTCCAGACGAATTGGTGATGAAGGACTGCACCAGTGTGTTCATGGCTTCCGGCGTCAAAGACTGTCGAATCAGCCTGAATTGTCTTAGGTGAAAGAAGCAGGATCTGCTGAGTTTGGCGATGTGGTTGCTCATGCTCAGTTGACTGTCAATCTGAACACCCAGATCATTACTACGGTTGAGAACTGCACTTAACGTAGCCGAATATTTAATTTATTTCATTTCTATATATAAAGCACAAAATAAATGGGAAGTGCTCTAACATCACTTCTTGGTTTGGGTTTGATATTATTTTCATTCACGATACTTCATCTCAGCGACGTTCAGTTATGACGTTAACGTCGAAATAGCATGTAGGTCTACCACGGTTGTTTTTTCAAAGCCGTGCGTGAAAATTTTGTTTTTATGATACGATGCGATGGCGCTATTTTTTCGTGCGCCTGCGCCATACCGCTCCGTGTCAGTGCCGACAACGTTACGCCCGTCAGCTCCGTTCGAGACCTCGGCGTTTATCTGGACGCTAATGCGTCCATGACGACACAAATCTCCCGAACTGCTGCAAGCTGTTTCGGCATTCTGCGTCAGCTGCGGAGCGTCCAGATCGTTGCCTCGTCATGCTGTTGTGTCGCTCGTCACTAGTCTTGTGCTGACAAAGCTTGACTACTGTAATTTGCTGTTGGTCGGCCTTCCTGCAAAGCTCTTGAACCGACTCCAGGCCGTCATCAACACAGCAGCTCGTTTGGTCTGTCATGCTATGAAGGCAGATCACATTACACCTGTGCTGAAAGACCTACACTGGCTACAACTCCAGGAAAGGATCCAGTACAAGCGTTCAAGTGTCAACATAGTCTGGCACCACCCTACCTGTCCGACCAACTTCAACAAGTCCCTGAAATGGAGCCCAGACAGCGTCTGAGATCATCGAGTTCGCCAGCGCTCGTACCAGCTACTAGAAGGTCGTCATTAGGTGACCGAGCGTTTCGTGTCGCTGCCGCCAGGGCGTGGAACAGTCTCTCGTCAACAGTCACTGCTGCGTCAACACTGCACTCATTCCGTCGAGCCCTGAAAACTCATCTATTCACCGCATCTTTCCCACTATCTTAGTTACATTGTCTGCATTCTGAGCTAACGTAACATGTCTTTGACTATGTTAGGTGACCTTGCAGTCTTCTGACTTTACGTCACCCTAATCTGTTCTTTTTTATATTACATTACATTACAGATGGTAGCAGCTGTCCAACTGCAAGAAGCTCAGCTGTCGCGACAACAAGTAATTAATGATCCGCCCCGACTTAACACAACGGCGACCGACCGCACGATGCTCAACGCCATTTGTATTAAGTTGGGGCGGATCATAACAATATAGGCCTAGGATATAGCCTATGAAAAGCGTCACACATTTCTATACAACGGCAGAGTGTCATTCTTGTGGAGATCAAGCTGTCTTGTAGACGCATTTGCATTTAAATTACGCGTTCCGATATGTTAAAGCGTTCATCGATTACGCTGTAGGCCCTATAGTTTGATATTTTCTTTAGTTTATTCTATGCCACTGGTCCGTGAAATTGTCATTGTCGTCACCATCTGCGATAGCAAAACCAACGGTCACGCGGTTAAGAACTGTAAACAAACTTCATCCATCAACGTTATCAACAACTTTTGAATGGGTTGAGAACAGCGTCGTTTGAAGCGAATTACCAGCTCTAACTCAAAAGTATAGCGCTCTGCTACAACGACGCGTACTCATAAACAATTTCACGAATTCCATAAGCGCTTCTGCATTTTGTCAAGCTCAGTGGATGTTTGAATAATTTATTTTCCTTAATTTGTTTTTGGCCCGTGCGTATAGACAATGCTGGCCTCGTCGGTATGTGAGGCAGACTAGGCGTACTGAATATAATGCCTATAGGCCTATTAGACTCTGTTGTCTATTACTAAACAATAGAGGTAAGCTTGAAGTGCTGCGATGTTGACGGTGGAATGCAAACTACAATCAGTAAAATTTGGAAATAATATATGCTTGCATCGAATATCGTTAGAGGCCTACGACTGAATGATTGGAATTTGTTAGGCCTAATGGCAGAAAATGTGTAATGGTAATGCTGCACTGTAGGTCAAATTGTCGCCAAATGCTCGCAGTGAGGCGTGGGTGTCGTTTGACGGCAACAATCGGACACAGCTGTTGACAGGCGACCGTCTGACCGTTACGACTTCACCGTATCCACTTCCGGTTGTCTGTGCCGGTCACCCGGTCACTGAGTGGTTCGACAGCTTAGCGCACTGCCTTAACTGGAATGTTCGCAAGCAGCAAAAACCGCTTTCACCGAGTTGAATTAGCACTAACTTTCCACATAAAGACACGACAACTTCTGTTGGAGCGTATACATTATGTAGCCCCGTTTTACAGATGACGTTTGTGCTTAATTAGCCACAATTCTAATTCTACGATGAAAGCATTGTATTTTAAGTGTCTGTACTTTACAATTTTTTACATAGCTTGTATATTTCGTTTGTACAGTATATTCCATTTTTTCTCACAGTTGCTACATTGTTATCTCCGACAAAGGAGGAGGTAAATGCGTTTGTCTGTCTGTCTGTTAGCAAGATTACTCAAAAACGCGTGCATGGATTTGGATGACATGTTGCGTGTCGACAGATGTCGGGACATGGACGAACTGATTAACTTTTGAGCCCGATCCGGATTATAGTCCAGACGCCGGAACCGGATTGCTTTCTCCGATATCGTATGCACAGAAAATCCCACGTGTGGGTATTCGACGCGTAGTTTTACAATGGTATTATTCACCGCAAGCCATTTGGACAACTTTGTCGGTGATACATGTGCTCCACCGAGTGCCCTTCTAGTTACCCATCTTTTCCACAAATCCTTCCGACCATAACAGACTGCTGGTAGTACACCGGACTGCCTTCAAGGTCCACACTACACACTGGACCATTCATGGTCCACACTGGAACAGTGGACCACACTTATCATGCTCATTGGTTTATTTTCAGTGCATTTTGCATTAATTTTCAGTTTTTTATTCCGAGTGTTAGACTAAGCTGGCTACCTATCAGTTTTTGACTGCATGTAGAATCATCCTGCAGAATCATCATGCTGCCATTTTGACAAATAAATGACAATATATTTATTTACTTTAAACCTGGTACATTGTCTCGATACAATGCAGTTTCAGAGTTTCTCAATGTTATGTATTTTATCATGTAACACCAGTGATTGTGCATTTACTGGCCTCAGCTTGCCATATGCCATTAGAGTAGCTTGATAGTCGAGGAGATGGGTCAGGTTTACTCCTCTTTTACACATTGGTCACTTTAGAACTGTTTTCATCGTCTTTCCTTAATGTACTGACTGCGAAGTAGTATGGTCGCCCACCTTACATTGTAGGCCTATGTGAATGTACTAGGTGGCTGGCATAAGGTATTATTGTTATATAAACATTGGCCTTACGTCGCTGGCACCTATAAGTGGCCTCACGCGCTTGCTTGCATTGCAAAAAACGGTTTGACTGTGAACTGAGTCGAAGTGTGAATGGAACCGACATGTATTCAGAGCAGAGTAATTCATCGACAACAGCAACAGTCATGTGGTTACATGTGATATTACTAGTTAGTGTAGTATTCAGGTAGAAGATTATTCGGTGATGTGTTCCTTTGTTAACAGTCGTAAAAAAGCTGTTACTTGAATGTAAATCAGTGATTTACATCAAGTAACAGCTTTTTTACGACTGTTACCAAAGGAACACATATACAAAAATCTTTAAGTATGCAAGTGCACAGAACTGATTGAAACTCTTGATAAAAGTTTATTATATATTCTCAGTAAATAAACAATTAAAGACAATTAAATAAGAATGACCTTACGAGAACACAACAACGTTCAGGACAATTCAATATAAATGACAGCAATTTTGATCACTGTTTGCTGCTACTGCCACTGCTACTGCCACTGCTACTAGCAGCAGCAGCTTTTTCCTTCTGTCTTTCGCGATTAAATTCTGCAATAATATCAATGTGCCAGCCAGATTTGCGTGCTAATGCCAGCTGCTCGTCTACGTACTGTTCAGGACTGAAGAGCTCTCCCAGCTTCGCCTGTTCGCGTTCATACTTCTGTATTTCACGCTCTTTTTTCTTCTCCTTTAACTGGCGTCGTCTCCGCATCACAAAACGCATGCGCTTTTTCAGCTTCTTGCGCTTATGTTTCTTCATCTTCTTGCGGCGTATTATTGTCAGATGCAACGCCATTTTGTCAGCCACTTCGCTCTGATTAGGGTCTTTGATTGACCTCACAGTGGTAGACACACCAGGTACTTCTTTCCTCTCACCACGGCCAGGTAGTGTCGGCAAATCGTATTCCTTAAAGTCCAAAAGCGGATCGATTATAGATTTCTTCATAACAGCATTGTACCAAACTGTCGGTAGTTGATATCCTGCAGAAAGATGCTGATATAGACGCTGACGTAGGACGTCATTACTACAGACTGTTGGCGATGAGCCGCACACACATTTCATCGGTGACTGTAACGGTTTCCGTTCAGATACATGATTTACAAACAATGAGTTGGTCGAGCTGTGTGTTGGCGCTATGGCTAAATAACAACATAAACAGCAATCAGATTACTCTGTTGAAGGCTAACGAGACAATCTTATTAAATTTATGTTACGATTTGTAACACTGTAAAATACTGCACTACATTCACTTCCACAAGTACATCAAATACTAAAATGGTTATAAAATTTAAACAAGAAAATTAGCTATCACAGACAGATCGCGCGTCAGCTGCACACAACTACATCCAGGGCATCTAGGCCTACAGTAACTCCGTGACCTTGAAACTGAGGTTAGGGGTCACTGCAGGTCACTGAAACTGGTACCATTCGAAAGCTTGTGTGCAGTTTCCCATTCACCTTCCATACTAATTATGGCGACATCTTGTATTGTTGCGAGATATAGTGAGTTACTGGTCTTCTTCTTTCTTTCTTTTATGGGGTGGCACATGCTCCTTCATATGCGAGCGCTGAGGCCTGCCTCACAGGCTTGCCCAGTGTGCAACCTCAGCGATGGGACTAGTGTAGTGTAGTGCGACACCACCATTAGTCTAGCCTAATGGTGTGTGTAGCATAGATGTTGTGCAACCTCTTTTTTCTAGAGAGGTATGTATAAGGGCTATGGAAGGGAATGGGAGAGGGAAGTGGATAGACCTTGTGCCATGATATATTTATCCTGCTCGGCCTATAACCACTGTTTCTCTGGGGGCTAATACCTACCACATGATGGACGGCCTTGGCTCCCTGCGCACTGTGGGCCCCAAAGTCCAATTTAGCGGCACATGTGAACAGAGCCATTAATGACCGACCAGTGCATACAGCAGGACGCCGTCTGTTACCAGTGATTCAAGTAGCGACTAATACTGAGCATCTCTAAAACCAGCATTAGCCAATAGTCACAAATTAAACAGGACACCGTCGAACCCTCTGTGCTTGTACGAGATATTAATGCACTTAGTTGACCTGCATGTACCGCCAGAGCCTGGAGTTGAACACAGACCTCTGGAGCCCAGCAGCCACACAGGCCAAACGCACTGCAACGAGTGACTTACGCCACTGTGCCACCAGGGCAGGCCGGGTTATTGGTCTAAAAGCACAAAGTTTTATATCTCGCCTGTATTTAGCACCTCCACAGGGGGTAACCCTGTCGGAATTTCACGAAGGTGTTTTATATCCATAAAACTAGATTGGTCTACCATGTGGTAAAGAAACTATGACAGTATGTTAAGCCATTTCCATAAAATACCGCAACGTGAAGGACAACAGACAGACAGCATTGCTATATGAATATCGTGCATCAGTGTGCTGATATGCGATAAAAAGTGGAAAGATGTACCATGGTACATGTACACAGAATTTAGAATTCACAAGCCACTTCTACCGATAACCAAATTGTACCATGGTACTTAGCAAAATTTTGATCTTTTATTGTCTGTTTAATTGGATAAAATGTACATAAGCAAATACATAATACTGGTAATAAATCTGTCAATAATAAAATGTCAATAAAAACTTTTAGATGTTCTGGAGTAGATATATAACAACTATAACTTTTACACTGACCTGATCTTGTTTGCTTATTATTATTACAAGTTTTTGCTTTATGAGAAAAATACGACAGAAATTCTGATTGTGGTTTGGACTGACTGATACTTCACATAATGATTTTGCTAACTTGAAATTACCTCTACTGATGGATGACAAGCAACGAACAACAAGTCTGCAGCTTACTATATGATGATGCACAAATAAAGCAGCAGGAATCATTATCTGCAACAACATACATATTTGATTCAGCAGCTGACACCGGTCGAGCATACTAGGCGAAAGGACTGGCAGTTTGCAATAGCAATTAACACACTGGTTCATACGGACTTAGTGTATTTCACTGGCTGGCACCATGTGGCTCTGCTCGTCCAGCCAAGTGAGGTAGACACACTGTAGACCTCTCATACATGCTAGCAGTCCGACTGCTTGCAGCTGGCATGGTGTTGTCAACACATCTCTTACATGACAGTTGGCCAATCCAGCCAGATATCCTTAGCCCACCATTGCTACGACTGACACCCAGGAAGCCGTTGTGGCTAGATTTGCAACCCGTTGACATCAAAAGTCGATGGAGGCATAACTGGAAGTTGGCTCAGGTGGTCAATTCTCACCTAGTATGTGACCCCACAATCCGGCAACCGGGTTTCAACCTCCCTCGACAACAGTGGTCTCTGCTGAACCGTTTTCGCACGGAACAGAGACACTGCGGTGCCTGCAGAAGGAATTGGCGACTGAGAGACACTGATCTGTGTCCTTGTGGCAAGACCCAGATGATGTGTCACATTGTCGAATCCTGTCCCCTGACAAAACTGAATGGTGGCTTATCTCGGCTACACTTTGCGGATGAAGACGCTGTTTCGTGGCCGACCAGTTATGGCTCATGAAATGCATACGAGAAGAAGAAGACTAACACAATGGCTTGAATAGCATCCAAGCACTGCTGCTAATCTTGGATGTTACTACCTGTCATAGTTTCAATAATGAGTCCTTGCTCTCCATGATGGCCTTGGCGTTGGATTATTAGGCCTTGTCCTTGACTGTAAATTGTTTTAAAACAAGATTAGGTAGATTTTGGCTTAACCAGGATATTATATATAATTTTCGTTCTGAAAGTCACAGAACCGGAAGCCGAATTGAAATTACAGTAAAATCTTCAAGGCCGTAAATATAACAGTATAGCTGTTGTTTGAATATGAACAGAAGCCAATCAGATGCCCACTTATAGGACTCTTGCTAGGTAAACAACAGTGCTGAGCATCGTATCGCAAGTGAACTGCATAGGCCTGTAGTGACTAGTGAGTGAATGCAGTATCAAACTTAGGGAACTGTCTGCTCGTACAAGTCCATACAACTACATGTATCTCTCTTTGCTATTCGTACGGGTTGCTAAATATAGCTCAGACTTTGAGCCATGTTTGTTTATGTCACTGCATGTGACGTACATGAGTAAATTTGACGTGTTCGTTAACCCTTTAACACCCACATTAAAACTGCACAGCAATACGGTGATCTGTACACTGGCCGTTGATGGGTGGGCTGTCTTGTCTTGATGAATAATTGGCAGACCTCCTCATGGAGTATCACGCCAATGGGCGGTGGTGGTGCATTACGGCATGCGACGTGCGACAGGCGCTAGCCTGTCAAGCTGACTTTTGAAGGCAGCTGGGCTCTCCTGCTCAATAACAACAGCAGGGAGCCGGTTCCAATCACCAACCGTTCTGGCTGCAAATGAATTGCGAAGCCCAGATGAAGATGCCCCTATTGCCCTAAATTTGAA
>Ga0209149_1000861_pt1 | contig 13920 bp, 7 predicted proteins | sample WorMetTyACAVOLI2_FD_187423 | JGI IMG/M metagenome (GOLD analysis project Ga0209149, IMG submission 187423) | Marine gutless worms symbiont microbial communities from Max Planck institute for Marine Microbiology, Germany - Olavius algarvensis... ... | reverse complement strand
CATGTCGTGAAGACAGAATGATGATATGTGGAATCGTTTTGAGACAGCACCGGAACGTTACAGACGACAGACGTCATCCTCATGCCATATAGCCAACCGTCTATATAGATAGACGGTTGGCTAAAAACAGCATTTAACTGCACGCAGTGATAAATCTGTAACCTACGTAACTAACAATAAAAGACTTTGCTAGACGTTTTGTACCGGTGAGGCTGACAGACGCGAAGCATTGCGTGGTATCTTTGCGACAGCAGAACTACTTGTTTTTTTTGTTAGGCCTATTTTACGGTACTGCCTATGTGGTGTTTGCATTTTTACACATGTATTATGCTTTTTATTTTTTCAACGTGCGTTTGTGTGTTTTAGAAGTCAGAACCATATCGTACTTAATTGTATTTATCACATTTTAATATAATTACTGATACGTATATGACGCCGGTCGAAACGCCGGAGGCCGACAGTACTACTTTCATCTCACGTGTACATTGGACACGAAGTGTTACTCATCCATCTTACAACAAGTATGCCAGGTCCCACAGCAGGGTGCTGCCCCTTGGAGAATTTGACGGCAAGATTCCATATCCATTGTTCGTCATACAGCCGTTTTCCCATAACGTTGTCATGGTAACAAACACCGCAACATCGTAACAAATTCGACTGAAAACGAAATGTCGCCGGAGCGATGTAATAACACAACTAAAATATGCATCTGATCCATAAATAAGGTCGACCTGTCAAAGTATTGTGTTGTCGCTAAACCATAGTTACTACCTTGTTTGTCTTAATAATGATATGTAATTATGTAGCCTATATTCTGTTCACTATATGCTGTCAGCGATGTTAGTAGCATAAACTTATTTGCAAGCTATTTTATTTTTATTTTTAAGGGCAACTGTTAGAGATTATGTCCTTGTTGTCCTGTTCATCATTTGATTTGTACTCTATTTTATCGTATTATTGTTTCGCCATGATTGAGCTAATAAAGATGGATGGATGGATGGATTACTTGGACTTGATGCGCTCTCAAATAGCCTAGGCCTATAGTCGATGATGTTTCAAGAAATAAAACACCGTTATTGCACCGTTATTCTAACGATTTTGAGTTACTAAGGCGCCGCTCGCGACACGAAAGCACCTTTAGTTCTTTACGCTATGGTTCTGCCAAAATGCGTACATAAAAACGCGATTTTCTCAAAAAGTAAGCAATTTAGAGCTATCATCTCTATTGACGATATAGGAAGTCCCACATGGGCTTTTCAAAGAACCCATTATTGGACCCCTAAAATTCTAGATGGCGGAGATCCGCCATCTTGAAAATCGTGAAATCGCCTTATCTCAACGAACAATCATCCGATTTTGATTAAATTTGGTACACGAATGCAGGTTTGGAACTTGGTGAAGTCACATGACCAAATACAAAAATTTTTAAAATTCAAGATGGCGGACGGCCGCCATTTAAAAGTCGTTTTTGGCCATAACTTAGCAGCCGATTGTCCGATTTCAGTGAAGTTTTGCGTGTGGAAGCATTTATCACAAAATTTCGGTAACTGGCGTTCTACGTATTTTTTGTTTTCCTAATGTAGTTTGGGCTTCGGCGAGCGGCGCCTTTCGTATCGTCTCCGATACACTTGTTTTGATGCTAAATCGTTCAACGTAGACTGCGCTCTATAATGCACACCACGCATAGGGATTTGGTGGACTTTTATGACGGTAAAATATTGAAACGTTACGTGAATATACGACACAGACATTGACTTGTTGAAAACGAACTGTTGACTGTTTTGTGTATGGCACAACACCGCATAATTAGATACTCCTTTACGCTGTTTCTGTCGCACAGTTTGTATCCACTGAGACAAGCCCGTAGCCAGAAGTGTGAGATAGGGGGAAAAGTGATGAAAGTGGAGGGGCAGCACGTCGAGCGCCGAAGGCGCGAGAATCGATGCGCAGTTGGCGCCGAGGATCAAGGCGCCGTAGGCGCCGAGGGGTGAGGTGTAGGTCTACCACACTTTAGGGGAGGGGCAAAGTTTTAGCTTTGGGGGCGGCATTGCCCCCTTTGCCCCTCGCTGGGTACGGGCCTGCACTGGGAAGGGGTTTAACTGTGTTGACGAATACCGACAGTTAATATCCTGACATCGGGACGTGGTACACTACAGTCTGAGCCGGCTTGGTGATCAGTCGCAGGCAGAAACAGAGCTTAGAGCTACTATGTTGAGTGTAAGAATCTCGGACGCTGCAATCACGATACCACAATAATACATCTTGCTTTGCTAGTAAGACACATTAAATCCTGAAGCGTACGCAGCAGCGGAAGAACAGCTCGTTTCGTTTTCTGACCCCGCAGTACTTAGGACGATACGACGCATCGAATCACGGACGAATCCCCCCGGACAATACCCCCTGAACAGAAACCCCAGAGATATCACCGCCATGCACCTAGCGTACTATTACATAAGAGTCCACCTAAGCCTAAGAGTCCACCTAAGCTTACCAAGTTACCCTAACCGTAATCCAAACCATAATCACGGGGTTTCTATTCGGGAGTATTGTTCAGGGTTTGTTCTGACCGCAGACGCCCGTCCAACGTCCACACCCCTACGCTCTGCCAGCCCGAAAACGACCGATCGTTTAGAGGCCTCGACGGCGTGTTTCGGCGATCTACGAACACGGAATTCTCAACTAGACCTCGCGAGACGTTGAGGCCGTACGCTGGCAGGTGCGCATCAAACTAACCACCCAGTCGGCAGTTAGCTCGCCGTCCCCAGTCATGCCGAATGTCGCCCAGCGTGTAAATTGAAGCATTATCAGACCGACTGTCAGAATGTTTCCCATAAACCTCACAGTTAATCTTCGGGCAGATTAAGGAACTACAGTAGCCTCTAGCAACCGAACACATTACCCGCTCCAAATGGACGTTTCTCTCAAGGACAACGGACTCGCTTAACTTACTTGTCAAAGGTATGCCAAACGTTTCCAATTCCAGGGAGAATTTGAGAATTATTGCTGGAGGTGGATTTTTTGACAGCGTTTTAGTTTTCAGGAACAATACGAAAACAAGAAGTTCAGCTGTCGCAGAGAGACCGCGCGATGCTTCATGTCACTGAATATTTCGTTAAGTCGCTCAAGGCCACTCAAGGTCATTCGAAATTGTACCATTCAGAAGCTTGGGTACGGTTTCCTATTCGCCTTACGTACTGCCAATAACCGCATATCCGCAATGCGCATAGCCGCATTATTAACTATGATACCTGCCAAAAATTATAGAAATCGATTGACATTCGACTAAGTTATTGCAAAAACAAAAAGGGTGCAGTTTTTGAGACACAGTGTAGAGTGAGGTGACTGTATGTCTAACATAAAACACTCATTTGACTCTAACCATGACAATAATCTTGGATTTCAAAGATACCGGTCTGAGGTTGGCCCTACTCTTGCTTACTTCCACTGGCTAAGCTAGTGCTATAATGAACAAGGCACCAGATATGTATATGAAATGTTATTTACAAAACAACAAAAGTGCGCAGCTATACAATGGTGCTAATATAAAATCGAATAGAACGTAATAGGCCTATAATATAGATGTAAACAACATAGAAACGAGCTATTAGTTCAAAGCCCAATTCAGTTCAATACGACAATGAACTACAGTTCAGTCAGCAACTACGAACTATTTGCCTCAGCGGCGTAGTTACTAGACATACATACTGTTTATTGAAGTATAGCAGCCAGGAGCTGGATTAATTAGATGATATTCACTATATTATAAACACACAATAAACCTATAAAGTAACTATAGCAACAATTCATTAAATGAATTGCGCAAATCTACATAAACGACAAACCGCACACGAACATCACCTGTTCGATCGGCGAGCAACGCACGGCGAACTCAACACTCTGTCGCCAGTCAACTCAGAAACACCCAACACCAACGTTCGGCTCATAGATGCTGCCACACGGCTAAACGATCATTTCCACTCACACACTACACAAATACGACGTCTTAATACACCATACTCAGAGCTCGACTCAATAATAATCGCAACCTCAACAGCGGTCCTATAAACACAAAAAGTAGAACACCCGCTGCATGTTAATGAGACCTCGCTCCATATTAATGAGCTTCGTCTCAAAACCATCACGCCAATACCGAAGTGAGAAAGGTGTGGCCGGACCACTATAAGGCGTGGCCTAACTTGCTACATTAGACGCGGACTTCCGGCGATCTGGACAGAACCAGTCATACGGCCGGAACATCACTGAAGCGTTACGACAACGCAGCCACGGCGTCATGTGACTAAACACCCACTTCGTATCTCATTGGCGTCTATTAATAGTATGACGTCATAGCGTCATGACTGACAACCCAGCCCGTCGACACGGTGGAAGATAAAAGGTAAAGGTCTAGACCGTATACAAGGAAAACGGAGAAAGGCCGAGCGAACCCTGACAACCGTAGTGTCCTTTCCACCATAGACTGGTCACTGATGATACCTAACTCCTGAAATGTCTTTACGGACCCTTGACTGCATTTCGGACTTATTATGTTCATCGGTTTGTTTTATTTTTACCGCGCGATGCTATGAATAGCGCGGAATGTGCTGTCGCTAGATGTCCATCCGTCTGTCACACGACGGTTCTCTGTCGAAACTTTTTTCACCGTCGGATAGCCACACGTTCCACACCAAACGGTATGACAGTATTCCGACGGGGACCCTCATAATGTGGCGTCGAACGCAGGGGTATATGAAAAAATCGCGATTGTCGACTAATATATCACTTTATCTTGGAAATAATACAAGATAAGAACTATACTTACAGTGGCCGACCAATAGTAAGTCGTATATAGTTTATAACGGCGCCATTTTCAGTGACCTTGATCGACTCCAAACCCAGATTTCAAAGTCACGCCTTTCTTTAACGCTGAATATCTCAGAAACGGTACGAGACACACGTATTACAATGATATAATAACAGGGACTTAAGGTTCAAGGGCGTCATTTCGAATAACCTTGAGTGACCTTGATTGACTTAGCGAAATATACAGTCACGAGTAAGTAAGTAAGTAAGTAAGTAAGTAAGTAAGTAAGTAAGTAAACAAACTTAAAAACACGCTGCATGCCAGCCTATTAGGCGAATCGCGGGTGAGAAGCACGCGCGGTCTCTCTGCGACAGCTGAGCTTCTTGTCGTTTATCATTAGGCCTATTTCTTTTATTTGATGACCTCGTGTGGTAGACTAAGTTGGCTATCAGCGTTAAATGGGCCTACTTGTATATCTTATCGTATCGTATGGGTCCAAAGTGACTCTGTTAAAGCACTATCCCGTGCGTGTTGGCCAACATGATGAAGATGATGATGATGATGATGTTGTTGCTGTTGTTGTTGTTGATGATGATGATGAATTCAGACCACACCATCACCATCGTCACTTTAGTTCAGCACTGTGCTCAATCAGTGCCCGCTGCCGTGCAGTGCGAATAACCGTCAAGGGACGACACGATATATACGATGTTGTATCCGTGTCTGGCCCACACGTAGCCTATTATATATACGTCTTAGCGACCGAGTCGACAGAAGCGCCACCAGAGACCTAACTGTCTGCATGTCCGACTATTTCATGCTCGCTGTATGTACATACTTGAACAGACGTGCAAAATGACCAGAGTCAGAGTCAGAGTCTTTCCGATTTTGTTAGTATATAGGCCTAATACTACTATTAATGCTGTTTGTGTTATGACTGTAAAATATTCAGCTTGAAGTCGTCTTAAATTAACCCTTTTTATATTACAAATGCATCATGCTTGTCTCGTTATTGGAACAGTTTTATGGGAACGTATAGGTTACTTCTGACGTCATCGCAAATCCATCTGTCTGTGACGTTCTTGCATCCTATACGGATTGAATTTGTTGACGATATTTCAACTTAATCTTAACTAATTTGTGCACATTCACGCAATACCATTACAATATAGTAAGCATACACTAATACAAGAAGCTCCGCTGTCGCAGAGAGACCGCGCGACGCTTCGTGTCATTGAATATTTTGCTAAGTCACTCAAGATCACGCAAGGTCACTCGAAATGACACTGTTGAGGAGGGCGTGTGTTAGACTGTATAAGTATTTCATTAAAACTATGTCTGTATGTCGTACCGTTTATGAGATATTCAACGTCAAAAAACAGTGTGACCTTGAAACTGGGTGTATGGGTCGTTCAAGGTCATTGAAAATGGCGCCGATCGATAGATCATACGACTTTCTATTAGTCGGCCATTGTAAGTATAGCTGTGTGTTGTATAATTTTCAAGTTATTTGACGTTGAATCACCGTGACCTTGAAAAGGTCACTGAAGGCCATTCAAACTGGTTCCATTCGAAAGCTTGGGTGCGGTTTCCTATTTGCCTTCTATAGTAACTATGGCTCTATCTTGCATCAGTTCAGAGACAAAGCCAGATACTGGTCAAAAATCGTGATTTTTCCCCTTGCATTTGACGCCCCCGTTAGGGGGCCCCCGACGGAATATTGCCATCCCGTTTGGTACGGAAAAACTAGAATGGTGGGGGTATTTGACGGTGAAAAAAAACTTTGAGGATATATGTAATTGTTTAGACACGACACCGGCATGTGACGGACGGACAGACGGACGGACAGACAGACATCTTGCCACGGTATAGTCCGCGCTATGCATGCGCGTCGCGCGGTAATAAAATCAAATTTTGAATTATTTAGTCCGTCGATGGCTTCAGTTATGATAAAGTTTACTCGTCATAATGACAGTATACAATACATAACAAGAACTTAGCTATCGCAAAAAGATTGCGCTTCAGCTGCGCACACGATACGTTGAGGGCATTCATAGGCCTAAATATTACACCGTGACCTTGAAATCTAGGTTAAGGGTCACTCAAGGTCACTGGAAACGGAACCATTGGACAGATCATACACCACTTACTATTAGTCGAGTTATTTGACGTTAACTATTATCGTGACCTTGAAATGTGGGTTAAAGGTCACTCTAGGTCATTGAAAGTGGCACCATTTGAAAGCTTGGGTACGGTTTCCTATTCGTCTTCCATAGCAACTATGGGCGTATCTGTAGCTATTTTGGAGATACTCAGCGTCAAAGAATGGCCTGACCTTGAAATCTGGGTTTGGAATCCTTCAAGGTCATTGAAAATGGCGCGGTTCGATAGACCATGTATGACTTTCCATTAGTCCGCCATTGTAACTATAGCTCTATCTTGTACTAATTGCGAGTTATTTGACGTTAAATAATACCGTGACCTTGAAATCTGGCTTAGAGGTCATTTATAGTCATTGAAACTGGTGCCATTCAAAAGCTTGGGTGCGGTTTCCTATTTGACTTCTATAGTAATTATGGCCGTATTCGTAGCCGTCTGTGAGATATTTAACGTCAAAGAGTGATGTGACCTTGAAACAGCGTTAGGGCTCGTTCAAAGTCATTGGAAATGGCAATACTTGATAGATCGCATACGAGTTGCTATTCGCCTTCCATAGTAACTATGGCGTTATCTTGTATCGTTTGCGAGATATAGCGACTTATTTGTAGAAAATCGCGAATTTTTTTATACCCCACCTGTATTCAGCACCCCCGCAGGGGGTGACCCCGTTGGAATTTCCTGAAGATGTTTGTTGCTGATAAAACTAGAATAATTGGGCTACCGTATGGTAAAAATACTATGACGATATGTTAAGCCGTTTTCATCTGATACCGGAACGTAACGGACGGACAGACGGACGGACGGACGGACAGATTTGCTATATCAATATCGCGCGTCAGTATGCTGACGAGCGCTAAAAAGCAGATATAAGATGAGAAAAATGAAAAAAAATTAAATGCACATGAGAACACAAAAAATGCTGTATGTTGTTATGTTGTTATCATTCTTCCGTATAATTTGTAATTACGAATAATCTTCTTTTTGCCACCGAAACGTTTGTTTTATATAATTTATTCGAGCAGACTTTCTGTCACGGTTTTATCGACCGACGCCAATTCATTAAGCCTTCCTTGCCTGCCTCTAGATCTTTTCAAGCAAATGTGTCCATCCAATCAGACCGTTCCGTTGAGCAAGTGCAACGACTCTGTTAACGTAATCAACGGCTTACACCACTATTGCAATAGGTGCTTTGGCAATACGACTAAATTGAACCAACCGCCTAAATATAAACCAGCCATGAACCGAGATGCCTTTGTGTGACTTCATTTCCTTCACAAACGACTTAGTCATTAGAGATGCGCCATGTCAAAGAGTATCGCACTATTGTGACTAACTGACAATTAACTGCCAACTTGTAAAATCACTGAATAACACACTGTATTTTAGCTTGTATGCCTAATATTACAGAAATTGTGTAGGGGCCTATCATTAAAATCAATCTGTGCATCACTAAATGTCAAAGTGTACAGCTTTCAAAATTTCACTCCAGGTAGCCGGAAATACGCTAAGACAGGCAGGTCTTGCAGTCTACAAAAGTTGTAACAATCGTGACCTTGAAATTTGGGCTACAGATCACTGGAGGTCATCAAAAATGGTACCATTCGAAAGCTTGGGCACTGTCTCCTATTCGCATTGCACAGTAACTGTATCTATATCTGTATCATTTCCGAGATGAAGCGAAATATTGGCCGAAAATCGCGGACTCTGCTGTGGCAAGATGTTTGTTTGTTTGTCCGTCCGTCCGTCTGTCACATGCCGGTATTCTGTCAAAACGGTTACACATATCCTCAAACTTTTTCACCATCGGGTAGCCAGACCATTCTAGTTTTTCGTACCAAACGGGGACGTCGAAGACAAGTGGAGTATGAAAAACCTCGATTTTTGACCAATATCTCACTTTATCTCCAAAACAATACAAGATACAGCGATAGTTAACATGGAAAGCGAATATGAAACCGTACCACAAGCTTTTGAATGGTGCCATTCCTAATGACCTTGAGTGATTCCTAACCCAGATTTCAAGTCACGACATTATTCAACGCCGAATAACTCGAAAACGGTACAAGACAGCTCCATACATATAATGGCCGACCAATAGAAAGTCGTACATGGTCTATCAAACGGCGCCATATTCAGCGACCTTATACGATACGATACGATAGTGTGTATTTAACGTGCAGTAAAAAGCTGACGGGTAGCCAGCTTAGTCCACCACACGGAACAAACAAAAAATTAAAATGTGAAACTAAAAATAAAACGATGAGCACGATAGGTCCGGTCCAGTCCCGTTGTCATGAAGGCAGTCCGGTAGGTAAAAGAAGTCTAAGGTGGGAAGGGTTTGTTAAAAAGGTAGGTTTTGAGTCTGGAGTGAATGAGTGAAGGAGTGATGGATGATGAGAGTGGTGATGATAATAGAGATGAGCTGACAAGTGAATGAGGAAGTGAGTCGAGACGTGACTGGCGAGGCTGACGGAATGAATCAGGGAGTTGATGCCAGAGACGGGGTGATGCATATCTGAATGAGCGATCTGTGATTTTCAATGAGGAGATGGTTGGTGCGCAAGAAAGAGTGACAACCGATGAGGAGCGGGTACTGCGAGGGGGTTGAACAGAGATCAGATTGGTAAGATAGCTAGGTTGACTGGTTGTAAGAACTTTGAAGGTAAGAGAAAGAAGTTTATATTCAATGCGTTCGCTGACCTTAAGCCAATGGAGAGATTTGAGGATGGGAATGATATGTTAGGATTTAGGAGCCTTAACAACAGCACGAGCAAGAGAGTTCTGGATGTGTTGGAGCCGGTTAAGTTGATAGTTTGGAAGGTTGTGATAGAGAGAGTTACAGTAATCACGTTTAGAATGGACAATGGAGGTGACAATGGTGCTGGCTGTTTTGAAGTCGAGATATGGGCGAATACAGCGAAGTTCAGGAATGTGATAGTAGCCGGATTTAGAAAGTGCCGAGATTTGGTCGGAGAAGGTAAGGTGTTCATCAAAGATAAAGCCAAGGTTGAGAGCAGAGTGGGTTGTAGTGAGAGAATAGTCGTGTATTTTGGAAAGTTGCTGTTCAAGTCCGATAAGAAGAAACTCAGTTTAAGAAGTGTTGAACGACCCCTACCCCCGATTTCAAGGTCACACCATTATTTAATGCTCAATATCTCACAAACGGTACGAGATACTGACATAGTTTCAATGGAATACTAATAGGAACTGACAAACGCCCTACTCAACAGTGTCATTTCGAATGAACTTGAGTGAGTTAGCGAAATATTGAATGACACGAACCGTCGCGCGGTCTCTCTGTGACAGCTGAGCTTCTTGTTCATACCCCATACATTCGACGCCCCCGTTAGGGGGTGGGGGGGGGTCCCGTCGGAATATTGCCATACCGTTTGGTATGGGAAAACTAGAATGATGTGGCTACCGAAAAAGTTTGATGATACGTTTAGCCGTTTCGACAGAATACCGGCGTGTGACAGACAGACAGACGGACGGACAAATGGACATCTTGCTACAGCACAGTCCGTGTTATGCATAGCATCGCATGCTAAAAATTCTATTCTAGTCTTGTGCATAACTTTGGTAAATTTTGACTGATTTTTGCCGCGCGATGCTATGCAAGCGCGGCCTATGTCGTCATGCGGTGTCTATCTGTGTGTCTGTGTGACAGTGTGTCCGTCACTTCCGTGCATTCTGTCAAAACGAATAAATATATCTTCAAATTTTTTTCACCATCCGGTAGATACTCCATTCTAGTTATTCCGTCCCAAACGGCATGGCAATATTCCGACGGGAACCTTCCTAACTGGGGCGTCAATTGCAGGTGGGGTAGGCAGAAATCGCGATTCTGAGCCTATATATGGCTTGACTGCCTGTGTTAACGCTGCAACAGGCTAGGTGTTGTCAACAGGGTCGCCGGTGGACCACGGTCGCCGTCTCGCAACTTATGACACATCGCTGGTAGTAAGCAGCGGTGTTGATTGCGGGAGAAGACGACGAAATGTTTTGTACTGTTGAAGCTAACTACTGACAGACACGAAGCATCGCGCGGCCTATTTGCGATAGCAGAGCTACTTGTTAAAATTCTTTCACAGTGAGATTCGAAATAAATTTGCAACAAGATCCTTGTTATACATGTACTTCGCACCGCATCTTAAGCATGTCACATTGGTGAGTTCTTTATTTTCCAGTAAGATTTGTCTGCTGATCGAGCACACGAATAATCAGCGTTCTCGAACGAGTAGCCTAACACCGGCAACACTGGCTTTAATTTCACCAGATCTGTGGCTCATAATAGTTCAAATCTGAACTTCTGAACCCGGTTTACTACAGAATTAGGGAAGAAATGCAGCAGCGGCTCTACCGGACGAAAGTTCATGACATTGATGAACTGAAGCAGCGTATGTCTAGTGTGGCTCGGAGAAAAGCAAAGAGTGATCAGTGATGCAACAAATGAGTGGCGCAAAGATTGCATGAAAAATCATCTTTTTAACGGTTGGTTTGGTTAGTTGATCAGTGCTTTTTATGTTTTTAACAGCGACAAAGTTCGTCCGTCATTGTCGTGTCCTGGTTTTCAGTCAACCCGAACATTTAAGCATCTAATTTGACTCTAGAGTGCAAATATTCTAAAAGTTTCCTGATTCTGTGAACATTAAAAGTAGACCGGTATTATTGCGTTAAATACGTCAGATTCTTGCTATTTTTCATCTTGTGTATTTAGTAAAGTAATGTAGCTACACGCTTAAGGTACGTTGGACATACAGCAACGGTCTTGCTGAAAATTTATTGCCTAGTCAAACAGTGAAATAGTTCTGAAAATCGGGCAACATTTGCTAAAGTTATGCCTAAGAGTAGAGTGGAGTGGCGTGTTTTTGGACTCAGAAATTGTCACTATATTTTTAAACGTCAAATAACTAAAAAAATGGTACAAGGTAGAGCAACAGTTACGATAGCAGACTGGCAGGAAGTCTATATGATCTACTGAATGGTGACATAGTCAGTGACCTTGAATGACTCCTAATCCAAATTTCAAAGGCATGCTGAATATCTCAAACAGGACAAGATAGACACAAAGTACAATGCCCACTCACGGTGTAATTTCGCATGATTCGAGTACTTTAGCAAAATTTTCAACGACATGGAATGTTCCGCAGCCTATCTGCGACAGCTGAGTTTCTTGTAAAATAGTTCACATTGTAAGATATCAGTTTGAGCGAGGGCTGTAGTGGCGTTCATGCCTCTTACATGATATTATATATGCGCGACCTGTTAGCGATAGCTAAGTTTCTTGTTTGCGCTATAGCTTTGCTAAGAATATGTCAACAGGTCTGACATATAGGCCTAGGCGAGTCTCAGAAAGAAGGTATGTGTTCCAAATTTGGTTGACGTAATTAATAGTGCCAAATTTTGTTCCAGTCTGTTCAAGGGTTTCAATTTCTGGCGTTTCCCGTTGCTTTGAGGGAACGCCTTTAACACGATGCTGCGCTATGGCGCTCGCTGCCTATGATAATAGCGTTACTACGGTAGTTCTGATACTCGTACATCGCGCACTTCTACATGAGGGTGTCGATCGATGTTCAGCCGGTGAATATTTCATGCCCGGCCTCAGTAGCCCAATGTAGACTAACGACTAGACCAGCGACTGCGTGGCATCATCTCGTCTCCGCATCAGTTGCTGATGCTGCTGTAAGCGTCACCGCCATAAGGGTAACCACAGGAACCGAAAACTTGAAAGTGGGTGCCAATGCGAACTGTCTTCTGTAGATTTGACATGCTTTCTACAAGAAGCTCGGCTGCCGCAGAGAGGCCACGAGGTGCTTTGTGTCACTAAATATTTCGCTAAGTAATTCAAGGTCACTCAAAGTCATTCAAAGTGGCACCACTGAGTAGAGCGTGTGTAAGTCCCTATTAATATGTGTCTCTATCTCATACTGTTTCCGAGATATTCAGCGTCAAATAATGGCATCACCTTGAAATATTAATCTCTATTCACCAATGGGTCATTGTAACAATATACAGCAAGAACTTAACTAAACAAATCTGGGTTAGGGTCATTTAAAGTCACTGGAAATGGCACTATTCGATAGACCGTATACGATATACTAGTAGTACTCCACCGACAACCGGTGTAGGGAGTCGCGCCCCTACCATGAGGAGCCACTCTTCAGTTTCAGTTTCAGTTGCTTTTTGTTGCTTTAGTTGCTTTGTTTTGTTTTGTTGCACCTTTAGTTTGTTTTTGTTCCTCACTGCACAACAACCATCGATTACATGACCCGTCTACTACCGGCTCGGAGTCTTCAATATATTGAAGTTGAGTCGTAACTTGGAAGAAAGAAAGAAAGAAAGATATCCTATTGGCTTTCCATAGTAACTATGGCCCGATCTTGTATAATTTCCAAGATAAAGCGAGATGTTGGTCGAAAATCGCAATTTTTTTCATACATACCCGATGCATTCGATGTTCCCGTTAGGGGGTTCCTGTCGGAATACTGCCATAGTGTTTGGTGTGAAAAATCTGGAATGGTGTGGCTACACGACGGTGGAAAATGTGTGAGGATATGGTTACTCGTTTTGACACAATACGCGAACGTATCGGACAGCAGAACAGACGGACATACACCGCACGACGGCGTAGGCCGCGCTTATGCACAGCATCACTCACTCACTCACTGCTGCGCTTGACCAGCTGAGGGTCGTAGCGTCCTCCACATCGAACGATCCTGGCCCGCGATCCAGGCAGCACCAACAGATAGGCCAACATCTTCTTCCACTTGTTGCAGCCAATTTCTCCGTGGACGACCCGGCGGGCGCTTCCAGTCAGCAGCGGGAGGAGTGTCGGTGTGGGCTTCAATTGACAGTTGAAGTGCCTGCGAAGCAGGTGTGTTCTCCGGTAGGCGACAGATGTGTCCAAATAATGAATGACGTCTGTCAGCAATAAGAGACGGCATATCTGGTAGTTTCGT
>Ga0209149_1000860_pt1 | contig 13923 bp, 11 predicted proteins | sample WorMetTyACAVOLI2_FD_187423 | JGI IMG/M metagenome (GOLD analysis project Ga0209149, IMG submission 187423) | Marine gutless worms symbiont microbial communities from Max Planck institute for Marine Microbiology, Germany - Olavius algarvensis... ... | reverse complement strand
TGCCATAAAAATTTATAGGCAAACCAATATAAACATCATTATGCGGACTCGAATATTCATAGTTCGATCTGGTGCACCGCGCACGAATTTCCGCGCACCGACCGTGGCTCGTTAGCGCGATGTATAGAATGTAAGTAGGTCGACAATAACATAAACATCGTATTAACTCAAAAACGCCAGATCCTGAAAATACACGAACTTGTAGTATTCTGAGTACATCAACATCATACTAGCGAAGAGTGCTACTGCTGTGCAGTGTGTTGTGTTACTTTGCTGGAACTACGTTTTAGCGGTTGGATACAACTAGCAGTGGTTGGGTCACAAAGACAACAAAAACAGCTGTGGCTGACCTTCTGTCAGATCGTGAAGTGTTTGTGTCAATGGCGTGATATAAAGTGATATTGTGTTACAGTACGACAACAAAGATCGCATAAAATGCTGTGAATATGATCGTAAGGTGATTACCGATGTATATATTGTCGAACGCAATCAGCTGATATGGAGCAAGTCGGAGATTACGAGTTCAACAAAGCAAGTCTGATCGGCCACGGCGCCTTTGCTATGGTTTTCAAGGGCCGCCACAAAGTGGTGAGAAATGATTCATTATTGAAGTTCGAACGACTATTAAGTATTAAACTAGAAATGATCTCTTATTAATTTCTTTGTGGGTGGTTTTACAATGTTACTGCTGCGGCTTAAAGAAATCTGTCTGCCTGCCACTCGCATAAACCTGATCTAGGAGGCTATAAAACTGTTCTTACAATGAACAACCACCGGCCTCCAGATACGTACTGAAATGCGACGGATGGCATTACAACAGGTGTCAACTCACTGCTGTTAGTCTCAGTGGCCTCAAAGTGTCGTGTTCGTTGTCCATGTCAGCCATCTGCAGGCTGGCATACAACTGCTTACCAATAGGCTAATGTTGGCGGCTGTCTGGATGTCACATTATCAACGGATACGTAACGATTGAAGGCAGCCAGTAGGTCGACAGCTGACATGTCATTGTTCACCTACATCTCATCGTTGGTCTCAGTCACAGACTGGCTTATCTGTAGCAGTTTACAATCGTTGTCGTTGTAACCTGACCCCAATCTGCCTTTGGCATGTGCAGTGAGACAAGGATGTCACGTCCACGTACAGGACAGTACATGTCAATCAAAAGTGAAGGGACTGGGATTACCAATTAACACTCTGCAGTCTGCAGGCGCTCATTGTTAAAGAATGTCTTAGCCACAACTGCTTGCCCGGTTCCAAGGCTTGCTTATATATGTGGACGGAATACATCCACGTGAACTGAAACTGAGATCAGATAGCTGTACGTTTATGACTGAAGTTGATTCCCATTAAAATAACATGATTTTAAATGGGACCAGAATTGCGATGTGCATCTAAGCAGATTGTGCTTATATCCGACATGCTCATAAGTGCTGTGCACTGTGCTATTGTATTTACATCATCTGCATTATGTGACCAAAATGAATGAAGGTGAATTAAGTACAAAAATCGCTGTGGTCCACCAAAACCGACTGGTAATGGCAATAGGTCTTGAATGATGCATCTTGTCAGTCGTCAGGTGTCTTGAACTGTCTTGGTGTCGAGACTTAGGGCACAGTAAGGGCAAGTCCAAGACAAGACAGTGATCGTTAAGCCTGAAACCAAGACCGAACTATGAAAATACTGCCTTGAGACGAGACAGTATGTCGTCCCTCCCTGGTGATATACCCAGCTGCTAGTACATAATACAGATGAATGTGGATGAGCTGATGACGAGATGTGTCATCACATAAAAGTTCATATTGTTGTGAAAATCACAGATGTGAATGTGGAGCATATCTGGCAGCACAAGTCCCTGAAAATAAGCAGAAACTAACAGTGTGCAGTGCAAGGCACAGGCACAGCTATCATACCCACCATCGGAATTGGAACATTTTGGTCTGTACTTCGAAGTAAACCGGACCATTTTGGTAGAGGACTCGTAGAACTCAGGTCAGAACCACATGTGTTGGGCACACTGGTCAACTGTAACTGGGGCCGTGTAGTGGTTGTGGTAGTAACAGTTCCAACGTGGATTTAGAAGTCAGTTCAGCGAGTTTTCTTGGGTACTTTATGCAGTTGTAAGTTGAGCATGCAGCCACATGATCCGAATACCAGTAACAGAAGTGTAACCAGTGTTCTTTTTGTTGCTGACCCAGCTGATAGTCTGTTAGATCTGATTGATCATTTCTGTAGTATTGAATGTGGTGTTAAAGCTAGTGCTAGATTATCACTGATGGCGTTCAGCCAAAATTGCTTCATTGCTACAGAAGATGTTTAAAGGTCTTTTTTACCAGTTTTTGCCACGTGACGCTGTGCATAGTGCGATAGTGCGGCCTATGCCATGGCATGGCGTCTGTCTGGATGTCTATCTGTCATGTTCATGTGTCGTACAGGAACGACTAAATGTATCCCCAAAATTGTTTACCCTCTGGCAACCCCACCTTTCTAGATTATCCATACAAAAAGTTATGACGGGGTCTGCCTTAATGGGGGCATCAAATGCAGGTGGGGTATGAAAAAATCACAGTTTTTGACCAGTGTCTTGCTTAATCTCGGAAGCAATACAAGATAAGGCCATAGTTGGTTGAGTTCTGTGGAATGGCAATAACTCGTGTGCAATCTATCGAATGGTGCCATTGTCAGTGATCTTGAATGACCCCTAACCCAAATTTCAAGGGTACACCATTATTCAGCATTTCTCAGAAGTATTGTTACAGTGGAACACTAATGTGAACATACATGGCATAAATTCGAGTGACATTGGGTGACAGCAGAATTTTCAATGACGTGGAAAGTTGCTCGGCCTTCTTGTGACAACAGAGCTTGTTAGTGTAAATTATTACGTTATCAGTGTAATGTAAATTATTAGAGTATTCTCGTGGACTTGTAGGAGACTGACAGAACTGTGGCTATAAAGTGCATATTGAAGAAGAATTTGTCACGACTTCCCGACTTGCTTAGCAAAGAGATCAGCATACTCAAGGTATTGTCAGTGTATTCAGTAAACTCTGATATGTAAATTGACGTAATTAACTGTATAGTAATTATTAACAGAAATTTGTTGTCGTGTCATTGTTCATGTACACATTTTCAAAAAGATTTCTGGTTTGCTTTGATTGTTACAAAAAGCAGGAAAAATGAAACAAAGCAAAACGGTGACAGCGACATAAAACTGCTATTTTCACTACAATATGTGCTGCATTGTGTAAATTATTGTGATGTTTGTTCGTATTTCAGGAGCTCACAAGTTTGCAGCATGAGAACGTTGTATCGTTGCTAGAATGCAAGGTATGCAACAGTTATTATTATTATTATTATTATTATTATTATTGCTACATTGTTACCAGCTGCAATAATGAAAGCTGGTATTGTTTTCAACGTGTTTGTGTCACTTGTGTGCATGTGTATGTATATGTGAAGAAATCAAAAAGTGATCCTGGAGATATTTATTGTAGAGTGGACCACCACGTAAGGGGTTCAAGTATTTTGGCAGGGTTTATTGGTTTGTTCCAGCGAGTCAGCAGGATGCATGGCATTGCTGCTGGTGTGATACAGGTTCAGCCCTGTTATTGCTGTTTTTTCTCTGCGTGGCGTTAATCTATGACTAGGCAAGACTCTGCAGAGTTTTTTGCACTGTTATCTGCGCGTGGTGCTACTCTGTTGACATGACTTGTGTTCTGTTGCTGCATAGCTTAGGCGTCAGTCTGGTATGTCCATTGAACAGTCTAGTGGTGAACTGTGTGAGCTGTGTTAACCCTTTCACAACTACATGAAAATACCATTGTTGTTTTTTTGCGTAACTCTTAGACAGATTTAGCAGATTTGAATGAAACTTTCAGATGCAGCAGCTGAGGAAATGCTGGTTATAAGAATCTAAAATAATTTATCTTTTGTTAAATGTTCTTAGCTAGCAGCAGTTTAATAAATATGTCTGTAAAAGTACCATTAAGCAGTTCGAGTTAAAGTTAAAGATAATGAAAAGGAATAGAGTATGTAAACGCTGACAGCGAGAAACCATTAACAGCCAGGTGATGCTCCGCTGCTCGTTGTTCCTCGCATACACACCCAACTGGCCCGTCGCACTTTTTCTGTTGCTGCTCCATCTACCTGAAACTCTATCTGCTGACATTCGACTGTGCGAAAGCATTCTCACTTTCAAACGCCACCTGCAAACCCATCTGTTCAAAGTCACTTAGTCCTCCCTTACTGCCTCAAGTGCCTCTGTATCTTCGGACCTAAAGGCAGTAGGCACTATACAAATCCGCTATTATTGTTGTTACGCTGACCACTGGTGATAGGATTGTTATGTTTGGTCCATAGGAGCCTCCTTGAATTGATTGCCACACAGTATCCTGGTGCAAAGAGGCACACTGAACAGTTCTTAGATGTAGTAACGTGACACTGGAGAAGAAAAACAAACGACTGGGGACAGATGATTTATAACAGAGTCAAGTAATTGGGTCAGCCGTCCAAGGACACAAACTATAATGCTACTTACTGGTTAAATGGCTAGGCTGAGGGCTGGAGCTCGTTGTTACGGCACTGTGAAACTTAACAGGTCCCCCGTACTGAGAATGTAGTGCACTGACAGAATGAGTCACAAGCACCTGCTACAGAACTCAGAATTAGCTTTGCTTTGCTTTGTTTTTCTCTTTGTGTCATTAAAAAGAAACTTAGCTATTGCAAGCAGATCGTGCATCAGCTGCAATCACAATACGTCTGTGACCTTGAAATTTGGATCAAGAGTTGTTCAGGGTCTTTGAAAATGGCACCATTTGATGGATCGCATACGAGTTCCTATTAGCATTCCATAGTAACTCTGGTGCTGTCTTGTATCGTTTGCAAGATATAGCAAGGTGTTGGTTGAAAATCGCAAAATTTTTATACCCCACCAGTATTCAGCGCCCCTGCAGGGGTGACCCGATCGGAATTTCGCAAAGATGATTGATACTCATAAAACTAGATTGATTGGACTACCGTGTGGTGAAGAAATTGTGATGAACATTAAGCCGTTTCGATACAATACCCGAACGTGACGAACAGACAGAATTCCTATATCAAATTGTGTCAAACTACTTACGTACTTGTGCAAAATACTGCAGAAGCGGAGCTGGTATGCAGCCAATAGCAGTGCACCGTTGTGTGTCATTGCTAAAAATAGCACACTGATGTTATCTGCCGTTATGCAGTATGCACAGGGGCATACTTATGTGGAGTTTTCCAGGTAGAGCTTTCTCTGGGACCTAGTGTAATGAAAGTTGGTCTCAAAAACTAGAGTCCATGTGCCACTGGATGGTTATGAATCCTATGGTCATTAGTTTTGATGTATTACCAGCGAGTGACAGACAGACCGACATGCCAGCTAATGCCAAGGTGTGCTGTAGCATAGGTGAGTGCGACAAAAACCGCAAAAAAACTGGTGGCAACACCTAGCGAATATCACTGAACTGGGGCTAGTATGTCGTGTGGTTTACTGACGAGCTGTTCTCAGTGGTGACTTAATTGTATGTCGTTACTTGACTTCATGACTCGTGACTTACTGCTAAGTCGTTGCTAATTGATTCCCGTCAAGTCTTGTCGTGTATTGCAGTACAAAACAGTAAATTGACTGCCACGTGTATGTGCACAAGCGAACTGTGGTTAATTTCCGATCCTGACGGAACTGACTTCCTGGCTATAGTTAACGGTGACAACTGGTAGTACTTTTTCATCAATTTTCCCATGCCGTCGTCAGCCTGGAGCCTACGCTGTCATATCAAGTATCAACATGTGCGTTTTTGACCGTCTGAGAGTGCGCTTACTCCCCCTCCCCACGCACTTTTTTGTCATTGTCTTTCATCCTACTACGCTTCCCTTGCCTCATCAGTCACGTACAACTCTCTCCGGTCTCGTCCTGTGTTTTTTACAGTGCACGTACTACTGCCGCGTAGATTACTGCGATGTTGTTCTAAATATAGGACGCGACGCGACTGATAAAAAAACGGCGCAGAATCACATGACTTGGCATTGAAAATGGACGTCTGTTAATGGTAGCGCATGCACATCGCGGTTTCGGCCACATTTTATACTGGCGTACTTGCGGTCAGTTAAGCTCGCTGGCTTTCGAGATGACATGTTTGTTTTATTGCTTATTTATCAGAAGCAGAGATTGATATCCACTCCAGTCTCCAGGGTCAGTGCGCGCGCGTGAACAGCCGGCATGTTGGCAATGGTTAAGGCGTGGTATGTGTTTGATTAACGAGGTCACCAGTCGTCCTTGGCTCTAAACAGCCCGTCAGCTAACTAGGTCACCAGCTGAGAGCTCTGCCTCCCGTTGTTATCCCATAAAGCACCTCCCCTACCCAACTCGCCTCTCTCACTCTTTCTCGTCTTGGGCGTTCAGGTACAAGTCACCACCCTCGTTGCCCGTCTCCCCTAACTCCCTCTCTTGGTTACCGTGCTTTCATTGGCCGCAGCTGCTGTCTCAGTGTATGAGCACTGACTGTGGTTACTGTGCGTTGGTTCTAAACATAGCACGCGACGCCGGACGCGGCGTGACGGCGCCCAGGCTTGCAGTCAACAATGTACATTGTATCTGCACAATGTTCTCGCTTGACCTTTTTCGATGATGTCATTGACAAGTTACGTGGCTGGCTGTCGGCCAGTAGCGTTGTGTGCGGGGAAAGGGATTGGCTGGCGTGACGGCATATCTGCGCCGTTTTTTTTTATCTGAAGCCACAATAAATTTACAGCAGTTGCCCTCGAAGACTAATTGCGTCGTTGTTGTGCTTTGTTTACGAGGCTGTCAGTGCATTGCGAGGACACACACACACACACTCCAGCAGCGTTTGACTGACGGACACTGAGCAGTGTTACTCACTGAAATCAGTTGTAACTGCCAGACCAATTCACTTCATCTGGAGTCACATACATGACAAGGACTAGTAGAAAACTGAGCGACAGCTGATAGGAGTCTATATTAGATCCCTTAGTTGATCACATGAGTCAGTTGCCATTTTTTTCAAGACTAGTCAGTCATTGAGATGGTCATATGAATCGACTTATATTAGTTTAACAGGTTAATTTCCTTCTCTTCCTACTGCTGTTGCTATTAGCATTATTATTATTATTATTATTATTATTATTATTGAAGCATCATTCATTAATGCAAGTCGTTAATATCAAACAAATACTTAAGACATTCTCAAATCGGCTACATGAGTGTGAGTGAGTGAGTAGTTTCTTAATGGCACACAGCACAGATGAGGCATTAATGGATACAACAGATGATAGAAGTTAAAAGGAAAATTAACGGCACATAGTAAAAAAGGTGGATCGTTATAATCGATGGTAAAAACAAGTTTCTTTAATAAAAAACAATAGTTTTGCAAACATCGACATTGTAATTATCTACAAATGTAATACTCCAACCATGAATGGTCAGTATCCTGTCAATCATCTTGTTCATGAGAGAATAAATCATCCCCAGCAAGTAACTGGTATTTGTTATTGAAATGCTGAGGTGAACATAATTTTTGCTGTCTGTTAAGAGGAAGAACTATTGTCGGCCTTTAGTAGGATGTACTGGTTGATGGTTCACGTGTGTATAACTTAGCAGTAATCATTTATCCTTATTTGTGTGATCATAATTTACGTGCATTAATTCTTAGATGTTGGTATGTTATTGTAGGATACATCTCAGCATGTTTATCTAGTAATGGAGGTATCGTTTATCCTAATGCTCTCTACTGCTCTTTCTGCATATTGTTCGTAAATACTGTGATTTTTGTTACTGCAACTGAAACTGAAACTAAAAACTTACCTGGTAACTGAAAAAGTAAAATGAGTTGTTTACTTGACATTAATCGTGATAGTGATTATTATGTGACTGTGTCTCACGCATCTTCACTGAATATTAAATTAACTAACTGAATCCTTGCACAGTGTATGCTTTTGCTTTACTGGTTTAGCTCTTCCAAGCACCTCTGTGTCTTCGGTCTTTATGGTGCTATATCTATTATCTATATTTAAAAAAATTAGTTACATCCTTTTCTTTGTGCTGCACCTTGTGGGATTGACCCTTGACCTGGTTGAATAACCACTGTTCTTCAGTGCCATGTCACTGTTTGTTGGGTCATGTGACCCATAAAATCATCCGCAAAATGCCCTATAATTTGTGGGAGTGAAACATTAAAACCTGCTGTCCTAATACCTTAGTGTTAACCAAACTAGTGGCAGAGCAAAGAGAATTCTATGTTACGAAATAGTAGTAATAATAATAGGTTCAATGAACTCCTTCACGGTCTCATTCTTTTCAGACTTAAGTTGCAGAATCAGTACTGTCTCTGGCGATATTCGTGAATCTTCTTACCTATTTCAGCGCATCGCAATCACCATCCAACGGTTTAACTCTGTGCTTTTTGGTGACAATTTCCTTCCCGGCGACGACTTTGACTTCTAGCCACTCCAGCTTTTTGTTTTTAACTTTTGTTTTTAGCCCTTGGGATTTTTACTCCCTAGGGCGTAAAAAAGTATTAAATAATAAAAAATTAAAAAAAAATTAAAAATAAAAATAATATGACAGGAGGTAGAGTCACTGTAAGGGCACTGAAAGTGACAGAGTTAGAAACTGTGACATAGTTAGAAGTGGGGAACTGTTAGTGCCTCCAGGTATTGCCACATGCAGTGTTATAAGCCTATGCAGAGAGGTAAAATTGCCGTATGGAAGTTGCACAAGGTCGGACAGCCGTTAGGTTGTCACTTATTACACATTAATTACCAACATTCTAATTGAACATAAAATATAGCTGGAAAAGTTTGGAAATAAAGTTGAAACCAAGTAAAGCAGTTAACTGTGACTAGAAAACTGTCATTGAAGTCATGCTGTTGATAGTAGCTTCTGTTGTCGTGAAGGAAGTTTACATGTGGCTGAATGTGTAGTTGAAGATGCTGTCCTGTTTTTATCAGCTTTTCTCTTTTTATCAAATAAAATGTGCATATTATTGTTGTGTTGCAGTACTGTAATGGAGGTGACCTTGCCGATTATCTTCAAGGTCAGTACCATCATTTTTTCTGTTTATTCTCTCATGTATTTTTGTATTTTTTTGGTAATTGTGCAAGTTTTATCAACATTTGGATACATTTCTCTTTCAAATGTCTGTTTAACTTAACGCATTGTGCACTGCCGCGATGAGATGAAGCGTGATGTGGGGTTAAGCACCGGTTCATGACTGGGTGCACTGCATGTCTATTTTATTGTAATTTGTATATTGTTATTGTTAGTTTTTTGTATGTCAGTCTGTAGATGGGTAGAAATCTGGTTAATTATGTGTTTGATGTGATTTTGCAGCTCGTGGCATCCTCAGTGAAATTACAATTGCAATCTTTGTGCGACAAATTGGTGAGTTTGAATTTGTTATTTTTCTGACATGCCGCATTGCCGAGTCACACAAACTCTGTCATCACTTGATGGTTTTACATAACCCTGTAATGGGCAATTAGACCTACCGATGCCCTGGACATATTGTGTGTGCAGCTGACGTGCGATCTGTTTGCGATAGCTAAGTTTTTGTACATAACCCTGTAGTGGACACATTATATGGCCACAACAATGGACAGCAGTGTGTACAGTCTACACTGCAGTCCTTCATTCGTGGGGGGTTTCATTTAGCTTAGAGAAGAAGGGTCTGTGCAGATGACACTCACCCAAGTCCATTCATTATACCAATTGTTAACAAACCACCCATCAGAATCCAATGTACCAACTTCATATCATCTGTTATATAATATGCATGTGCAAGGCAAAATAATTACAATGTTATATTGAATTTATAATAGAATCGTTCGGTTATTTCACTTTATGCTATTGCTAAATGATACAAACGTGAACAGGTTCATCACTCCCACGCCAGCAGTGTTTGTCATGTCAATGTAGCTAAAACGCTCAGAAATGAAAGTGCTTCATTGCGTAGCAGATACATTGTGTGTGAAGTCAGTTTCTTGATGACATTGAAATTGTTTTTCTCTTTGGTGTTTATGTGCAGGTTTTATGCAAGCAATTATACAGTGTGTTTCAAAAAAGGAAGCCACTTGATGTTTGATAATAAATTTGGCAATGTGGACGGATTTTAAAAATTCTTTCACCAACTGATTCATGAGAAAATTCTCTATTTATTGTACACACATACAAAGGCTTCCACCTCACCTGTGATATGTTGCTACACTACCTTGTGAAAGTCGTAAATCCAAAAATGTTACTGATTTTGACAGCATCTTTAACAAATTGTTGACATGTTCCAGAGGACACTTTGAACACTTGATTTAGCATTTGATAGTAGTAGGACAGTCTGTCCAAGACTGCTGACGTTGAGTGACTGACTAACATTTTGAAGTTTGCCAGACGACGTCTCAAATCTACAGTTGAAGGTTGTTCAGTTGAACGTCGTCATCGTGGTGATTTTTTCACCGTGATTATTTTCGCATTGTCTTCGTTCTTTCTACGCTACACTCCATGTGTTGTACAAATATTCAAGTAAAATCAATAGTGCAATATTTTTGTGGCAGGTTACATAAGATGTCGCAGTAAATTTTAGTTAAACATATTAATTGTCACATTCAATGTAAAAATTTGGTAACATTTTTGAATTTTCGACTTTCACAAGGTATGTACATAGAGAATTTTCTCACGAATGAATTTGTGAAAGAATTTTGAAAATCGGTATACATTTGCCAAAGTTATTATCAAGCATCAAGTGGCTTACTTTTTTTGAGACACCATGTATCAGTCTTGTCTTGTCTTGTCTTCAGTCATCCTTGCTGGGAGGGTTGATCACATCTTGGATGATTCTTCTCCATTCTAGTCTGTCTTCCATCGTGATGTTTTCTGTCATTAGGCTGGTTCGTGATGTGATGTTTTCCATCCACAGCATCTTTGGCCGTCCTTCGGTTCATCTACCTGGAAGCATGTCAAGCACGATGTCTTTCTCCAGGCTGCTGTACTGTCACACTGTGTGTCTGAAGTAACCATATGTAGATGAATGGATTTGTGTACGTATGACATGTGTTTGCAGCGTGTGCGATGAAGGCTCTGAACTTGAAGGGAATCGTGCACCGAGATCTGAAACCTGGAAACATTTTGCTCTCACACTCAGGAAAACCGAACCCAATTCCGTCCGAAATCACGCTGAAAATTGGTAAATAAAGAGACTAATCTGCTGTCGTTTACAGTGTAACTGGATGAGAAGTGTTTTGGCTACATCCTAGTGTCCTGTTTTATTTTTGTTTCTGTAGATTACTACAGTTGCCAGGGTTTCAGAAGATATTTTGCATCATTATTAAGTCTTCGCTGTGCAGCTGATGGTGCTGTTCTTCTGTACACTAATTATGCAAATTATGCAAATTAGATTGTTCACTTGTCTCTTGCAGCACAATAATGCAGTTGGCTGTGGGCTGCTGCTGGGCCTCCCTGATCATGGGTGTCCCAAATATTTCTTCCCTCGTGAAAAACTTTGCCTCCCCCCATGAAATTTATGCTAGTGGCAGGGCATACTCATGGCACCCATAAATGTGCCACGCTTGTTTTTACGTTGCCACTTTGTCAGTCTTTTTTGAATTGTATCTAACTTGTTGCCTGTGTGTATTGTTTTCAGCTGATTTTGGCTTTGCACGATTTCTGGAGTCAGGTGTGATGGCTGGAACTTTGTGTGGATCACCGATGTACATGGTACATTTTTGTTCTTTATCGTTATTTATTGCAATCTTGACAAGTGATATTAACCCATTATTAGAAACGTCATTATTGACAACAATGCATACTTTTATGGTGATGTCCAAATGGCTGTTGATGGGTGGTTTGTTGCCAATGCTACAGCAAACTGGGCCGTGGGTGGGTGGTACTCCCACCCCACTCCCTCCTCTCTGTACCAAATGTAACAACCCACCCATTGAGGGCCAGCGTACGTACTTAATGTAATCCAGTATATGGCACAAATGGCACAGGAGTTCTCATGAAATACCGAAGAAATAGTGTCACTGTTCATGGACGCTGATAGCACTTACAATTGTGAACACTGTAATTTGACTGTACTTAAAAAGGTTACAATTGTATTGTACACTCTGCAGAGTCAAAGGTAATGGGTTAATATCTGTATGGATATATTTTCTTGGTCAGATGGTGTAAAAGGCAACCTTAACCAGGCTTTAGTTTCATTATGTTTGGTTTTATGTATGTTAGTTGTTTTCATTAGTTGTTGTTTAGGTTTTATAAGTTGTCATATTGTTGTAGTTGCATTTGGTTTTGCTAGTGTCAGTCAAGTGATCGGCTGGGAAGATCGTCTCCGAACCTGTATTATTATTATTATTATTATTTTTATAATCGAAAAGATTAACGTGGCGTTTAGTCGTAGAACTGCAAGGACACGTAACAGTCACAAAAAAACAAAAGCCGCGAAAACGTCGTGTCTAACAGTACGGAAGAAGAAAAAAATGTAGAGTGGGATGTTAAACCCTACTGTATACCATACTATACTATAATACTAATAGTAACTTACTATTTGTGTTTGGTGTCGAGGTAAAGGTAGCTAAAGGTAAGTGGATTTATATAGCGCTTTTTTGTAGTACCTCACACTCAAGGCACTCAGGCATGGATCACACAGTTTTACCAAAACTTACACCATGCTTGCTTTTACCTTGTAAGCGTTCACCAGATGTCGCTACCATTGACTTGTGATGGGGTCCGTCTAATTGCAGCTTGTTCGTATTTATCTACCCCAAAAGGATGAAAGGCTGAGTTGGCATTGTTGGCTGACCTACAGCGGACGGTTTACCCACATAAGTGGTCACCCGTCAGCTGTTGGTCAAGCGCAGCACAGGGAAAGTTCGCTGGTCAAAGACCGACGTTCTACCACTGCACCAGTGTGAGTTGTTATTTGCATCTTCTTAATATCTGAGCTCCTCTCTTCTTAGATTGTTGTTGTGTGACTTGTAGGCACCTGAGGTGATAATGTCTCTGCCGTACGATGCCAAGGCGGACCTCTGGAGTGTTGCGACTATAATGTACCAATGTCTGACTGGACGCGCTCCATTCCTTGCCAGTTCACCAGCGCAACTGAAACAGATTTATGAGCGCGATGCTGATCTGCGTCCCAGGCATGTCTTGTCCTGTGTTTTTCACGATGTACAAGTGACTAGTGTTATAATTTTAACCATTTAATGGGCAGATTAAAACCGCAGAGCAACGGACCATTATACAGCAATACAGTGATTGGTAGTCTGGCTGTTGATGGGTGGGCTGTTATACTTAGTACAGTGATGAGGGGCCTGGGCGGGCTGTGGCTCTGCCCAGTCCCCTCCTTGCTGTACCAAATATAACAGCCCACCCATTAACGGCCAGTGCACCAACTTTATATTATTCGATGTGGCACTGTACTTACTTCTGGACTCCAAAGGGTTAACTGGGCAATTGCTGTTCTTCATGCTAGAATAACAAAGTCGCAGCACTGATCGGTTTATTGATATTAGCATAATGCAGTTAAATATACTAGAACGTTGTGGTTACGTACTGGACTTTTTATATAAAATGGACTGACTGGTTACATGGCTGCCAACACTTGTAAGATATATCAGTAACCACAGACTGATGGTCCACGTTTGGCTTGAAAGTGTCACATCAGCAACACCCCCATAATATCACAGTAATGAATGTGTGTTTATTAACTGAATATTTACACAGCTACACCGTGTCCACAAAAAACAAAGCCCGAGAATTTTTATCAAAATTTTATTTAGGACCGATGAAATTTAATAAAATGTGGAGGACTTATTCCTGAGTCCACTTAGGACACAACTGCAGTTGCACTTCCAACGAAGCCTGTGTAATACCCTTACCTGAGACGTTTTGTTTTAATG
>Ga0209149_1000859_pt1 | contig 13925 bp, 6 predicted proteins | sample WorMetTyACAVOLI2_FD_187423 | JGI IMG/M metagenome (GOLD analysis project Ga0209149, IMG submission 187423) | Marine gutless worms symbiont microbial communities from Max Planck institute for Marine Microbiology, Germany - Olavius algarvensis... ... | reverse complement strand
TCTATGTCCCCATTTGGGGGTCCCTATTGGAATATTGCCATACCGTTTAGTACGGAAATACCAGAATGATGTGGCTACCCGATGGTGGAAACAGTTTGATGATATGTTTACCCATCTCGACACAATGCCGGCGTATGACGGACAGACAGACGGACATTTTGCGACAGCATAATCAGCGCTATGCATAGCATCGTGCAGTTTTGGCCCACTCTGTAGAACTCACTGAATTCAAATACGTGGTTCGGAAAACGTGTTTAGCCTTGTGCAATAGTGATTTAATATGGTGAATAAAGATTTGCAATATTCATCTTTATTTGTCATAAATAAACGACACGCAGAGAGTAAAACAAAATATAATGCAACTGATACACATACGTTCTTACTCATTTACTATAACTGAAATGTCGCTAAACGAGATAAATAAACATTTATACAGTTGAAAATCATGCGTAGGACACTTTGTTTTGACACAGAGTTGGACATGGGTCGGGTCCATCCACGGGTCGGGTTGGGTCGGGTCGGTTAGGGTCGAGTTGGGTCAGTCTTGGGTAGTCGGGTTGGCAGGCCCGCCGAGAGTCAGCGCGGGCCCCGGAGCAGACCACTTTCCGGGCCCCTCCACATTCTCTTCCCTCCCCTCCCTTCCCCCTCCCTCCCCACCCACTCCCTCGCCGCGAAGCGGCCCCCTCAAAAGCGGTTGTCCGGGGGTTTCTCCCCCGGGAAATTTTTTTGAAACCTAGATCGCTGTAGGGGAGATTTGGTGCATTTTTGGTGAGTTAATGATGACTTATAACAGAGCCATTTTTGGGGACAGAAAGTTTTTAGAAATGGAGTCATTGTGACGGTCAACTTGTTGAAAACCCTGTCACTGTCAGGGTGATGATTTTAATGATACCAAGAGAAGTAACAAGTTATGACCCCATCTCATTTGGGCCCCTGTCGTAAATAGGTCCTTGGGGTATCTACCAACCCATACAATTCATATTAACAGTGGCTTTTTTTTACAGTTTTTAACCTCCCCATTTCTGCCTGCTCGCTTTCACCTCTTTTCACACCAGCTTAATTTTGTTTGGAGGGGGCCCTCCGAACCTCCTTAGGACCCCCGGGCCCCGGGGCACTTGCCCCGGCTACCCCACCCTCTCGGTGGGCCTGCGGGTTGGGTCGGGTCCAGTGTCAAAAATATTTAATAATATGCAATTTACACGCAAGAAACCGATTATTCGACGACTGTAATTTGTAAGAAGTTGTAATATTGCCATTTATTACCGTTTAATTATTTATTCCAACATTAAGGATGTGCTGTTTGGGTAAAAAGGCAGTGGCTCGTAAAAAGAAGATGTTGGCATCTGCAGTTGAAAAGTCATTTGGTGGACAAGCTAAAGGATTCGGCAACTGATGGCAAAACTATCGGCTGAGTTCATTGCAAGGGCACTGAAATGTCCAATGAACTCAGCCGATAGGCAGTCACTGCAGTTCGCCATGAATGAAATATTATTTAAAATATTCGGTGCCATGTCAAGAGACAAATATTCAGAAGTCAATAAGTATTTTGGCATAGAACCACTAAAAAAGGTGATTGGTTTTCGCAGGGACACATTTTTGAAGAGGTATTGTGCAACAGACTTATGCCGTCTGATTAATGCCAGACATTAGCTAAACAGCGGTTCTATTTTGTTTTATTTGTGTGCTGTTGTTTTTTTTTCTTTGCCTGTTTTATTTGCATTTACTAGTTATTGTATTTTCGTGCTACCATACATCATGGCAAAATAAAGCTATATATAAAACTATAAGTCGTGCATAAATGGGTCGAACTGGGTCGGGTCCAGAGTTTCATTTTAACTCTGGGTTGGGTCCGGTTGGGTCACTTCACTTGTGGGTCGGGTTGAGTCGGGTCAAGAAAATTGGACCCACGTCCAACTCTGTTTTGACATATTCTATAAACAGCAGTTGACATACAAACTGATAAAAAAACCGCAGTACACAAAAACAATATCACACCAGAAACAACAAACTTAATAAATGATAAGTGTAGATACTTCATTTGTGGCAATACCAGATAGAACATTTTAGCTGTTAACAGTAGGTCTACACTTTGTGAAAATTACGTTTTCTGTTGGTTATCATGCAGATAATTTTCTCAACAATTTCACGTATTTTACTCAATGTTTACTTATATTGAAAATCGTCATTCGCTATAAAATGGCAGACAGAGAGAAAAAAGAAAAGTAACAGTGAGAAAATTAATAACAAGATCAAGATGTAGAAAAACTTAACGGCAGTAAACCGATTTTACTGCAGTTTATATCTTATCGTACGCTGCATCGAATCTTCCTGAAGTCGCTTTGTTTTACTACTGTGCTGCAAACAAATTTTATGCTCTCGTGACATTTTTTTCTAATTATCGTACACAGTAAAGAAGTGTGAAAAACGAGCGAAAGCATCTAGCACAAGGCGCCGTTGACCAGCACTTGACTGTTCATCGTAGCGTATCGCTGTTGCGCAATTAACAGTGCGGATTAGTGGCACTAATGAGGATCTGCAGGCGGCGCCAAGTGTGAAGAGACGGATGGCGACGGCGACAGGTGCTCGCTGGCGGGCGACGCCGGGGCGCCGTGCCGGTCTCGCCGGCGAACCAATCGGGTCGTGAGGGTTGGACGCCGGCGACGCCTGCCTGCGAGCGATGGCGCCGCCGATGGGCAGGCCGACCCGAAGCCAATCTGTTCGCTAGCAGCACGTACCGGCCACGTGGATCGACCGTCAGCCGAAGACGATCCTATATAGATAGCCATAGATAGCTGGAACCTAGTCGCGTCTGCGTTATCTTCCCGCAGGCATTGCGTCGCTGACTGCACGCCGCCAAAGACTGTCAGGTATACAACGACGTATCATCGACCACTGCCGGCATTTAGATCGCCCGTCAACGTTTTGCTACGTTCCCGGTCCACTTACGGGCCTAGAGGCAACAATAGTCCAGCGATCACGCCAGCGTCCGCAGCGGGGACACGGACGATTGGAGAAAGTTGACGTCGAGCAGGACAAACGCAATCAGTTTGATTATAGACATACATCACGTGACATCAGCTTATTCAGTATCGTTTTAGACAGACATCATGTCTTTCATATCTCTAGACTCCACCGGATGGCAGGTAAGAGCTGCGAAACGTTATATTTTTTGATTCACTCTGCACTGGACATAGGGTGAGTCAAAATAATGTAACCTTCCCTAAAACTTTTAACAATAATTTCACTCTGGGTAAGTCCTTTTGCGTGAAATTTTGCACATTTGTATCTGAACATCTTTATTCACCACAAGTGGTAGCAAAAAAAATTGAAAATACAAACAACAGTTTAAACAAACAAACACAATGTACAATAGACACATATCTACTAATTTTGACAGATTTAACTTGATATTTAATGAAATGGAGTTAATTGCACCACAAGTAGGCTACCATCGTTTTCACCTGTCAATACGTTTTGAGTGTTCACCCAGAAAATGAAAATGCAGTGTACCATTTGCACTTTGTGGATGAGAAGACGAAGGTTATTAAATGCATCACAATGATCATATTACCTAGAAAAACTGGTGTCGAAACTGATTGAAGATTGTGAACAGTTGCTACCGAATGGTTTCATCTGTGCACCAAGACGGCGCTCTGGCTCGCACGACACGTGTCACGCAGGACTGGCTGAAGTCAAACTACAGCGACTTCATCACCAAAGATGAGTGGCCTCCAATTCATCCGATCTCAATCCATCCAACATCACGTTTGGGGCAATGCTGGAGTCTAGCATATGCTGCAGCCAAAGCCAAAACAATTCCCGAGTTGAAAGACGGTCTGTAACGTATCTGGTCTGCCTTGCCGCAGAAATCCATTGATAAACGCTGTGAGACTTCCGCAAGCGATTGCAGACTTGTATATCGGCCAGTGGACATTTTGATCATAAAAATGTGATGACACATAATGCTACTGACAGTTATGCTTAATTTGCGATGTCGTATCGATGTAATCAGTTTCTTTAATAAAAAGTTTGTGAATTTTCTGATAAACTTGACTAAACAGTGTTAAAATTGAGGGAATGCTATATATATTCATCTTTATCACCGAAAACGGTAGCAATCATACAGTCATAGCAAAAAATATAAACAGCAGGCTTAAATAAACTTAACTATACAATTATATATACAACGCATGACATGAAATTCTCATAAACATTTCGCTATACAATATAACTTATACCTTTAACTAGGCTTAAAATTATTTATAATTTGTCACATAGTATTATGCTGGTTCTGGTATTGTTTCTGAACTTTTTCAACCCGTTTCTTGAGAAGAGTACTAGAGTACTATAGTTCAAGTTATAGTCTAGATATAGTTTTCACATACTGAGATAAGTGGACCAAAATTGTTAGGTACATGGGTGGCATGGTTGGGCAACAAATGTGAAAGTTTTAATTTATAAACTCCTAACGTACGCGAAAATATTCCAAAATTTTTTTTAGGAGCTCTACTTTTTTGACTCACCCGATACTATGTTTCCATTTGTTGGGAGTGATTAGGCTTATCGTTTAATTACTCATAGAAGGCTGCGATCAGATTTATTCACCGTAAAGGTAGACACGTAGAGGTGCAACAAGTTAAAAGATATTTAAAAGATATTTAAACATGAAAATACTTAATCAGATTATTACAAATAAAGAACTTAAATAAAACAGCAAACACACTCGTCAATTTTTTAGCCAAAAGAGCCTCACTTATTTCGCTAGAGTTATAAAATTCCTCCCATCCAAAAAAAACAGCAAGTCGGCTTGTTATTAAAACAATGACAGCTAATGTCTGTGTAGGCCTATGTGCGTCCAAACAAACGCACAAAAACGGCAGAGCGTAGGCGACGGCTACACCATAATGTCCCATCGATCTCTGTTTAAACTACATAACATAAACAGCGCAGCAAAACGAACATGAACATGTGGCGCTTGTTGCTCCAGTTACAACAAGAAGTAATTAGTAAATTAGATAGCCGAACGTTACGCCCCGTCAACGTACTGCATGCGCCTGTTAGTTTTTAGTAATAACACAAAGAACGGTATTAGAAATTCAATAGACCATATACAACTGTATATTAGTCTGCCACTGTAACTATAGCTATATCTTGTACCGTTTTCGAGTTATTTAACGTTCAAAATATCTTGACCATGAAATCTACGTTAGGTGTTACTCGATGTCATTGAAAATCTATCGAACTGGTGCAGTTCGATAGGTCGCATATTAGTTCCTATTTGTCTTCCATTGTAACTGTATCTCTATCTCGTTTCTGAGATACTAAACGTCGATTAATGGCGTGCTCTTAAAATCTGGGTTACGGTTCATTCGAGGTCATTAAAATTACGCCATTCAATAGAACACATACGACTTTCTATTAGTCTACCATTGTAACTAGTCGTGTAGCATTTTCGAGTTATTTGACGTTCAAAATATCGTGACCTTGAAATCTACGTTAACGGTCAATCAAGGTCATTGGAGATGGCACCATTCGATAGATCGCATACGAGTTCCTATTCGTCTTCCTTGGATCAACGGCGGCCGTATTTTGTAGCGTATTCTAAATAAAGCAAGATATTGGTCGAAAATCTCCAATTTTTCATATCCCCTTCTATTTAACTTGCACGATCCCCTAAAAACCCTTCAAATTTTTACCCATAATTTCAATACAAACTGTCGAGTCCCTGAGCTATTAAACGGTGCAAAAATGTTGTCGAAAAGTTCAAGTCTCTGCCTAGAGTGCCACAACGTCACAGACGACAGACAGACAGACAACAGACGGTCGGCTCATGCCATAAGCCGAACGTAACGCTAAAAACGTATAGAAATGAAAAATTCTAACAAAATCTCGCAGAAGCAGTACAACTATGTATAACTATAACGGTGACTAATCAGCTTGAGTTTTGCATAAATCAGTTGCAGCAGGTGCGCTAATTTCAGCAGCGTATTCGATGTCCAAAGTCGGACGATTCTTTCAGCCAGCTCATGTGGGAACTGTATACACTGTAGGCCTATATGAGAATGGCTGTGGCATTTTGCGACAAGGCTACTGCAAATACTCTTATTGTCTTTCTTTCTCCCGGTGGCGCCATCTAGCGACTGTTTGAATAACGTAAAGCATTTAATAGTGCCTTTAGAAAAATATTTTTTTCATAAAGTCGTATGATATTGTCAGTGATTGTGTAATTTATTTTAACTGTTCTGTTTCGAATTCCATATACAAGAGAAAGATTAACTTTTAGCTCAGCTAAAATGTTGTTCTGACAATACATTGATTGAACTGTACTGGAATGTTATTTCTATGGAGTTGTCCAGTCTGCAACTGAATTATGCTTGTACTTGATCTGAGTTTGATATCCTACATTACTTTTTTATCTAATTTCAATTTTTTTCTTTAATTTTATAGTTAAGTATAATTAAAATTTCTTACACTTCATTGTACTACCAGTACTGGTGAATAAAAATGATTAATTATATGCGTGTGGGTTGGTGTGTACCCTATCGCCAAACCCAAACCTATCTCCTCATACACCTTTAATGCCATGCCGAAAATTTTCTGGCAAAAAAATTCAACATTCGTGGTTGCGTTGAAGATCCTCAGGGATTTCCTTTAAATGCTTTCGTTTGCATATGCGAACGACGCAGAGTTGGTGAATACCCAAAATGTCGGTTTTTTTGTTGAATTTTATAGGAACCAGGGAATTAGGGGAAAATGTTACATTCCGCACCACTAGACCGTAGTACCGAGAACACCCAATTTACACTGAGATCGGACAACGCATTCTTGCAAAAGTCGTATTTACAGACAGACAGACAGACACAGGACAGAGAGTAACCAATAACTCGGACACGAAGCTGCTGTGCAACGTCACCGTGTGCGTGAGAATCAGCTCAGTGTTGTCAGTAGATGCGAGTATCCGCAGCAGCAGCAGCAGCAGCAGCGTCTTGGATAATGGAGTCAATGACAGCAGAAAGGAACAGCGTGCAAGCGGATAGCTGCAGCGTCGTTACTCTCGACAGACAAATCGTCTGCAGCTGTCGACTAACTGAGCGTCTAAACACGTCGTCGAGCGACCAATGTCGACGTCACCTGCGACCACACACGTCGCTGTAGCCCGCCATGTTTGACGACGTCACGTGATCTTACCGACACTGCGTCGCGCACGCGCGCTCTATCGCACGCTATTCGTCGTGGCGTGCCATCATATTCTGCATTGTTTACACACCTGGCTCTGTACTGCACATACTCAGTCACTAGAACGTAATGAAGGTCGCAATATTCGAGGCCACAATACGCTGCTAACGAAGCAAATAGTTGTTGACTTCTGTGTGTGAAAATAGCTGTCGATTCCGTCGTGTATATAATATAGGCGGACTGGACGGCCAACGGCTCACCGCTAAATAAAAAAAACCTTAATGTGTCCTCTCCTTACTCCTGTTGTGACGGCCTGGATGAGCGTGGGCCCAAATTTCCACAAAACGCCAGGGCCCGGCGAGAATGACTGCATGGGTGCGCCATGCAGTCATTCATACTCAACTCAACTCAACTCAACTTTATTAAAGATAATTGCAGCCCGAAGGCTGGATTAAAAATAAAATAGACAAACACACAACACAAAGTACAAAAAGTTACAAATAAAAGCTATATAAAATCATATATAATGATCAATGGCATAATTAATGAAAGATGTCTTAGAACGAGTAGTATGCACATGTGGCAATTTAAAAATGGATAGGTGACGCAGTTTACCAATGACACGGTCCGATCTCTCTTCAGGCAACAGATAATTGAGACAACTACTTTTATTTAATATAGTTTGAAAAAAAAACTGTCTGGCCAACAAATCACGCCTTTCGTACAGTGTAGACAAACCGTTCCTACTGCAGAAATCCAAATAGTCAAAGCTGCCAAAAATAATTCTAAAAGCACGCTTCTGAATTGCCTCAATACGATTGCTATGTTCGACCGTCAAACTGCTATGCCAGACAGGGCATGCATATTCAAGAATTGGTCTGATAACAGTAGTGTAAAAATGATATAAATCATCAGGGTCCACAGAGCTACGTTTTAGCTGTTTCAAAAAATAAATACGTGATGCTGCTTTGTAACATATGGCACTGACATGATCGTCCCACTTGAGCGATTGATTAATATGAACACCCAAAAGTTTAAAAACATTAACTCGTTCAATCTCAACGTCAGCAACACTCAGTTTGTCTGGAAAATTGCAGTGAGACGTGTTGATTATCATTTCTTTACGAATAGTCGCCTCGAAATATTATTGGTTTAATAACATACATAGAATGTGCAACTAAAGAGTTGTCACTGTGGGTCACAATAACATTACATGTTATTGTGTGCATATATATACGCGACAGTTAAAATGATAGACATATTATTATTATTAAAACGTAGCTAACATATGCTGTATTGTCCACCACATTGCATTTAGTAGGGTTGCTGACCAAGTTTTATAACTGATTTTCGCTGTGCATTAACGGTGAACGTTTTCGTCTTGGTACAGACAAACGTGAAATGTTTATGCTTAAATTAAATTTTAATAAAACTGTTACAGTTACTTAACGGTAGTGTAATGGTACTAAATTTTAGTTGTTGACAGTAAATTTACCATACCGTAGTAGTGAATTTAATGTTGCGAAGTGCCCCATTAGTTGACTGGAAGGCGAGAACAAACATGCACTTCTACCGTACAGTTTGTACTGTGTTTATACAGGTGAAACATTTCTCAGAGTCGCCATATTTTGGGTCTACTTTTAACCCTTTGGCATGCACGTAAATGCCCGCAACAAAGGGCACCCCGTTCAGTCCCTCCTCGTTTCACCAAATGTGACACGCCACATTTTAAAGGACAGCGAACAATCGTTTATGTGGCAGAGACATAAAACAATTAAGCAAGTATTTGTTTGTTTGTATTTTTTAATGTTTCTTTTATTTTCTGCTACCACGTGATGTTAATTTTGTCGGTAAAATACTGATTCAAGGGTGGGAACTATAATTGCCACCACAGTTCAAAGGATGAGATAACGTTAGGATGCTCGACGACATAGACTACATACAAGAATACAACGGATACTCATAGATACATTGTATAAGTTTCTGTTTGCGACTTTAAAACTACGCGAATTGTCGATTTCGTCGCCGTCACGTGCATCTAAATTTTCGCCGTTGCAGTACCAAGAATGCTGCTGCCACAGCTAGAAAGATGACGAGCGCGCTTAGTTCAACACAGACGCTGTTCACATAATTACGCCGACAACACGCTGCTTTTCACGACTTGGCAACCAATAAAGAGACGGTCGTCGGGCTGTTTATAATTGGTGTTCTCCGAGGCGATTGTCCAATTATGTCGTGGCAATACAATGATCGTTTCAATGGCAGGCGCTGAAAGTCGACTCGCTTCTAATTGTAGCTGAAGGCAAACGAGAAAAGTCGGCGGCGGTGCCAAAGCAGCGACGTACAATTGACGTACACAGCCACCGACCGTGTATGCGAAGCCGCTGGCGGCTCTTTTCTAATCATTGTTTTTCATATGCACACCACATCACAGCATAAAATGCCGGCGATGAGGTTTCCTCTGACGTCAACGCATTTCGTGATTTTTCAATGGCCGGCTCGGTCTCGCACTACTGAATGGATGTTTGTCTTTATGGCACACATAGACGTATAAAAACATTCGTGTGGTAAATTACGCGGGGCCGCGGGAACATATGCCCCAATTATAATTGTGGACTTAGGGCCTCCTTTCCCACTCCAACTGTAACGTCCTTAATTTTTCTACGAAAATTCAAATTAGCATTAACATTTATACATGTATTAGACGTGCTGCATTTGGAACGTGATTGGACTGTTTATTTATTATGTTTAGTTAAGTTGTTTGTTGTTTTTATATTGCTGCCATTTGGCGAATGAAGTTGTATATATTAATTTTTTACCACTGACTTGTGGAAGTTGCACAAGTTACAAAACAAGATCAGTAGATTAAATAGCCGAAAGTTACGCCCCGTCAACGTACTGGGTCCGCACAAGTTATGACCGGCCTTCCTGTCTACCTGTCACGGCGTTTGCAGTCGGTCTTGAACGCCGCCGCGCGGCTGATCTTCGGCTTACGACGCTCAGACCATGTGCCCGACGCGCTGATCAGCCTACATTGGCTGCGCATTTCGCAGCGCATCCAGTTTAAAGTGGCCGTACTTATGTACAAGGTCCTCCATGGTTGCGCGCCAGCGTACCTTGGTCCATTCGTCCGTGTGGCCGACTAACCGAGTCGACGAGCTCTTCGCTCCGCCAACACTAGCCGCCTCATCCAGCCACAGTCCAACCGGTTCACCGTTGGCGACAGAGCCTTTCCTGTTGCTGGTCCCCAGGTCTGGAACAATCTGCCACCGGAGGTCACATCAGCGCCATCACTGCTGGACACCTTTCGCAGGCGTCTGAAGACTCATCTGTTCACCGTGTCATATGCGAACATACAACTATCGTAACTAACTTCTGTTAGTGGATCGACCTTGCAATAAGTCCTTACTTAGGCCACTTTAAAAATTCCTGATTGATTGATTGATTGGAAAAGCCTTAAATCCTTAAATCTTTTTTTTATTAATAAACGCATTTGAACTGCTTGCCACGCCGAAACGCTTAAATTATTGCCACCAAAATATGCAGAGGCAATTAGATCGCAGAGGCGATATCGTGCAAAATTTAATCACAATCCAGGGGTTAAAGTTAGCCGGGTCCGTTCACAATGTGAGACTCGGCATCCAAAAACTGAGACCCGACATCTGAAATGTAAGACCTCGCACCTCTAACAAGAGAACCGCTACTCAAAATTTGAGATCCAGTGTTTCTGATTGGAAATTAAACACCGTTCTGTGAAATTCTAATAACTAAAGTTTGAGTGACAGTGCAAAGATTTGATACTCTTGAAATCCGTGTGCTATCGCGCAATTTCCTTTTTGTTTTATTAGTATTTTAGTAAATTGTTTGTAAGCCGCCATTAGAGTACCTTAACCACTATTACAATCTGCATATGGTCTCTTTCCGTCATGCATGAAAGTGCGTATGCAGAAGAGTTTACTCGGACGGTATTTCGGGACACTTACAACTCACTACAGCGGGCGGCCTGCAAAGATTTTATTCGACTTTTGTTCTTGAGTGTAACAGAAGGGCAGGCTGATATTTGCGATTAAATTTAATTGTGATTAAATTTCGTGATTAGATTTCGCACGGTAGACATATGGAGTATAGGCTGTTGTCATAACCCGCTTTTGCAGTGGCGTCGCGAGGTAACAAAACACGACGACTACGACGGTGAAAACGCTAGTCTTAAGGCCGGTTTATAGCGACGCAACTCAACTCAACTCAACTCGACGTCGAGTTGAGACTCAACTCGACGTCGAGTTGAGACTCAACTCGACGTCGAGTTGAGTTCAGTTGAGTTCAGTTGCGTCGCTATAGACACCCTCACCGACGCAACTCAACTGTCGCCGGCGATCGGCAATGCAACTGACCCAGTTGCAGCGTACAGCCAATCAGCGCGAAGTAGGTCAGTCGAGTTGAGTTGAGTTGCGTCGCTATAGACACTTCGCCGACGCAATTCCACTCAACTCGACGTTGAGTTGAGTTGTGTCTCTATAAACGGGCCTTTAGAATACCTTGAGACAAACATCATCCAACATCTTACAAAGAATCGTAACCATCTGTACGAAAAACTATAACAACTTACTTTTAATATTTAAAAATATTTAACAGATATCCTTTAACAGGTATCCTTGTCAAATAATTTGTTGCAGATGTCACCTTACCGTAAAGCGTCACAAGATTATTTCGTAAGTACAACTTGCATTGTCGTATTCTTCCGATTTGTATTTCTTATTAATATTTACTCGTCCCCGGTTACTACCGGCGGACGTGTACCGTTTGTTTGGCGCGTCACACGTGGTCTGTCCGTCCGTGGGTCTGCCGTCTGTCCGTCCGTCCGTCACTCGTCACTCAGAATGGCCCGATTTACTTCAAGTAAAAATCAAAATCTTCCACAGCGGCCTCTCTTTTGCCCCGTTTCATTTTTGTCCTTGAAAAGTCAAGGTCAAGGAGGAGAAAATGGCAAAATCGTTTTTTGACCATAACTTTGCCTCAGCTAGTCCGCTTTACTTCAGGTTTTAAGACCAACCAAATTGTGCAAATTCCTGGCCTGCTCTGCCTCACTCTACAAATGTTCTTTTTTACCTTTTAGTCAGTTACGTAAGCAAAATTATAGGTTGGAAGATCAACGGTTTAAGCCCACCGAAAGAAATCCTCTCAGAACAAATTTCTAACTTTAATCCTGAGTCTAGTACAAAAATTATTCCTATCCATTACCCTACCCTACTCTGCCAAATGTTCCAACTTAGTCATTGATCGAAGGCCAGTGCACAAAGTAAAATATTACTTATTAAACTGTAAAATGTCTGAGGCGAACAAATTGATATATGTCACTAAAACATTGAAACATTGTCATTGTGTATTACTGAATGGAAGTGTCCACAACAATGACACGGAGGGTAAATGTACCATTATAACGAAAATGGTTTTTGTTCTCATGGATCGTTCTCACACCAGTCAAGATCGTAAAAAGCCGTTTCTTTCCTTAAGACAAACACTCTTCACGTTGTCCAGTGTGGACTTAGTGAAATTTTATGCGTTTATATTTGATCTTTACTGATTTTCAATGCGATAGTCTATTTTATATTCGTCGACATTTTCGCACATTTAATAGTGACATTACTGTATTGTTTTGCATTTTATGTTTTACTGTGCATATAGCTGTATAAACCAAACAGTTATAGGTCAAAATTTGTAACTGACTTTGGCCTTAAAAGAGTTAACCCTTTAATACCCACATTAAAACCGCAGACCAACGGTCCATTATGCAACAGTACAGTGGTTGGTGCACTGGCCGTTGATGGGTAGGCTGTTACATTTGGTACAGCGAGGAGAGCCTGGGCAGGCTGGGGCCCTGCCCAGTCCCCTCCTCGCTGTACCAAATGTAACAGCCCACCCATCAACCTCCAGTGTACCAACTTCATATTATTTGATGTGGTACTATAGTTGCATCTGGACTCTAAAAAGTTAACCGACGTATATCAATCAACACGATTACGCTATTGTGCGTGCTGTTACAGCAGCAGGACCGACGTGACTTCGTCATCGGCGCATCATCCGGCGAGTTGGGGACGCTGGAAGGCTCTCAACACGGCGGCCCTGGTGGACTGTCGACGACCGGCGCCGGCGGTGGTTCGGGCGTTCATCGAGCGTCGCGCTACGTCGGTGCCGATGCCGCCGCCGACTTCCAGCCGCCGTATTTTCCGCCGCCGTACAGCGTGCCGCAACCGCCCGGACCCGGTCCAGCGGCCCTCGGCGTCGACTTCTCGTCGCATCCTCATCACCACCACGCCCTGGCCGCAGCCGGCGCAGCCAACGATCCGTATTCGCGTCTGGCGGCGGCAGCCGGGTCGCACTACGCCACGCCGTACCATCATCACGCCCAGTCACAGCAGTACGTCGCCGACCGGCATCAGTTGTTCGCCGGCATAGACCCACAGTCTAGCCTTCAGCGTGGCTTCGTCACTACCGGTAGGCCTACAACATCAAATGCTGCCAGTTCCATTACTGAGAATGCCTCTGACTTAAAACTGAATCCACACCGTTGTTAACTTCTACAGTGTGTCTCAAAAAAACCCGGATCGCTACAATTAATATGACAACTTGACCAATTCACAACGTTCACTAATTATTAAGCGCCTCACTTTACGTTAGTAAAAGAGGCGCTTATTGAGATAGGCTGTGTCGTGACGTCGTTGGTCGTTGGTTGGTTGGTCGTTGGTTGTCAC
>Ga0209149_1000858_pt1 | contig 13940 bp, 11 predicted proteins | sample WorMetTyACAVOLI2_FD_187423 | JGI IMG/M metagenome (GOLD analysis project Ga0209149, IMG submission 187423) | Marine gutless worms symbiont microbial communities from Max Planck institute for Marine Microbiology, Germany - Olavius algarvensis... ... | reverse complement strand
CATCCAGCCAGTGCAGATCGTCGTGCAGTAGCTGTGACAGACCACGGTCGAACTTCCCAGTCGCAGTGATCAGACGTGCAGCAGAGTTCAGGACCCGTCGTAGCATCGCGCGGCATCTCTGCGACGTTATTGTTAAAATGCTGTAAAACTGACAAAGAATGTTGATAATATTGCGAAGAACTAATTTAAATCATGCGTTATTCAAACAAAACAAAAGTTCAAATTCAGCGTATATCGGATTTTATACAGTTTCAGGCGAACGATATACGTTACATTCGCCTTATGGCATGAGCCGTCCGTCTGTCGTCTGTCTGTCGTCTGTACGCTGGTGCATCCTGCAGAGGATTGATCTTTGCGGCAATATTTTGCGCCGCCTAATAGGGAATCGGACAGTTTGCACTAAAATTTTGGGAAAAATTCGAAGTCGTTCTATGTAAACAAGTGGCGCTTTATTTCGAAAACGGTACAAGATACAACCATAGTTACTATGGCAGACCAATAGTAAGTCGTATATGATCTATCAATCGGCGCTATTTTCAGTGACCTTGAATGACGCCTATCCCAGATTTCAAGGTCATGCCAATATTCGACGCTGAATATCTCAGTAACAGTACAAGAGAGACACATGTTTAGGCCTACAATGAATAACTTGTAAGACCTTACACACGGTCTACTCATAGTTTATTAATTTCGAATGACCTTGATTACTTTACATCTAGGCCTATTTATTTTTTGTTTGTATATATTTTTTATAACACATATCTAGTTTTGTATCTGCCATACTTTGGTGAATAAAGTTGTGTGTGAACAACCTTGAGTGCCTTAGCAAAATTTTTAGTATACGAAGCGAACGGTAACTTGCCTACGCCAAGCGATCCGGGTACGGTAGATTAGTTTTGCTGTATGTAGGTAGGCCTATATGGCAATGCTTCCAGTGGCGACGGCCACCGACACCAAAACATTCAAAAACGTAATATGTTTTATTTCTTGGTGTAGCCATATGTTGTCGCTTTTCAGTTCAGCGGTTCGTTTTGTAATGTCGTAATGAGTATCTTTAATTCTTTATAGTATTATAGGCTTTTTAATAAAAATTTTATTTCACACCGAGTGGTTTGCAACCTTGAGTAACTTAGCGAAATATTTGAAGGTTTCTCTGCGACAGCTGAGCTTCTTGTCTTGATGAATAGGTAATCGAAGGCGTGTATGGCGAGGATTAAAGATAGGAGTATATGGGCCTAAGGCTTAAAATTTAAAAAAAAAATAACGCAAACGCAGTCTGACCAGCGTCCAAACAGCGATCGCCGTATCCGATCACTGAAGTATAGTGTACAGTGTACATACATCGAACGTGTCCGTGGTCAACTGGTCATTGTCAGCATCATTGGCGAGTGCGGTCTACGTCTGTGTGCTTTATCGTCATGTCAACATCAGCTGTGACTCGATCGTCTCCATATGTCACACAGCTGCTGCAGTGCAGTCGCGCACCTACACAGCATTACCTGTATAGTGCGTCTATAGGCCCAGCTCGTACGGTTTTCCTCGTTCGCACCCCGCCCCATCAGTCCCACTGTCTCTTGCGATTCACCCGCAAAGGTCGCGGCCGCAGCTGCAGCTGTCGCCGTGCACGCTGACATCGATCTAATCGCCCTATGTATCATTGCCAGCGTTGCCGGGCTTCTTTCCGATTACGCTAGGGAAGATTTAACGTAGAAGTGCAAAGATCGATTGGACAAACAATAAAATGAGAAAAAAATGCAAAAGTGACAGATCCACAAATTCAGATTGGTGGCGATACAATGCGATGCGATAAATTTTACGTGCGGTCAAAAACTGACAGGGGCCGCCTATAGAGGGGCACGGTCTTTGGATCTGCCACCGCGTGCATATAATAGTTTTAACACACAGTAGGTCATTATAGCTGTCCAATCTCTTATCACTGTAAATTCGTTGTAGTCCACAAAACTTCATTTACACAAATTTCGAGTCGAATTAAGTTGAACGAACTTTCTTACTGCCATCATGCGGTGTCCATCCGTCCGTCTGTCTGTCTGCCTGTCTGTCTGTCCGGATGTCTGTCACGTTCGTGAATTCTGTCAGAACTATAAACGTATTTTCAAACTTTTTCACCGTCTGGTAGACCCACCATAAATTTTACCAAACCTTATGATATTCCGACAAGGACCCCCTAACTGGAGTAAAAATTGCAACTTTCGACCAATATCTGGCTTTGGGATCGATGAATGATGTAGGGTAGAGTGTTGTCAACATTTTCAACCGTGGAGTAAAGTTATAGCACCAAGCGTATGCCTACGTTTATCGCGGCAGACGATCACAACGAAACGCCGCGCATCGGTGAACCTTGTTTATGACAGCAAGCCTAGACGTTGCTTCTATTAGTCGACGGGTAGGCCTACGCCAAAGAGAACAGAACAGAATTTAATTGTACGCACTGGTAAATCTGAAGCCGAAATAACTAATCATAAAAGAATAAGACTGCGCTCTGGGTATTGTGCTGTTGAAGCTGAGTACAGACATGCACGAAGGATCGCGCGGCCTCTCTGCTACAGCAGAGCTTCTTGTTTTATTAAGGTGACACAACTACACCGTGTCCGGGAAAAAGGGACCGACAGTATTTTGGCTGTAGCTTTGACAAACTTAGACAACTTTTGATTTAGACATTGTGTTTTTAGCGATAACTACGACCTTTCTTTCTCCCGTTGATCAGTCAACTTGCACACAAATAGCTAGGCCGGTTTGGTTTAATTGTATAGGATAGTTGTCAGTTGACTTTGCGCTTTGCAATACATCCATCCATCATTTATTTAAGCAAAACGAGCAAACATATAAACAAAGCAAATCAATTTAAAAACACATACAATATAGGGCTCGATGCCAAGGTACACGTAGGGCTGGCTGTTTAACCGCTTACACGTGACCCATAAAAATAATACTAAAATTGAAATGATTTACAATCACATAACTCCAAAATACACACACACACACACACACACACAAACATGTCCATTGTCTAATTCGCAAGGTAAAGTAGCGACACTGATTAGGTGAGGGGAACTTTTGGTGTGTTAGTAGTTTTGCATCACCTTCAGTCTTCATGATATTCCTTGCAAAAAGTTACAACTATATATTTGGATTTGTCAAAGTTATGTCCAAAGTATTGTCGGTCCTTTTTCCCGGACACGGTGTAAATGACTGAACGAAGCAGATTAATACTGCATGCACTGTTACTATGTAGCCTTTTGCACTATATTTTATATTTTATTTTTCCTACCGTTCACGGTGAATAAAGTTATGTATTAATGCGATTTAAGTTGAAATAGCTATATTTGCGTATGTCTGCTGCGTCGAGGTGGTGTCCGTACAAGTCCACTACGTACGTCCAAGTCCATGTGACGACGTCGCTGCGGCGTCGGACAGCGTCCTGACCGAGGAATGTCGCATCCAGACCAGCCTGCCTGAGGACGCCATCCGCAACGCTCAGCCTCTTGAACTTGTCATCGACGAGGTGAGCCGAACAGCCAGCACTCTGCCACTGCACAGTGATTGGATAACTGACAACTGTCTTTTTTTCGATACGCTTTAAGACTTCACGCCTGCATGGGAGACGCAATAGGAAGTAGGCAATCGGGATTATTTTGGATTGTTATGGGGCCCTCCCACAGGACGCGTCATTCGCGATTTTTCAGTCTGTCCGTCCGTCCATCAGTCCGTCTGACCCGTCCGAGCTTGTGACTTAAAAAAGAAAAGTCATAGAAAGTTAACATTTAGTAAAATATTTCTCGTGTAACTAAGCACAGTGTAGAATGCGTAATAATCAGTGATTTATTACATATAAACACTGGGCAATATTTCGTGTGTCAGAGTTCTTATTTCTTATTAGTGAAGTTAGCAAATTAGCTTTGCGCCAAGTTCGCAATTTCCGCCTCAATAGACTGGTGCCTGTACAAACTGCAACAAGCGTGGCGCGTCTATCGGCGCCACCATGCAGTAAGCCCCCGCCGCTAGAATAAATTTCTCGTTTCACGGGTCATGTTTCTTTCACGGGCGAGGAAACATCTGGGACAGACGCAGTCCGCGTGGCCCAGTATCGTGCGGTCAGCAGGTGCGCCAGCAGCAGCACGCGTTGGCGACAGACAGACGAACGAACGAACAGACAGACAAACAGAAGGACAGCGCCATTGTGTAAAGACGTCGCATTGCGGCGTCAGCTTAATAATATAGCTACGGATATCTGCAACTTATGCCGATAATAATAATAATAATATCCAAGACAATGTTTATGGTGCTGTCATCATGGCAGAGCCATTGCAAGAGTTCACCCGGTTCATTTGATGAATGTTAAACGGTGCCAAGCGGCCGCCGATCCAAGACCAAGCCAGACGACTTAGGATGTGAGTCCGCCTGTACAGGCTGTCAGAATCTACACCCACCATCGCCATTTATTATTATTACTCAGCCCGAAAGCTGATACTCATTTTACCGTCCCACAGAGGGTAGAAGGCTGAGTCGACCTAGCTGGCTGGTTACATACCGCGATGGTTTACCCGTCCACAGACGGTCACCCATCCTGGTACTAACCGGGTCTGACGTAGCGCGACTTCGTTGATCGAGGCCAATGCGTTTCCATTAAGCCAAACTGCCAGGGGAAGGGGCAATAAGCGTTGCTTTTGTCCGTCAGTCTGTCCGTCTGTCCGTCCGTCGCGTACATAGCGAATAATTCAAGAACCCAAAGGCCTAGCGTGCCCCAATTTGGAAGGAAGGTTCCCCACCTTAGATGCGACTCGCACATCAGTTTCAAGGTCAAACGGTCAAAGGTCAGGGTCACGGGGCCCATTAATGCTAACACATATCGTGCACCATATCTTTCGAATGGCAAGGCCTACGAACTTCAAACTTGGTACACGGATGGAGGACGACGACCCGCATTAACCACAGGCGCCATGACCTCCAAGGTCAAAGGTCAATGTCATAAGCTCACATCGTCTGTATGTCTCTTCTTAATTCGGGAAACAAAATGCTGTACCTGTGTCATTAGAGGCGGGCGGGGGCATACCGTGTTGGCCGAACCCGGCGGCCACTTCTTGTTTATATTACTTGTGCATGCTGAATGCTGATATATACAGACTGTGTGATGTTACAGTTGACTGTAGTAAATTTAACATGCAGCCTATATTGTCGTGGTTTGTCGACAGTTCGAGCGGTTCCTGTGTTCGAAAGCCGTGCACCCGGATCACGGTGGACGTCCATTCATGTTCTGTACGGACGGGCAACTGCACCTCAGAATGTGTCTGCTGCCGGAGGCGACGACCAAGAACATCTCGCTGCCCAATCACTTCTATCGATTCTTCGACCTCCGCAAAGAGTTCAAGAAATTCTACAAGACGGAGCGTCCAATCAACTGCATCAAGGACATGCTCGACTGTATCCTTTCTATTTTCGAGTGGAACGCTTTGTTTACACTTACAGAGTAGGTCTACCAATTGTTTCCACTTTGTCAATTCTTGTTTTGCATGACTGCAATTTTTGACTTTTGTTTTTAATTTTTTTTAATTGACTCTTTACATGTTAAAGGTACGTGGATTTATATAGCGCCCTCGATGACAAGTATCTCGTCCTCAAGGCGCTCAGACATGGATCACAGTTTAACCTGCAAACAACACCATTCCCGCCTTTAGCCTTCGTTCACCAGATGGCGCCGCCACGGACTGTGGTGACAACATATAGTTGCAGCTTACTACTCATTTATCTACCCCGAAAGGATGAAAGGCTGAGTTGGCCTAGTTGGCTGACCTATAGCGGGCGGTTTACCCGCATAAGTGGTCGCCCGTCAGCTGTAGATCGAGCGCAGGACAGCGAAAGCTCGCCGGTCAAAGACCAACGTTCTACCGCTGACCCACGCAACCAACCACGTGATAAAGTATCCAAATACCAAGTAAATGGAATAAGATTACGGTAGAGCAGTTTTAACTATGCTGCCGTGATGTTAACGCAGAATAATATATACACTATGTCCACGAAAAGAAGAAAGAGAATTTTTTAGCATAGTTTTATTTAGGACTAGATGAAATTTTCTAAAAATTTGGAGGACTATAGATGAGAGATGAGATGAGAGATGACTTATTCCTGAGTCTACTCAGGAAACAAGTTCACACAACTGCAGTTGCACTTTTAACGAGGCCTGTGTAATACCCTTACCTGAGACTTTTTATGTTAATGGCGTCTTGCAGAACTGAAACAGAAACTACAGTCGAATGGAGAAAGCTGGACTATTCGACTACTGTTGCACGTCGCCGTCTCTCTGCTTGTGTCAGGGCTCACGGTGGACATTTTGAGCACATTTTGTGGTGTTTTCATCATCATCATCATCATCATCATCATCGACATGTTTAACGTAGCCTTAATAATTGCAATATACAGGGAATGCCAGAAAACAGGAGAAAAACAATGATAATTAATAATAATAAGTAAGTCATATCAGGATGTCCGGGTAGGAACGAAAAAAAAGAAAAGTCTCGAGATTTGCTAAGAATTTTTGAATCTGGGGTTTTACTGTTTGACTGTTTTGTTTATCGCCAAAATATAAGTTGTCTGAAACGTTTTACGAGGTATGAGCATTACGCAGGTGAGGTGGAGTACATAACTACGTGCAGACTTGCAGTTGTGTTGTCTCTTAAGTCGCTGTGCCAAAAACTGGAGCGTTCAGTTGCGGTTCGATGACGCTAAGCTAAAAAGTAGTTGGCTTTGTTTTTTTTGTGGACACGCTGTGTGTAGTGTATTAAGTGTAACCAAATGTTGGCGATTGAGACGAAGTTCTTAATAATTTTTGAAATTTTGTTGACGTGTGTCATTCTGAACGTTGAACAAAGATTTTCAAAAATCGTCAGTCTGCAACAATTTATTGCCAAACTTCAGCTCTGTTTTCATTGCATCGCTGCCAAGTGTGTTGCAAAAAAGACGATATCGTGTTTTATTCAGCTTATAACCTGTTGCGTTCGATGTGTTTATTTACGCTTTAGAGTCCAGAGGCAATTACAGTGTCACATCAAATAATATAAAGTTGGTACACTGGCCGTTGATGGGTGGGCTGTTACATTTGGTATAGCGAAGAGGGGTCTGGGCGGGCTGGGGCCCCGCCTAGTCCCCTCCTCGCTGTACCAAATGTAACAGCCCACCCATCAACGGTCAGTGTACCAATTATTGCCGTACTGTTGTACAATGGTCCGTTGCTCTGCTGTTTTAATGTGGCCATAAAGGGTTAGCGATTTTAAAATTAAAAGTAATTTTATCGCATTCGCCACAGCATATATTGCCTATATACAATGTACGGTTGGAATCCTTGACAGCTATATGAAACTGCAGATCTCGGCATAGAGGACGACCAGTCGGTCGAGTACGGCGTCCGCCACTGTCAAGAGATGTCCATCATTCTCCAGCGACTCATTAACGACGGTAACGTCGGGTTTATAAGCTATAGATGACAACGAAGAGTTCGAATTCTGTGTTTCTGTTGACCATATCTATTCAGAAAATGTCTGAATATATTTTCGTCTATTTTAGCTAGCACAGTTGAGCATAAGATCGTTGCGGGTGTTGACGTTGAAGACGCGTATTTTTTTATACAACTGGTCTTATCTCGAGGAGTTCACCTGCAACTCGTCCCGTATGTCCTGCTGCCCCACCATTACTGTCTGTCCCGCGACTAATAATTGATTTATTGATTTTGCTAGATGTTCATTCTCACCTGCTGCACCTGTCACCTGCACGATCTACCTGTTGCGAGTGGGTTATGTGCGTGAAATTAGTGAGACATGACACATCGCTGAAATCTACAGACGCGTCGCTATCTTTTTGCCGTTTATACTATGCGTCTATTTCCATTTGATTCTACTCAGCGAACTCCGCTAAAATACTGTTTAGCGTAAGATGGTGTGTTACTTTCGTTTTAAGTCATTCAAGGTCAAAAATTGGTACCAATTGAAAGCCCGCATGCGACTTCCTATTAGTCTTCCATTGTAACTATGTGCCTATCTTCTCTAATTTCCGAGATATAACGATTTACTGGTGGAAAATCTCCGTTTTTCGCCAATTTTGCTTACCTCAGTCTCATTTGAAGCCCTAGCTCGAGTGTTCCCCTGGGACCTAGGATATGAATGTTGGTCCAAAAAACGAGATTTGCTGGGCTGCTCGAGGGTGAAAACCGCGTGATCGTACGGATGTTATAGTTTTGACGCATTACCAGACAGACAGACGGACGGGTACACCGCCCATGTAGCTAGCATGTAAGCGCTGAAGAAAGGAATAACAGACAAAAAGGAATACAAATCGCAGATTTTAATGAGTCTTTAAAACGTTTAAAGTTTATAAAATCTAATAATTAAAACAACACTACACAGAGATCGTTCTGTATATGATTTTAGGTCACTTATTCTTGGAACCAGACATGATCAAAGACAAACTGGAACCCGGAGTTTGGTATGTATTGCACTGTTAATTAGCATTATAACAGATATTGTGTGAAATGTATTGTGCCTGAAGTACTGTACGCCAAACACGGAAATTAGATAAGATTCACGTCGAAACGTTCAAGTGCTGAAGTGGCCACCGACGTTAATATGACTGATTTGAAGAAGGTCGAGTGAATACGCAGAAGTTTTTTTTAGCTGCAACGATTTCAGCAAGTAATCTAATAGGATTCTAATAGGATATTCCTATATTGGAAACTTGCTTTTTCGAGTAGAAGTTTTTGAACTTGTTCACCTCATGAACTGTGCAGTATATTTGGTTGAAACTTACAATATTTACACTACGTAAGTATATCTTAGCATGGTTAAAAGGACTTCTTTAATTCTGTTTAAATTTCTTATTTTTCTATATAACTGGTTAATTGACCACTACTTTGGTGAATAATGATGAATCCAATCAGCGTCGGTGACAAGCAAGCGAACACACCTCGCAACCTGTTACCTGCCTCGGGCCACCAAGCTCGACTTGAATGGATCCATGCTAATTATATACGAGTTAATGGCCCATGCGCTGTCCACTCCAGTACCGCATAGCAAGCCGAGATAACATTTATTCATTTTTTTCACATATCCGAAATAGTTACTCCGTATCCAGAAAAGAATTTCTGATATGTGAAATACTATTTTTGGATACCCGTAATAGTGAAGAATTTTTTCCAGATATCCAAAAAGAATTTCAGACATCCAAAATAACTATTTTATATGTCCGAAAACGTTAAATTGGATATCCGAAATAAACGTTTTTTTCTGGATATCCAAAGTTCTTCTGGATATCCGAAATAAGCCTAATTATTCTGAATATTGTACACTGTGTCTCAAAAAAACTGTGCATTTTTGTTTTTGTCACAACTTCGACAAATTTCCACCAATTTTAATAATTTTTGGTGGTGTGAGTGGTAAAGTGTCTGAAATTTTATGCAGTATATGCATTGTCACCTCACCGGACCCATGTCACCGCACGACCTTGTTAAACGCAGATGTTCCAAATTTTTACCTAACACTGGATTTATTACAACTATATTGCTCATTATTTGGTTAATCAGTTCCAGAGAGTGCACCAGATACATGCAATTTATTAAATTTGTAATACGAAATAGTCGACTCTCAGAATAGCTAACAACTATTATCCACATGAACTCAAAACACGTCTGATGGACGAGTGGGTGCAGTTTGACCAGTTGATCGTTGATGCTGCTATCGACCAGTGGCATCGTCTAAGCGCTTGTGTACGCGTGTACATGGGGCACATTTCGAGCACAAATTGTGACAATTTTGAACCGATCTGTTATGACAACTAACCGTAGTGCTAAATAAATCATATTTCAGTTTACTGTCTACTAATTCAATCGTCAGATAGTTTGTTGCAAATAAGAAATTTCAGCGTTATGTAACAATTTAGAACATTTGATTTAACAAGGTAGTGTGGTGACGTGGGTCAGGTTAGGTGGAAAGTGTATATATAGCATTAAATTTCAGACACTTTACCATCTAGGCCTACATACCAAAAATTATTAAAATTGGTGCAAATTTGACGAGTTCTGAAAGAAACAAAAATGCACAGTTTTTTAGAAACAGTGTATTTCGGATATGTGAAAAAAATGAATAAATAGTACCGTACCACCTCTAGCCCTTTTGTGGTTGCGCAGTACGAGACCATTATTGAACAGTGTGGTGATTAGTACATTGGCCCTGTTCGCTTGGTACTCCGAGAAGGGATCAGGGATCCCCCCTTTTCACTGTACCAAATTCAAATGCACCCACCCACCCACCAGCTAGGTCAGTGTGCCAACTAGCAACTTTATCCGATATATGGTACAAACGTTTGAGGCAATAAACCAAGTATTTGTTGGCGAAATTCTGACGAAATCTTGTCGATATTTATTAAAATGTGGGAACTATAGATGTACTTCAATGGGTTAACAGTTACTAGCAATGCAGTTGGAAGTCGTTGTACGCACGCTACATTGCCTCGGTACATGTCGTCCTCGCCGGCAGCCATGTCACCGACCGCTCGACCGCCCAGTTTATGAAAAACAATTAAAAGTCGCTATTACTCACTGGCTGCCTGTAGCAGCGACTGATTACACCGTACTTTTATGACTCATGCACGATGGCGTAAACGCGTGTTTCAGCGGAAATGTGCTCAACACACGCCTGGTATTGGACGTGCATATGTCTGCAATGTGTCGTCGTTCGTCTTTCAGCGATTTTTACCGCGCGATGCTGTGCATAGCGTTGCACGGAACTAGTTGTTCAGTCCCGTTTATTCTCGCAAACAGCTGTTCCGCGGACCCGCTCCCGTGAAGCACAGTCCCGCTCCCATCCCGCTCCCGTAAAGCACAGTCCCGCTCCTATCCCGCTCCCGTGAAGCACAGTCCCGCTCCTATCCCGCTCCCGCAGATGTAAGTCCTGTTCCCGTCCCGATCCCGCGAACATATTTTCTTATCCCGACGAATTCCCGCTTTGTTATGTACGTAGTAGGCTATGTATCGCAGCCTGTGTAAAATAGGCCTATATATTTATGTTAAATGTTTAGGCGTAAAGTGCCGTTTCGTTGAACCAATTTGTGCGAATTCTGCAGTTTTTGTAAAATTATGGTTGCTACAATACAACAGTTCAAAATATCACAAATCTTTATTATATTAATGTGGAGAACGTTCTTTGGTTCATTCACACCAATAATTGTAAGTAAAATGTTCTCTAAATGACCATTGTCCATAAGCATTACAAAATTCATAACTCAAGCAGAGAATGAACAACAGACACCAGGCCGAGCCCAATTCTCGGTGTTCTGGGGCCCAGAATCTGGGCTCGGCCTGGTGTCTTTGTATCACACGCGGAACACACAGCTAGGTGCTATCAGCAGCAGCTGCCAGCAGCCTCACAGACAGACCCCGCATTGTGATGTGACAGTCAGAGTGGCGACAGACCCAATTTTACGACGCTGTTCGGCCTGGTGTCTTTGGTTCATTCACACCAATAATTGTAAGTAAAATGTTCTCTAAATGACCATTGTCCATAAGCATTACAAAATTCATAACTCAAGCAGAGAATGAACAACAGACACCAGACCGAGCCCAATTCTCGGTGTTCTGGGACCCAGAATCTGGGCTCGGCCTGGTGTCTTTGTATCACACGCGGAACACACAGCTAGGTGCTATCAGCAGCAGCTGTCAGCAGCCTCACAGACAGACCCCGCATTGTGATCACTGATGTGACAGTCAGAGTGGCGACAGACCCAATTTTACAACGCTGCTGAATGACGGCAACTTGAACAGATCTTTCTTAGACCTGTAACCGTTTAATGGGTGCATTAAAACCGCCAAACAACGACAATACGGTGGTTGGTTCACTGGCAGTCGATGGGTGGGCTGCTACATTTGGTACAGCGAGGAGGGGCCAGGGCGGGTTGCAGTCCTGCGGAGTTTCCTCCTGGCTGTACCAAATGTACCCCCACCACGGCGTGGTGGGGATGCGTTTACTGCTAAGCTTATAGGAAGTACCTAGAACCTAGTACAGACATACCCGCTTTGACCCCCGAATGCGATGATCTATATACCGGGTGGGCCAAATTAAACGGGGCCAATGCAGTTTCTTTCGTCATAGTAAAGCACGTTTTAGAGAATTTTGATAATTTCTGGCAGGTGAAATAACAGTTCATTTACGCACTTTGAGAAGCATAAAAATTAAATAGTTTTCGCCAGAAGGCGCTACAAAAGGTAATTATTTTCTCTGTGGTAGCATTAGTTGTTTTACATAGGCTATTCATAACTTTTTCATTAAACGATTTATTAACAAACAACTTAGGCTATGTGGTACAAAATCGTCTGTTTTTGTTAGTATTTAGGCATTTTGTTAACATCCATACTGTACTTTAATCTTTTTTAGGGGAATATAGCTACCTGTTTTTGCCAAAATAACGCGTGTTGTATTTTCTGGACTCTGCAGGAGTGCAACACGACTTTCTTTGCACATGGCCTTCTGGTCCCAGTCATAAGTGATGATAGACGTGGCGCCCTCTAGCGTGTTACGCTTTAATTAAGATAACATTGGTATCGTTGCATTTGTTGCTCTATGTAGTTTATACCTGCCAAAAACCATTAGATTTTATAAATGTGTTCGCTTGTTACAAGCAAAAATGTAAGCTGTAGCCCCGTTTAATTTTGCCCACCCTGTAGATGCAGTTATCAAAAGCGTTAGAACTTAGATACACAAAGAAAGCAGCGAGCAGTAAACATTGACGACGAATCGAGGACTGCTGTGAGATTGTGTCCCGCTCCCGCGGGATTACCGAAACTTACACTGCCTTTCCTGGTGTTACCGCGGGATTTCAAGAAATTGGATCCCGATCCCACGGTAATCCCACGGGAGTCCCGCAGGATTTTACCGCTCCCGCTCCCGTGCAACTCTATAAAATTAAATTTGCATAGCGCGGACTGTACTGTAGCAAGATGTCTGTCCATCTGTCCGTCTGTCTCTGTCTGATTGTCACACGCCGGTATTCTGTCGTTATCAAACTTTATTCACCATCGGCTAGCCACACCATATCCTACAGTGTTCAGAAAAAACAACCACTTTTGTTTCCTTGCATAACTCTTAGAAAAAGTAACCAATTTGAATGAAAATTTCAGATAAAATAGCTATTGAAATGCTGATTATAACAGCTTAAAAATAATTTGTATTCTTGTTAAATATACTTTGCTAGCAGCGATGTAAACCGGACGTCAGTAAAAGTGTCGTTACAGCAATAAGATTTACCGTCGGAGATCACATTATTATTGGGTTAACATGGGTTTAAAACATTTAACAAAGAAAGTGACAGCAGTGGCATCATTGACACGTGTTTGGGTTTGGTCGACCACACAACTGGAAAAGGTAAAGGTAAGTGTATTTATATGGACGTCTGTAGAATAGATGCTATTATACAGACGTCCATGGGTTATACCAGCGCGGCCGATAAGCCAACGTCTCGAAGCAACTGTACGACGTTCTATTCGGCTATTGGCCTCTATACAGCTGACGATCTTACACCGTCCCAACTCGCTGCTGACATGGACGACAATCTTTTTGCGAACATACCGAACGATCCTTGTGATGTTTTGTATAAACTTCTTCCAAACAACACTGAACATACTAACAATCTCAGACCTAGGCGTCACTCTTTGTCACTCACTAAATGTTACCAACTGCAACAAATTCATAAACAGACTACTTTTGAAAGACATTTATTAGCTTCCTTACATTTTGTTCATGGTTGCGTTTTGTCAACTGTGTTATTAAAGAAATGATGCTGATGATGACAAAGTCTATCAAGCTGTGTCAACTGTCAAGCTGCTAGAGCTAACGTTGAAGACGAAGACTATTACTTTTATACGGCTTAGAATCGTGTCAATTAAATAA
>Ga0209149_1000857_pt1 | contig 13946 bp, 5 predicted proteins | sample WorMetTyACAVOLI2_FD_187423 | JGI IMG/M metagenome (GOLD analysis project Ga0209149, IMG submission 187423) | Marine gutless worms symbiont microbial communities from Max Planck institute for Marine Microbiology, Germany - Olavius algarvensis... ... | reverse complement strand
TGATGACGTCATCAGTGCGGTCTATACCCCCCTCCCCCTTGTCATCAGTCGTCATCAGTGAGGCAACCCCCCTCCCCCCTCGATGATGACGTAATATGTGGATGTCCCCTTTGGCGAGTGCAGTGCGAAAGCTCAAATTATGTGGATCAACGTCAACGGCATAATCAGTGGCGACTTCAACACTCAACAATATACTGCTGAGTATACTTCGAGATGACGACTTTAAAATTCTACACGTTACATTTAACCCGTCGTTCCATCCCTGACGAAGCCGTGTTGTATAGACATATCGTATTATTTACATCGTAGGCTGTGGGCGCTGAAGTAAAGTAATTGATTGTCATTAAAATAACACGATAAGTAAATCAGTACAGACAATTTTTAAACGCAGTACTGATATCCACAGCCGGAACTTCATTTCCATAATAGTCAACCTAGTATTATATCAAGCAAATTGCTTCGTTGCAATATTCACCGAACAGTGCAACGGCCGGAAATAATGCGAATTATTTTGTCGACCAATACCAAGTAATTATCTCTGTGTGGTCTGTGCGTGGTCTGTGTATTCGCCGAGAGTGACCAGCCGACGTGCAAGTTACTGTAGCACAGACGTAAACTGCCACAGCTGCCGTGATGGTTTCCACTTGGATGATGATGGAGTGACTCGGACAACTGGAAACACGCACCGTGAAACTCGCCGCCGTCTCAAGCCGCAAGCGCTGAAGCCTTGATCATTCATACTAGCGACCACAGGTCGGCCTATTGGCTATTGGCGACGCATGGTCTACAGCGTTATAACTCCGTTTTCCGCAATATCAGATAGTGTAGGTTTTCTGCAACCATATGACTGTTAAATATTTGTTATCGTTTGTTGGCTAATTTAGTCAGTGGTGGCGCCATCTGGCGAACGCTTACGAGTTAGAGGCAGGTATGGTGTAATTTTCAGGTAAAACTGTGTGACCCGTACCTGAGCGCCTTGAGTCATGTGAGCCTACAAAAGTCGCTATATAAATTCACTTTCCTTTACCTTTTACCTTTAATTACTCTAGTAAGCTGTGGTGTCATGCATAACAAACCTCGCCTCTATTCGCTAGGTGGCGGTGCTCAACAGCACTTTGCGGCATTCTTGGTATCGCTTATATGAATTTTGACTCAGTTTTGCCCGAAATGTATACAGACAGGCATCCGAGTACCGTTGCCGATATATTATGAAAGTTCTATGGTACAACTACGATCGTTTTCCTGTAATATTTCTAACAAACAAAGAAACGCGTGGGACCAAAAACAAAACCACACCTTATCCAGTGGAACAAAATGGCAGCGATTCCCGGCAGGCGATACACTATGTAGTGTATCGCCTGCCGGCAGTCGCCGCCATTTTGTTCTACTGGATAAAGATGAAAGTTGTCCAACAGCTAATCTGTCTAAGTAACATAGGCCGTCCTAATGGTCCAGCCTATTCGACCAGTGAGCTGTTGAACACGCCCCTGCTATTGCCGGCCAATGTAATGATTTATGATTTAATTTGAGGCGCTATAGTCGAACTCGAATCGCAAACGCTGCAGCTGCATATAGAAAGTCGCTATACTGATCAGAAGAACGTTTTGCAGTTGTTGGTTGGTTAAATCAATTAGGTTGGTCGTTTACGTCTCGTCGAACATCGCAGATGTGAATGTCGTCGTTTTCGTACTCGATGTCGGTTTCTTTACAGTTTTTATCGCGCGTCAGCACATTGACGCGCGATATTGATATATCAATTCTGTCTGTCTGTCCGTCTGTCCGTCCGTGACGTTACGGTATCAGATGAAAACTTTTCACCATACGGTAGCCCAATTCTTCTAGTTTTATCAGCATCAAACATCTTCACGAAATTCCGTCAGGTGGGGTATAAAAATTTCGCGATTTTCTAGCAATAAGTCGCTATATCTCGCAGACGATTCAAGATAGCGCCATCGGCCATGGTGAATAGGAAACCGCACCAACGCTTTCGAATGGCACCAGTTTTAATGACTTTGAGTGACCTCTTACCCACATTTCAAGGTCACGATAATATTCAACGTCAAATAACTCGACCAATAGTAAGTCGCGTATGATCTATCTAATGGTTCCGTTTTCAGTGACCTTGAGTGATCTTAACTTAGACTTCAAGATCACGGTTGTAATATTAGGCCTCTAGATGCCCTCAACGTATATTGTGTGCGCAGCTTACGCGCGATCTGTTTGCGATAGCTAAGTTCTTGTTCGTACGTGCCAGACTTCGACAGTGAGTCACAACACAGAAGAGGTCTACGTACCAGCCATTTAGCGTCACTATCGACAGAAGTAACAATAGAAGTGCTGAACAGTTTCTCACCAATTTATATCCACCAAGAAACTTGTACATGTATTGTAAAATGCGATAATAGCGAAGTTGTTACAAAGCTCGGCTGTTGCAGAGAGGCCGCGCAATGCTTCGGGTCATTGAATATTTCGCAAACTCGCTCAAGAACACTCAAGGTCATTCCAAATGGTACCATCCGAAAGCCTGGGTAAGGTTTCCTATTCGCATTCCATAGTAACTATGACCGTATCTGTAGCCGTTTCGACACAATACACAAATGTGACAGCCAGCAGGACAGACAGACACCGCACCACATAGGCATAGGAAGCGCTTTTTATGCATCGTGCGGCAAAAAAATAATTACATCGTACCACGTGTCGATTATGTGCTATTTGAAAAACATGCTGTCATAAAAAACAATGGTGAACTACCACGAGACCTGTATTTTATTTTTTTTTGTTTTCTGGCGACAAGTACAAAACTATGTGACTTGTATGTACCACTACCAGCCAGCAGAATCAGTACGAGTAACAAGTCCCGTGCGTGCATTAGATCTACGGACGCAGGCTCAGTGTGACCTAAGTGTAATCGCACGGCGTCACTCCCACCCCGCCGGCGGCTGCCGCGTTGTGGTGAGGACTGGTACCGGCAGCGCGCTCTCGCACTCCCGTCGAGCCAAGCGTCATTGGGTGAAACGGTGAAACCGAGCTTGACCACTCGCTGCATTGGTGCGGCAGTAGTACGCCAGACGGCAGCACCGGCTTAGTTAACCGCAAGTTCGTCAGGCGGCAGCTACGATTCTACGACTGCGTTCGGCGTGTGACTGATTGTTGATATTTCTCGCCGATCGATGTGCGTCGATAACGCGCGATAACGTTCCTCCACGCAGGACGACGTCTCTCGACCGACCCCGACGTACACCCGCTACCAGCAGGACCTCGCTCGCTACCCGGACCGCCGTACCAGACAGACGGCTTATCGATGCGGTATGTTTTATGTTGATTTCTGCATGCAGCGCAGCTGAGATCGCGGATACTGTGCCGATCTGCTGGCGCACTGCCGACGAATATTAGGGAAATCCGATAGGCGTACCTCATTCCAGTCGCCGGTCGTCGGAAGAGAAAACGAGAAGAAAATATATCGTCGGCGAGATAACGTCGCGTGCTGGTTACTATAACTGTTGAAATTGATTGGTGTCGTTTAAAGTACCGTGTTTATCGCGTAGCAACGAAAAAAAACGATCGCTGGTTTTTGGCTGACTGCGGGAAAAGAACGGCAGTACGCAGAACTTAGCCAAACAGTTGCGTAATGCCTAGTCGTATAGTAATCGTTTTGATGAATCGGTCGCAATTCGCCGACTCGAAATGCTACCGGACGGTCGTCAAGCCTGCGGCGACGTTTTCACATGCCGTACAACAGATCAAGCAGTCGTTGTAACAGTGTACAAGAAGCTCAGCTGTCGCAGAGAGACCGCGCGATGGTCGAATACCGTGTGGTTAAATATCTTGCTAAGTCACTCAAGGTCATTGAAAATGGTACCATTTGAGAAAACTTGGGTACGGTTTCCTATTCACCTCCCATAGTAGTGGCCCTATCTTGTATCATTTCCGAGATAAAGCGAGATATTGGTCGAATACCGTAATTTTATTAATTTTCATAACCCCCGCATTCTGCGCCCCCGTTAGAGGGTCTCACTCTACGTCGGAATATTGCGATACCGTTTGGCGTGGAATAAATAGACTGGTGAAAAGTTTGATGATAATTATGTTTAGCTGTTTCAACACAATACCGACGCTTGACGGACAAACGGACGGACATCTTGCGACGGCGTAGTCCGCGCTGTGCATAACATCGCGCGGTAAAAATTCTGTGAGTTCAGTGTTGTCAGTTATAAGCTGTTCAGTGTACGGTCATGTGCGTAAGCCTAACGTGTGGATGCGTATGGCTTCAAGGCAGTGTAGCTTAAGACGGGTGTTTCCCACTTTCGATTTCGTTAAGTAGGCTAGCATACGTGTATTCATGGCTGCCGTCTTTCAAGGATTTTTTTCTGGTTGATGGAGGCATTTAGTAACGGATTTGTAATAATCATCATTATTCACCAATAATGGTAGCACAGTGAAGAGTAAGAGATGTTAATTATACTGAACTAAAATTAAAAAGTGAAATTAGAAAAATAGTGTATATTAAGCTCAGATCAAGTGCATGCATAATTTAGTTGCAGACTGGACAACTCCGTAGAAATAGCATTCAAGAACAATCCAATTAATACAATGTCAGAACATTTAGCTTAGGTAAAAAGTTCGTCTTTCCCTTATATATGGAATTGGAAACAGAACAGTTAAACTAATTTACACAATCACTGACAACATCATACGACTTATGGAAATATTTTTTTTCTAAATGCACTATTGACTGCAAACTCTAACGATCTGAGCTGAGACTGGATCAAAGGGCAAGCTTCCAGTCCATAACACAAGCACGGCAGACATTTCATTTGTATCGCGCGTCAGCATACTGACGCGCGATATTGATATAAGGAATTCTGTCGGTCCGTCTGTCTGTCTGTCCTTCCGTAACGTTCCGGTATTGGATGAAAACGGTTTAATATACTGTCATAGGTTTTTCACCATACGGTAGCCCAATCATTCTAGTTTTATCAGCATCAAACATCTTCACGAAATTCCGACGGCATCACCCCCTGCGGAGGCGCTAAATACCGGTAGGGTATAAAAATTTCGCGATTTTGTACCAATAAGTCGCTATATCTCGCGAACGATACAAGATAGCGCCATAGTTACTATAGAAGGCGAATAGGAAAGCGCACCCAAGCTTTCGAATGGCACCACTTTCAGTGACATTGAGTAACCTCTAACCCACATTTCAAGGTCACGGTGTAACATTTAGGCCTACAGATGCCGCAACGTATTGTGTGCGCAGCTGACGCGCGATCTGTTTGCAATAGCTAAGTTCTTGTTAACAATTCTACTACTACCCTGTGTCCAAAAAAGTAGTACACCAAACTCATGACGATAACGTTGTTAATTCTTAACGGGTTTTCAAACTTTTTTCACAGTATGTTGCCACACTACCTTGCGAAAGTTAGAAGTTCCAATTTGTGGTAATTTCCAAAAAAAACAGTCTAAAAATCGTGTCACATTTGACAAAAACCGAAACGTCTCTTGTCATATGGCTGAATATTGTGACAATAGTTGCTTGAAGTGTCCGCCTTTTTCCCCGCACACATGCGCGAAGACGTTCACGCCACTTGTCAATTGCATTGTCAATGATGGTCTGGTGAGTGCCATTCCAAACATGCAGAAAACGCTGCTTCAATTCACAAGTTCACAACACTTGTTTAGATAAAATCGTCTGCTGAAACAAAGAATATTTAATAGGAACCGGAAACCGGAAATATTACGTTTCCGTCTGCATTTTCTTCCAGATATGCCAAAACTCGAACTTCTAACTTTCGTAAGGTAGTGCAGCAACATACTGAAGGTGTAATGAGAAGTATTATATGGGTTTTATTGGAAATTTACCTGGCTTTCCAGCGGTGAAAGAATTTTGAAAATCCGTTAAGAATGGACAAAGTTAGTTGGACTAAGTGGGTGTACTACTTTTTTGGGACACAATGTACATTCTCAGAAGCAACTCGACCTACTTTTCCCGAAACACAATTGAAGGCACGATAAAATGATTTCTTGGCATTAGACAATGAGCAGCAGAACGTATAAGATGCGGTAATATATGTAAATTCGGCGCATTTGTGACATTTATGATTTCTTTGCGCCGTATACAAATGTTCTTACTTACTTACTTTACTTACTTAATGTGTACACCAAAATCAAATGTATTCAATTTGTGTATGATTGCCCGCCGCCGGTTACTACCGGTTGATGGCGCGTCACGCTGCGTGTCTGTACTCTATAGCTATCCCCTATGTCCGATTTACTCCAAGTGAAGACCGAAATGTTCCAATTTATTTGGCGGGTATGCCTCCTGTGGCTCTCACTGCAGATTATCTTGTTATATTTTATTATGTTTTTATTATATTTTAATTCGTGTATATGTTAATGATGATTATAAGTATTTTCATCAGAATGCATGGTAACGGCATATAGGTTTTATTATTTACACTATTGCTGTGCTGTTTAATGCAATGACGGCTGTAAGCAGCGTGTCGACGTATCGGTATAAAAACACCCGACACTAAGCACGTCTTATTTGCCGCCTAGGCCTACTCGTAGGATATTTTATCGCCTGCTCAACGTCGGCGTTCGACTGATCGGCGTAAATCTATGTTCGGTGTGCTTCTGTGGATACGAGCTTGAATGCCTGCAGGCCCGTCCACCGCGCCTGGGTTGGTGGAAATACTCGCCGGGTGGCTTGACTGCGTGAGTCCACTCCGATGCTGAGATAATATGAATGAGTTGCTCCGGTTTACTGTATGTAACAAACTAACAGCATGTAAAGGTCGTTGTGAAGTGAAACTAGGCAGATGCGGCAGTAAGATATAGCATTAATGTGTAGTGTTTGTTTATGGCGAGAGTCGGCGTAATTGCGGTTAGTTGGGTGTTGAACTTGCGGCTGCAAACTAAGCTCTTGAATGACAGTATTGGCCATTGCTTAGGCCTATGGCCTATGCGTATTCACTTTTTGTGGAGAACAGTCGGACTTTTCGTTGCTGTGGGAGTTTCCTCGGCCTTATTAGCTTCTTACATTTTAGCACATACACTGTGTTCAGAAAAAAACACACCCACTTTTGTTTTCTGGCATAACTCTTAGAAAAAAATAACCAAGTTGAATGAAAATCTCAGAAAAAGTAGCTAATGAAATGCTGATTCTAACAGCATAAAATAATTTGTATTTTTATAAATGTTCTTTACCAGCAGCGATGTAAACCGGACGTCAGTAAAAGTGTCGTTACAGCAATGAGATTTACCATTGACGATAAACATCTCGTTAAATGGATATGAGTGAAAAATTACGTAGAAAAAAGCTTGCTCAAAATGTTTTTGACAGAAGATGAATTCTTGATGGGGTAAAGACACTAATCAAAAATATCAGTGCGAGATCTTTAACTTTGTTGATCTTTGCAGTGAGGTGGGCATTGTGTGGTCGACCACAAACTGAACACGAGTCAGTGCTGTCACTTTCTCCGTTAAATGTTTTAACCCATTAAACCTCCATCCTCTGTCAGGAAACATCTTCAGAAAGTGGTTTGCTTCATACTTTTTAGTTATATATTTATTCACGAGCATTTAATAATAATGTGATCTCCAACGGTAAATCTTATTGCTGTAACGACACTTTTAATGACGCCCGGTTTACATCGCTGCTAGCAAAGAATATTTAAGAAGAATACAAATTATTTAGGCTTCTAGAATCAGCATGTTATTAGCTGTTTTGTCTGAAATTTTCATCCAAATTGGTTACTTTTTTCAAGAGTAATGCAAGAAAACAAAAGTGGGTGTTTTTTCTGAACACAGTGTATATCCGTGTTGTTCTGTATGTGACGTCGCGATGGCGCTGCAGATGCTGAGTGGTAGCTAACGAGAGATGCTGTTTGTTTTGCTTTTATTCAGAGCAAACACGTGGGAAGATATCGACACTGGAACGCTGACGATTTCATGTCGTTGAACCTTCTTCTAGCTGGTGCTGTTTATCTTTTCGCGTGACTGCACGCACACAGCTGAACATGTTTGCCAACGTTTTTCCGGTTCTTGTTATTGGCGTCGTCGCCGGCGTGGCGTGCGCCGCTCGTTCAAATCGTCCGCTGCGCTACAACATCAGCGAGGAACTTCCGGCCAGCACGCTGGTCGGCGACGTACGCGCTGACTACGCGAGCCTGACGTCGACAGCCGTCGACACGAACTACCGCTATTCACTCCGCCAGCCGTCGAGGTATTTCCGGTTGGACAGCGGCGTCATGCGTACGGCTGCAGTGCTCGACCGCGAGTTGATCTGCCCGTCAAGGCCGCTCGTCTGTGAGCTGAACGCCGACGTCGTACTCCGAAGTCGTCGACTGGTCGCCGTCATCAAAGTCGTCGTCAGCGTCGTCGACGTGAACGACCACACTCCGACGTTCACCGGACTGTCCACCATCGACATTCGACTGCCGGTTGACGCGGCTGTCGGAGCTCTGTTTCCGCTGCCTGCCGCCGACGACGGTGACACTGGTCAGCTCGGAGTGGTGGAATATCGACTGGACGGCGTGTTTCCACGAGACGTGTTCACGCTCAGAGTGAACGAGTTGATTGACGGTTCTCACGACGTTCGACTACGTCTGACGGCGCCGCTCGATCGACGTCGCCAGACCGTCTACGCGATGAAGCTGGTCGCACTTGACGGTGGTAGCGGTGTCGCTGGCAGTCGGCCGCTGTCTGGATCGGTTGACGTCACAGTGACGGTCGAACGAGTCGTCGCACCTGTCGTCGAGTTCGAGCCTGCGCTTTACACCGCCCGCATCGCCGAAAACTCGCCTCGCCGACACCCCATTGTCCACGTTCGCGCCCGCCTCCGTCAGCCCGACAAGAATCTACTCCCAACGGTGAACGCTGATGTCGTCTACAGTATGGGTGACGGTCAAACGTCGGCATTTGGCATCGACAGCCGCACGGGTCTCGTATACGTTAACGACACGATTGACTACGAGCGCAATCGCTCGTTCCGGATGACAGTAGTGGCGCTGTCCAGCGCTGAGACAATCCCGCCGTCCAGTGCCACAGCGTCGTTGGTTGTCGACGTCTCTGACGTCAATGACAACTCGCCGGAAATCACGATAAACGCGCTGACCGAATCGGGACGCCCGGAAGTCGCTGAGTCCGCCGTCGAGGGAACGTTCGTGGCGCACGTCGCGGTCGTCGACGCCGACGGTTTTGGCGACAACTCGCGAACGTCGTGCGACGTCGTGGAACGGCCGTCGTCCCCGCTGCGGTTGTTCCGGCTCCAGCAACTGGTCGCTGGATCGAGTCCCGAGTACAAGCTAGTGACGGCCGTCGGTCGCGACCACTTCGACCGAGAGTCGACGGACGCACACCACGTGACCATCGCTTGCCATGACTTCGGGACACCTTCTCTGACGTCATCCGTTGACGTCACAGTCGACGTCGTGGACGTCAACGACAACGCGCCGCAGTTCTCAAACGATACTTACGTCACGTGGTTTCCGGTGGGTGCCGGCGGTTCTAGCCGGAAGCTAATTCAGCTTCTTGCCAACGATTCTGACGCTGGACGAAATGCCGAGCTGCACTACTCGCTTCAATCAGTCGACTTTGCTGACGTCGACTGTGTAACTGTCAACGCGTCTACTGGGGTCGTGTCGGCTGATATACACAATTGTGACGACGACTTACGGCCTGGCACTGAACTGAACTTTGTGGCGACAGTGTCGGATGGCGGGGAGCCCAGCCGCTCATCGACGGCCAGCGTCACTGTCCGCGTCATCAGTGAAGGCGACGTTCCAGGACCGCCACGCTTCTCTAACTCCAGCTATGTCCTGGCTGCTGACTGCGATATTCCAACTGGAAGTCGTATCGGAACGATCTCGGCTACTGCTGCCGATCCTCGCGATGACGTCGTACTGACGTTTCAGCCGCCGGCTGCTGACTTCCGCATAGACTCGACTGGTGCTGTCGTCGTTGTCACTTCCGGTCTACTGCCCGAGACTGCTGACGCGACGTCGAGTGTGATCCAGACGACCGTCGTTGCCGTAGCAAGTCGTCCGAACGCTCCTCCGGCAACGAGCTCCGCCTCAGTTACGATCCACGTCCGCTGCGGTCTGCCGCGTTTCCTGTTTCCAAATCCTTCAAACGCGACGGTTTACCTCAGCAGTGATGCGGCTGTCGAGGGCGCCATCGTCGTTCTACCGGATGTAAAGGCACGTCCTGGGTCGGTGACGCGCTTCATACTGCTGGACTCGAAGGACGGATTGTTTCAGATGGACCCGATGACCGGGCTCGTTCGGCTGATTAAGACGCCTCCCGTGGCCAGGTCGACCGTCGTCCACCGACTCACGTTGAAGGTCGTCGATGAGACAGGTGCGACCGATGTCGGCCAGTTACTGGTGAGTGTTCAACCGACGACTGAGCCGGTGGCGACCGAACTGGCCGCTCTCGTGTCCACCGAGAAGGCAGTCATCGCCGTTGGAATGGCGTGCGGTGTCGGAGGACTTCTGATGGCTGTAATAGCCGCTGTGCTGGTCAGTCTGTGGGTTCGTCGACGTCGAGCCAAGAGAGCCAACAACTACAACTGCAGGTGAACGTATACGTGTAAAATACAAATACAAGTTAGCCGATTCGTTAAATCAATTCCGATGCAATCAGAAATTCTTTACGTAAGCAATATTGTATTTTATGTTTTACTTTACTTGTTTTATAGTCGTGAATACATACGTGCTGAAGCAGTAGTGTAGTGGGTTTTTTTTCAGTAATTTGCAGTCCTTAACTGTAGTTTCACGATACATTATGTAAGTTGTCGGTAACAAATAACAATCGTAGGAAAACATTAGTGCGTGATTGTTTAATAATTGTTAATAACTTGGTTAGTACTTAGTTTTAACAAGTATAGTTCAGTGCACGATGCCACGCCATATTCGCTAGGTGGCAATACTAGTCCGTTGCGGTTTTTGCCGCGCGCTGCTATGCATAAGCGCGGCGTATGCCGTCATGCGGTGTCCGTCTGTCTCGTTCGTAGATTCTGCCAAAACGAATAAAAATATCTTCAAAATTTTTTCACTGTTGAGTGGCCAAGCCAGCCTAGTTTTTCCGTACCAAACGGCATGGCAATTTTCTGACGGGAACCCACCCCCATAACGGGGCGTCAAATGCAGGTGGGGTAAGCAGAAATCGCGATTCTGAGCCTATATCTGGCTTCACTGCATACTGTCAACGCTGCGACCGGCTAGGTGTTATCAACACGGCGCTGCCGGACCACGGTCCCGCAGTTGTGACATTTATTGCTGGTAGTAAGTGGCGGAGTTTGTTGATAGCGGGAGACGACGACGAAATGTTTATGACAAGAAGTCTCAACGTTACGCAAAAGACAACAGAACAGCATTTAATTGCACGCAGTGATAAATCTGTAGCCTACGTAACTAACAATAAAAGACTCTACTCAACGTTTTGTACTGTTGAAGCTAACTACTGACAGACACGAGGCATCGCGCGGTTCTTTGCCGAGCTACTTGTTTGGCCTATAATGATGTTGATTTTGGCCCAGTTTTGCCCAAAATTTACCAGCATGATCCCCTATAGTGCCATTGCCGATCCTGAAAATTTCATGACGATAGATTGCTAACAAACAAGCGAACACACGCGGTCAAAAACAATACCCGCCGGCTATCGTTGGAGCGAGATAATAATTGATTAAAAGCCATCATTTTCGGCTTAAAGCCGTAAGCGGTATAGCTAGCTGTTAAGTAACGGAACAAGAGCCAGTCGGTTACAGACTATCCGCCAACGCTAATCTACGTCGTTGTTTACGTCGGCAAACATCGTTTTACCGAGTGTCGTGACAATGAAGTCGACATTTGCTGAATGCACTTCGTTGACACGCAACAGTATGCGGCGTGCACTTGGACTTAAATGTCGCTTCATAGAACATACATTTTTGACTGCAGCGGCTCCGCTAGATATGCTACATTGTGTTGTCTTATTTTTTCGTTATTTCTGGTTAAGTATAATCAAAACTTTTCACTCTTCATTGTGCTACCATTATTGGTGAATAAAGACGATTAATGATTATAACGTAAAATGTTGCTGTTGTAGACTGGAGGCGGCGAGCAAAGCAATGCGTCTGTCGAGCGCTGTGACGCAAATGTCCGAGTGTAGCAGTCTGCGTCGATCTACTGTCGACAACGATATCGACGCCGACTGTCTCGAGTTCACCCCCGGCGGGCACCGTCACAGCGTCGACGACGGCTGCTGCAGAACCGCCGACTGGCTGGACGGCGTCGAGACAGCGGACGATGGACCGCCGACGAGCGACGCGCCGCCGCCGCCCATACTGAAAAACGGCGTCAAGAAAGAAGTGAAATTTTGTCTCGACGTCAGCGACGAAGACGGACTCAAGCGACCGCTCAACGTCTACCAGCCGCTGCCGGAAACTGTGCTTTTCAGGGTTTCTATTATTGTATTATTCTTCTCATAGCGGCAGGCTCAATGTCAAGCCGTACATTGCTGTTCTCACAGCTTCACCATGTCACTAAAAATCTTTCAAGCACATTGTTTATCCAATCTCTTTCGCTTTCTGTCCAAAATACCACCATTTTCAAGAAATGCGTGCGGTTCGTGCCAAAAAAATCGATAATTATACATCTTTATTCACCAAGATGGTAGCAAACAAAAAGAAAATACAAACATACAAACAAAAAGCAGTCTAAAAACACACTAATCGCACACTATGTACATTCACAGAGCATTACAATATTCACAAAATGTATTGACCGAATTTTAGTTTTTTAAATAAATTTCTGACATCTTTCTTTGACATTTAAACTAGGCAGTAGACATACGAACTTGGCATGATAATGTAAAAATGAGTATGCATGGCGTGTATCAGTAGAAACTACAGTCTTTACTTACTACAATAGTGTGGTAGTTGATGTGACGTAATCACTGATGATGACGTTATAGCGGGACAAAGTCAACTACTGAGTGTAGTAACATTGGAAATTTTAAAGTTTGAGTTTCGTGCAGTGATTAAGTTTCTCTGTAAAGGTCATGCAGCAAAGGAAATTCATGATCGACTGTGTGCCGTGTACGGGGACTGTGCGCCGTCTTACAGCACAGTTACCAGATGGTCAAATGAGTTTCGGCGTGGACGTGAGTCGCTCGAAGATGACCCTATAGGTCCAGCCGGCCGTCTAACGCTGTCAGTCCGTCTGTAATTGCTGCTGTGGAGAAACTGATGAGAGATGACAGGAGAATAAAAGTACTGGAGATCGCGAGAACAATGCAACTTTCATGTGGAAATTTGGAAATGTGGAAACCATAATCCATGATCATCTGAAGATGAAGATCTGAAGGAATCTGACAGATCATGATCGTGCGCGACGCGTCACTACATCTCAGGAGTTCGTAGATCTCTTTGAGTCTGACCCTATCAAGTTTCTGCGGCAGATTGTTACTGGGGACGAAACGTGGGTTCACCACTGGGACCCGGAGAGCAAAGTCGAGTCGATGCAGTGGACACATGCTTCATCTCCTCCTCCAAGGAAGTTCATAACTCTACCGTCTGCCGGGAAACTCATGGCGACCATTTTTTTGGGACAGTACTGCTGATTGACTACCTGCCTCCCAAGACTACAATGAATGGACAATGCTACGCCAGTCTGCTGTTGAAGCTGCGTGACGCGGTGACGCCATCAAGGAGAAACGCCGAGGAATGCTGACGCGATCAATCTGGCTGTTGCACGACAACGCTCCAATCCACAAGTCCATGATTGCACAGCAGGCTGTTCGCGACTGCGGCTTCGTACAGTTAGACCACCCTGCATACAGTCCTGACCTGGCTCCCATGACTATTTTTCTGTTCCGCAATCTGAAGTCTCACCTTCGTAGTGTCCGCTATCCTGACGATGAAGTGCTCAAGGAGGCTGTCAAGGAGTGGCTGGAGGGACAGGCAG
>Ga0209149_1000856_pt1 | contig 13950 bp, 9 predicted proteins | sample WorMetTyACAVOLI2_FD_187423 | JGI IMG/M metagenome (GOLD analysis project Ga0209149, IMG submission 187423) | Marine gutless worms symbiont microbial communities from Max Planck institute for Marine Microbiology, Germany - Olavius algarvensis... ... | reverse complement strand
TGCTGATGTTGGTGCTTGTAGGATGATGTAGCGTTGTCTAGTGATGATGATGGTGGTGAAGATTGCTGATGTTGGTGCTTGTAGGATGATGTAGCGTTGTCTAGTGATGATGATGGTGGTGAAGATATTTCTGACATGTCACTACTGCAGGACTCTTGTGCTCGGACAGCTGTTTATGCTCCGAAGCTGGCAAGGTGTTTATTTATTCAATTGATTCTATGTCATGAATAGCAATACCGTCTGGCCTGTACATCGAAGGATCTCTGCATCTCTGCATGAAAGTCTGCAAGCTTTTTGTGGATAATGAAAATTTCTTTGTGAATTCGTGGTTAAAATTTGCAGTGCCGCGATTGAAATGCTGCAGTTATGGCAGCTTTTATACAGAATATATATACAGCAGTAGTGTTTACATATGAACAGTTAAGCAGATTAGTGAAGTGCAGTAATTACAAATGCAGCTTAGGCACTGGCAGTAGTTGCTGTTGCAGATGAAAGATAAGTTGGAACTTGTGTAATTACGGGAATTCACAATGTTGTAAGAGCAGTATGGTTACGATAAGTACGGAATAATTAATTCTGCAATGCGTGGATAGCAAGTTAACCTGCCCACGGAATTAAAATTGGGCAGTTGAGGTACAGTGAGGTACATGTTGGTTTGTACTAGGACATGTTGAAATAGTCCTAAATCGGACCACCTGTAGCAGAATAATCAGTTACGGCCAGAAACGATTTCACCATTTTCACAATGTGTGCATCATTAACCTTGACCTTTGACCTTTCAAGGTTAACAAGAGACCATAGTAATATGATGAAATGTGCCTCACTAACTTTATAAAGATCGGGCCGTTTGTAGCCCAGCTGACCCCTTGGCGGCCAAATTTTTGTATGGTGCCCTAGCCGCATGCCAGATTTGAACTTCATACCTGAATTCGTTTTGGAGATAACAGGCTGGTTCCAAAAGTGAGGCCCAGATTCTGGTTAAGAGTCAAGCTTAATGGTAGGAAAAGATGCCACTGAATTTCTTGGGTTTCCTATTAGTGTTCAACAGCAGCTATAGGCTAATTATGACACAACGTTGAGCCACAATTCATGAACGTGACCAAGTAAACAGAAAAACCAATGACATTATGATTGATGTAAGGGAAATTCTTAGAAAAATACAACCTATCTGGAAATTGCTTAAGCCAGGCTGTTGTAAATGTGTGTAATCTGTGATAACTGTATTCATTATTTGTTATGTTACGTCCTGTTCCATACCTTTTTATTTAGTACAATGTTTTCTATTTTTTTGTACTACTGTGTTTGGTGAAATAAAGTTTACGATGCTGTCTGTCACATAATGCGCCTCTCAGTATGTGAGTTCTATTAGTGTTCTATTGTAACTGTCTCTGCCTTGTACTTGTACCAAGTTTTTGAGATTATTTGACCTTAAAAATAGCATGACCTTGAAATTGTATATTTAGGGGTCACTCAGGGTCATCAAAGATGATAGCATTTGATAGGTCACATATGATTTCCTAAAATTCGAGATTTTTTACTTTGCTGCATCCCCTAGCAGCAAAATTTCTATATAGTGCCCTAGAACTTGGCAATATGTAGCAGCATGCGAAAACTGCCAAGTTTGAACTTCCTATCTCTTGACGTAAATGAGACAATTTGCAGAAGAGTCACAGCTAGCAAACAATTTTGGCATTTCATGATTTTTGCGTCCTTGAACTGTACCTTTGACCATTCAAGGTCAAAAATGTAATGCAGCAATCTGGTGACCATTGTAGAACATTTTGATCTTATTTGAAGTAAATCGGACCATTTTGTTTGACGGATGGACAGACGGACCCACAGACATACCCACAGAACTACAGCATACATGCTGCAAAATAATACCTGCCATCTGGTAGTAACTGCCACTAACTGGTGGTAGATAATTAATGAAAAATATACTAACTTGAAAATAAAGCTATCAGAGATGGAATGTCACTACCCGTGACCCGTAATATTAAGTCGTATACCTCTTGAACCATCTGAAAAATGACCTCGACCTATGACGTTGACATGCGAACTTGTTGGAGATTTTTCTCCAATCTATGTAACTACCAAACAAAAAGCAGATATCTGCGATAGTTTCAAGTTATTGTGTGGACTGACAAACAGATGCACACACCTCTACCAAATGCATCATATATGTATGCCAGTTATCTGAAAAATGAGGCTTCAGACAGACACTCTCAGCTGCAAACAATACTACCTCTTGTGTTGAAGAGATTCATTTAGTTGGTACAATCAATAACATAGAAACTTCTTACTTTACACAACTGAAAATGTGTTACTTAATGACAACGTTTCGATGTCCGTCGGACATCTTGATCACGTCTTGATTTTTTACAGCTCGATGGAGCACGTGACCTGGAAATCACCTGGTCACATGGGACCAGGTGATTTCCAGGTTACGTGCTCCATCATGCATTAAAACCACGATTAACGCGTGAAAAATTAATCCCGCAGTTAACGCGACTAAAGAAATTAATCACTTGACAGCTCTAAAATTTACAAAGTTACAAACATAGACGACCAAAAACAAATCTCTTGTTGGTCATTGTCGTGCAATGTACCGTAATAAAGCGATGAGCATGAAAAATCTGGATACAGCTGAGCAGTCCGTGCAGGCAGTGCAGAGGTACCAGCAGTCTGTGGTGGTGAGAAATATTTGTGGCATGATGGGAAGGATTTGTGGAATGTTTCTGGATAAGTTTCTGTTCATTCTGTCTCTTATTATAAGAACTTTGTGTTATTACATTTGCAGGCTGAGGCATTTTGAAAACTCCGCCACTGACGGCAGCATTGGTGCAACTGGTGTATGTCGCAGTCTGTCGCAACAAAGGAATTTACCAAACTTAATTGCTTCCAACAGGATGCAAACTTGTAACTCCAGCACTTCTGCAGTCACTTCCGGTAACATGAATAGCACGGCATTTAGAGCAAAGCCTGGCGGTGAGCACAGCAGCCAAGGAATCAGTCACAACACATTGTCAAAAGAAGCAACAAGAGTGGACCGGAAAATGAAGCCGGAGGATACTTCACTGCCAATGATAGCTGCAGTAGAGGGCGGATTCCACACACAGTATCTTCTATTTATGAGGAATAATGCTGCTTCTGCTTCTGCTGCAGTAAAATCGGCATTTCTTCTGAAGATTCAGTCCAACTGTTGTTGGGACAGCATCCGGCCTCGCATTCTCGAGATAATTTCAAAGCGGTGTCCTGACAACACTGTTTATCCAGCAGTAGGGCAGCTACATGTTGATGGCTTTCTTGTTGAAATTCTACCAAAGGCTGACCGCCCTGAAGTGCTTCCTCCTGATGTTCAAAAGAAGATGATGTCTCGATCACTGCATGCAGTTTGTATTCGCATAACTCTAGATCATTCGGTAGTGAGTTCACCATTGTGTACGCTGGGGACTGGATTGTCTGCTTTTACCAAACTTAAACTCAAATTTCCATCTGAAAAACCGTGCAGAAATATTAAACCATTACAGAGTTCTGTGCAGCGCGAAGGAAGTGTGGTACCGCAGTTGACAACATCTTGTTCTTTTGGACCATTTACCAACTTGCCTGCGAAGACAGTTTTGTCACCACTGACAGCTTTACAAACAGTCACACAGCCTACTAGTGCAACTGTCACTTGTGGTAGTCTGGAAACAAGTTGGTTGCAGTCAGTTAAATCCACTTACTCAAAACCGGCAATGCTGTGTTCATCATCATCATATTCGGCTGATAGCAGCACCGCCTGTAGTACGGAGTTAAGTTTAACTACAACTGATGTTATTGATTCTAAGTTATCGCTGAGTTTAGAAACCGAACGTGCTGGACAACCAGTGACGTTAGTATCTTCGCCAGTCACTAAATTGTCTGCTACTTCGACCAGTAACATGCAGTCAGTCTCAAGTCATGCGAGTGAAAATAGAAATTTGATGCAGTTGCACTGTTCCACATCCGTTGCTGTTTTTCCGTCTTCAGTAGCGCCACCAGTGAAGTCTTTTTCATCAGCATTCAGTTCGTTTCTGTGCACAGACTCTTCTAACAGTGAGAGAAAGCTGAAGAATCTGATTTTGCCTGTTAAAAGATCTAAATCTGTGAAACTTACTGGGCATGTCATGCAGTCGGCTGTCAAAGATGATAGTGATAGCAGTCATACATTGAAGGCAGTTCCAGGATCTCTTTTCAACATTAGACAGAATGTTCATGTAGCAACAGCAGGGTCACCTGCTGAGGTTATAGTTGTTGAAGAGGATGACAGTTTGCCTCCGAACACTTCCATTTGTCAGTTACCAGTGACAGATGCTGATGCAGCCATTTCATCTGTTCACTCTAGTTCAGTACAGTTGTCCGCTGCCTCATCGCAGTCTTTAGTTTCACATTCTTCCAGTTTAGGAGCTGTGCAAAGTGTGGACGTGCGCAGTAATAGCACATCACCTGACCAATCAATGTCTGATATTTCTCTCGTTTCTCAGACTGCTGCGCATCCCATCTCACTAGCGGCTGACAGTGTCACTGGAAACAGTCTGCTTCACACAGTTCCTGTAGCGTCATTGTCCTTGAATGTAGCTAGTTCACAGCTAGCATCATCTGACCGGTCAGTTCTGATGGAGACAAATGCTTTGCCGACTGTGATTTCCAGTCCTGAATATGATGTGGAACAAGTAACAGAAGGTCAGCAGACCAAAGAACTGGAATGTTCAGCCATCACTAGTGAATCAAGTTTGACTGACTGTCATCTAACTGAGAGTGATTTTACTGCTAAGGTTTTAGTAGATACAGACGATGCAGCTCTCGATGTCCACAAGAATCATGGCGTTTCCTTGAACAGCTGTGAAGAATTGTCAAATGATTCCACGGTAGGACAGAAACTTGTAGATACTAGTCAGCGAAGATGTGACTTGGAATGTCGGTCTGTAGCACTGATCGGTGCTGAAGAGGTTGTGAGTGGAACACCTGGTAGTGCAAGTCAGTTATCACCGCCACCAGCAGGTGTAGAATTAGACTGTGTTCAGTCTTCCACCACTGTTAGTGAGCATCAGCAGCCATGTCGTGCCAAAGAACCTGATACATCAGCACTGCTGGATAGCATTGTGGAGATAGTTGCATCTGATGAGGTACATACGTTTTGTAATGAAAGTAGCATAGCCGTAGCTGGTTTAGATAATTCTGTAGCTGCTTTCTTCATATCCTGTGGAGCAACAACATTGAATCTTTTTATTTTCACGATACACTGAAAGAGTTCTGAATGTGTGGAATCATTTACCATCGGATGTTGTTAAATTTACTACTTTACCTGCATTTGAACGAACTATGAAGCTGGTAGATTTTACTGATTATTTGAAATGTTTTTAAATTGTGACAAATATGTTGTTCTTTAGCTACAATTTTATGTTAGTCATTTGTGTTTCTTTTTAGGGTAGCAGTAAGTGCTGTAATCCAGCCTTGTTGCCCTGTGTTTTTATCACAATAAAGATTGATTAATTGACGATATCTTTGTGAAATGTCATATGAGTGACAGTTTTGACTGTACAGCGAGAGCTGCATTGTTGTTTTTTATGCAGGATTGTTCGTCGTCAAGTAGTGACATAGATGTCATGTCATGTGATCATAACAGCAACGTGTTTGATGAAGGTTCATGTGACATTGATGTTGTTGATATGTCGACTCCTGATGATAATAGTACAGATGACACCGATCATTCGGAAAGCGAACATGTACAGAGAACCATCAGAAGTAAACAGAGGAAACAGCTTCTAGCGGCAAGACCTGAAGCTGTGGAGTACTCAGAAGTAAGTTTGTATTCTTGCGATCTAGTGAGATCTACTTGCCATCTGTTTGTGGTATATACATATACATCACATGCATTGTAACATTTTAGCTGACGTAGGGCCACATAGTTAGTATATGGAAGTGACTGCAAAATGCACTAAATACAGAAGAAAAGTAGTTGTCCAAATGAGTAGTCTAGTGTTATAGTATATCATTTACAAAATGCGCATTCAGATATCTTTTGACGCAAAGTGATATGGCCAAACTAGCAAACTAACGTTTTTATAAACCACGATGCTATCAGCAAGTGTTGTTGAGCTATGAACATCAGTAGATTTGATGGTAACCGATTTTCGTAATTGATGCTTGTGTATGCTGTAGCAGTTCCGTATGTCTGTCTATCACGGTGTTGGATAGTTTCAAACAGCGAAGGTTTTAAGAACTGACTTTTGTGAGCTCTGGCCTAATCCGATCACTTTCAGTAAATTGGTAATAAACAAGATTCGATTATTGAAAACTTGCAGTTTGTAAATAAGCAGAAACGAGACACGTTGTTTATTCTGAATGTTAACAGAAGTGCATGTCTGTTAGAAATTAGTCTTGCTGCGGAAAGACCAGACGGAGATGAGGCATTCACCATCACCAACTCCAAGCGATGACCTGCAAAAGACTCGGACGCTCAGGTGTCTGCTTGAACCATGCTTATCTTAGCCTGCAGCTTTTACTGACTGATTAACTTACTGATTGGTAAAAATTTCAGACTAAAATGCAACAGTAAAGTACCGGGCTAGTTTTCGTCTGATTCAGTTTTATTAATCATTTATTTGCATATTGATTTATTTCTTATTATTATTTTATTTTGTGACTGCAGAATATCTTTGACTAAAATGATAGAGACTGATCTGATGTTACTATGATTCATATTCTTGGCTGTAAACAAACGTCTGCAAATAAAAGAATAAGTCTGTTTTGGCAGAAAAATAATGCAGAAGAAAACTAAAGTGAAGTGCAAAAAAAACAAACAACTTAGAGAGCTCACTATTGTTTGCAGCACATACTTTACCGATGTAATTCTGCTGTGTTTGCATTATGCAGTTCGTCATTCAGCAATAAACTGGAATTGTGTTTTATTAAATTATAGACTTTTTGTTAAGGCTGTAAAGTTCAATGTTTATTGAGTAAAACCATATAAGAGCCATTCGACACTTATGTCATGTTTGCATGCTATCACATTACAGAAGTGCCTTCGTAGATTTACAGTTTTTATTGTACATCAGCACACTGACGCGCGATATTGATATAGCAATTCTGTCCGTCCGTCCGTCTGTCTGTCTGTCTGTGCGCGTGTCTCTCTGTTCGTCATGTTCCCGTATTAGATGAAAACGGCTTAACATATTATCATAGTTTTTTCACCATATGGTAGCCCAATCATTCTAGATTTATCGGCATCAAACACCTTCACGAAATTCCGGATAAATACAGGTGGGGTATAAAAATTTCGCGATTTTGGACCAATAAGTCGCTATATCTCGCGGAGGATACAAGATAGCGCCATAGTTACTATGGAATAAGAATAGGAACTCGTATGCGATCTAAAAAATGGTGCCATTTCCAATGACCTTGAATGAACCCTAACCCTTTTTTCAAGGTCACACCAGTCTTTGACGCTAAATATCTCACAAACACCTACAGTGCAGATACGGCCATAGTTACTATAGAAGGCGAATAGGAAACCGTACCTAATCATTTGAATGGCACCAGTTTCAATGACCTTGAGTGACCTCTAACCCCGATTTCAAGGTCACGATATTATTCAACGTCAAACAACTCGAAAGTGGTACAAGATAGAGCTATATTTACAATAGCCGACCAATAGAAAGTCGCATATGGTCTATCAAATGGCGTCATTTTAAATGACCTTGAACGACCTCTTACTTGGTTTTCAAGGTCACGCCATTCTTTGACACTGAATATCTCACAAATGGTAACAGATACGGCCATAGTTACTATAGAAGGCGAATAGGAAACCGTACTCAAGCTATTGAATGGCACAATTTTAAATGACTGAGTGACCTATAACCCCGATTTCAAGGTCACGATATTATTCAGCGTCAAATAACTCGAAACTGGTACAAGATAGAGCTATATTTACAACCCTGGCCGATAGAAAGTTGCATATGGTCTATCGAACAGCGCCATTTTCAATGATCTTGAGCGACCCCTAACCTGGTTTTCAAGGTCACGCCATTCTTTGACACTGCTTATCTCACAAATGGCTACAGATACGGCCATAGTTACTATAGAAGGTGAATAGGAAACCGCACCCAACCTTTCGAATGGCACCAATTTCAATGACTTTGAGTGACCTCTGACCCACATTTCAAGGTCACGATAATATTCAACGTTCAGTAACTCGACTAATAGTAAGTCGTGTATGATCTACTCAATGGTTCCGTTTCCAGTGACCTTGAGTGACCCTTAACCTAAATTTCAAGGTTACGGGGTTATTACAGATGCCCTCGACGTATTGTGTGTGCGCAGCTGATGCGCAATCTGTTTGCGATAGCTAAGTTCTTGTTAAATGGAGGCTTGACTTTAAATTTTCTTCAGTTTTCAGAGCAGGATAATGATAGATGTGGCACAGATGTCCTGAAACGACTTTCAGGATTTTAAAATACTTTTTAGCAAACACTATGTAGTAAATGCTGTTTGCAGAGTCTATTTACACTGTCTGATAGGCCAGGGATCTGGCTCGGTTGTGAAAAAAGTACAAAAATATTTGCAACCATGTTCCCCCAGAGTTAATATGTATAAGAGGATATAAAAAGATTACAATTTTTGACCGATATCTTGCTTAATCTCGGACGTGATACAAAATAGAGCCATAGTTACAATGGAAGACGAATAGGATGTGGAATGCAGTCTATTGAGTGGTGCCATTTCCAATAACCTTAAAGTGACCCTAACCTAGATTTTAAGGTAACGATATCCTTCAACGACGAATAACTCGACCGGTACCAGATAGAGCTGTACATACCACGGCAGACTGATAGGAAGTTGTGTGTGACTATCAAATTCTGCCACTTTCAGTGACCTTGAATGAGACCTAACCCAGATGTCAATGATATGCCGTTATTTGATGTTGAATATCTCAGAAATGGTACGTGTTATAGACGTAGACTGTTTCTCAAAAGATCTGGACCCCTGTTACATTTTAAAATGTAATCCAAGAAGTCTGGCCCCAATATCAATAGTTTTTGTTACAAACAGTAATCATTTTATTCTCAGTTAGTTGTGTATGCTCCTTTGCAAAATGTGCAAATAGGAAACCAGTTGGGGTTATAAGAATAGCAGTGACAGCATCATGCACTAATGCACCATGCCTTAAAAGTTTAGTTTTTGTGAGGTATGATGTTGCATTTTCCGTTTAAATCCCATGAAGTGAACTGTTTATTTCACTGCATTATCTTTTCTAACCTCAGAAAATCACATACGGTGAGTTACTGTGCAGTAATCTCTGTGCTGGGAAAACCTCAGATGGTTCTCTGTTTTAAAAATACTTTTCACATAGTAACAGATGGTCGTAAGTGGAGATAAATGATGATTCTTTCTAAGTTTGTCATTTTCACAAAATTCAATATGCTGTTTTTGAATGTGGTCAATTTTATTTGACTAAAGAAAATTGAAAGATAAAAAAGAATTAAGGGGGTTAAAAATTTCTGCGCTTTTGCTCTTGTTTATGATGAATGATCACTTTGCAAGTTTTATTTAGTTTTATTTTTGCATGTTGTCTATATATTCTAATTTTTAGTGTCTTTGTTTTTGTTATATTTGGTTAAACGTTTCACTGTTGGTAATTCGTCAGAGAACGTGACCGTCGGTCGACGATGCAACGACAATTTCATTATCTGCACAGGGTGCTTCAGCTGACTCAGCACAGCCACAGCATGCCAAAAATAAGCAAATTATCCACACTGAACCGTGTAAGTTTTTTTCCTTTTTTCATTTGCTGTTAGATGATTAAGTTATCTATTCACAGCAGTTGAAGAATTCCGTATTATGCTAGTTGTAAAGTATTATCTGATTTCTGCATACTGAAAGGTCTGTTAAATACTTCCATGTCTGTGTGACACTGTCAGGACAGATATTATTAGAGTGCATACATCAGTCTGACACACTTGTATTGGGATTAACTGGTAGACCATGATGGCATGTTGTCAGAAGTATTAATTTTGATAGAGCTGGATAAAGGTACTGCTCATTTCACATTGGTCCCAGAGATATCAGTATACCAACGTGGGCGTCGGTACAGTGTCAGTAGCCTTGTGCTTTTGTTGTTTTGGAGATTGACTTTTCGTGATTTCCCTTCTTGGCTTGTACTGAGAAGAAAGGAACTGTTCAGCAACAGCAACACAACACAAGAAACAAGCTGAAAATTAAACCTGGTTCAGTGCATAACATCTGATCTGCATCTAGGACAACTAGACTGACTTGAATTCTACACTAATAGTGGAGTAAGTGTCAGAAAAGTTGAGTGTTAGTTTAACAGCAAATGTGGAGCATGAGATAGAGATTGTTTGCAAATGAGTCAGAATAGGCATTCGATTTAGTGGCTTATCACGGGGGACGGTGGTTGGCTTGGTTTTTTGGCAGTCAAATGAAGCAGGCTTTCTCTGACAAGTGTGCGATCTGGTGACTGTTGTGAATTTTGATGACGTAATCGCTGCCGTTAAATGGGGATGCATCTGTGCAGGCAGTGCAGGTGGTCAGGTCACTGCAAAAGACAAATAAAGAGCTGTCGACAACTTCTCGTCTGTTGCAGCAGCGGCACGATATTCTTCGACGTCGTTTACGTGAGTTCTGTTGTTTATGTTTATCGGTAGACTGCACTCAGAATGCAAGTGCAAGTCACTGCAAAAGACAAATTTGCATTACACAGGTTAATCCTGAGAAATATTTTTTCTAACATTAAGGAAAATGAACTAAATTTGGATGGTTATAATCTCTTCTCTAAGAATATTTCAAAAAATGGCTGATGTGGAATAGCAATGTATATAGATGTAAATAAAACAGCCTGCCAGATGGAGCTTCCCATACAGTTTGAGGAGTAGCTGTTAGTTAAGATTAAAACTGAAAAATGTGACATGTTTGTATGCACATGCACGGTATACAGAAGCCCTAGCAGTAATGGTGACAAATGACAACAAAATGTGTGATCTAATAAGCTATATTAATGATAAATGTGTAGGGGACAAAGTATTCTGTGGTGATTTCAGTTATCCACATATATCCTGGGATACTTGGTCTACCAGACATGAATGTTCCAGTGCAAGGAAATTTATTAATTGTTTGCAGAAGAATTTCTTACAACAGCTCGTTGACTGTCCGACTAGATATAGAGAGGATGATGTACCACATACCTTAGATCTAGTTATAGCTAGTTGTAATTTCGTGGAAAATATAAATTACTTACCGCCATTGGGTAACAGTGACCATAGCATTCTGTATTTTACGTGTGACCGATACGCAATTTACAAGCCATTAGTAGAAAAATTTTGCTTGTCAGAAGGTCGTTACGATGAGTTAAGATTGTTGATAAAGATGCATTGAATGCACTTGATTGTTCTAGTACCAATAATGGTAAGGATACTGACAGCGAACGAAAGGTCGATCTCATCCTTTAAGTCAGGAAGTGAGAAAAAATAATCATAGAAAACAGATTTTGGACCAGACTGATGGAGACAAAAGATCCAAAAGTGGAAAAAGAACTTAAACAGTCAGAAACCTGGTACGAAAGCAAATACGACAGTAGAGACAAAGATGAACAAAAGACCATAACAAAACAGGTCAAACAAAACCCAAAAATATTTTGGAAATATGTTAGAAGAAAAACCGTAACGAAAGGTGAAATAGGCAAGATTAAAATTAAAGATATAACTGGCTCTGTAACCACTGTTGTTAATGATGCTCATAAAGCTGAGATATTTGGTGATTAATTCTCGCCTGTTTTTACAAATGAGCCAGACTCGGGCATCGATGACTTGGCACCAAGGTTTTGCTTCACAGAGATGTCTACTATTAATATTACAGAGGAAAGTGTTTTTTTTTAAATTGAGTAGTTTAAAAACTGATAAGTCACCGGCACCCGATAATTTGCACCCAAAAGTATTGTATGAAATTCGACATGAAATAGCTGGATGAGATTTATTTGAGGAATCGGTAAAAACTGGAAAAGTACCTTTCAATTGGAAATCTTCTCAAATTACAGTGTTACATAAAAAAGGAGCCAAATCTGAAGTATAAAACTATAGACTGGTGTCACTCACGTGTGTTGAAAGTAAAGTTTTAGAGTCTATAATCCATGATCATAGATCATGCTACTTTAGACTTAATAATTTATTCAGCAAAAATCAGTATAGATTTATTAAAGGTCTGTCAACACTGTTTTACAACTCCTAGCTGTGCTGGATAACTTGACCCAAAACTTAGAGAATGGTGGACAAATCGATGTAATATAATATATAATACAGATTTTGCTAAGGTATTCGATAATGTAACACATAAACATTTATTGGCATAACTAAAGAGTTATGGAATAAATACTGAAATTCTTGCTTGGATTGAATGTTTTTTAATTGGAAGAAAGCAAAGGGTCAAAATCAACTCTGTTATGTCCAACTGGTATTCAGTGATTAGTGGAATGCCCCAAGGAAGTGTACTTGGGCCATTGTTATTTATTATATATATGTAAATGATTTCCCGATGTAATTAAGACATTTGCCAACATCAGTCTATTTGCTGATGATGCTAAGCTGAGTAAACATATAAAAGCACCAACAGATAGTTTGGAACTTCAATAGGCAACAACTGCACTATATGCATGGTTTGAAAAATGGCTGTTAAAACTAAATATTGATAAATGTGAAATATTATCATTAGCAAGAGCATTGCCTGTTGTATACAGTTATGCAATAGAAATAGATGGTGTTCTGATACTTGACATAGAAACTAAAATGAAAGATCTAGGGATACGAATAGATGACAGACTTAAGTTTGATGTTCATATTCACGAGAAAGTAAATAAGGCATATAGCATGTTAGGGGTGATCAAAAGGAATTTCAAATATATGGATAAAGAAACATTTGTCAATTTATATAAAGCATCAGTAAGAAGTTATCTTGAATATGCATCATGTGTCTGGTAACCTCATGTTATAGGGCAAATTGAAGAAGTTGAAAAAGGGCAACAAGATCGGTTCATTGTCATATTCAGATCGTTTGAAATATCTAAATCTCCCACCTACGATTCAGACGTTGTAGAGGCGGCATGATTGAAACATTTAAGATAATAAAAAGATTTATGATGAGGAAACAGTACCAAAATTGACACCTAGCTTCATAGAATATACTAGAGGTCATCAACATAAACTACTAAAAAAGAATGTAAAGTATGACATAAGAAAATATTATTTTACCGAGAGAATTGTAAATATGTGTACTAGTCTATCAGATGCTGTAGTAAACTCATCAGCAATCAACCAGTTTAAGAATAAACTAGATAGACATTGGTTCAAACAAGAAATGATGTATAATTATAGGGCAGAACTAACAGGGATTTTAAGTATAAGTTCTATTTAAACTATCAACCGATTAAATAAATGAAATTGTTATCATGTTTTTCTCACTGATCTTTTTAATTAATGCAAGCACTTAGTTAAGATGTGGGCAAAGAGGGCAAGGCCTAAGCCCACAGTTTTTCGTTTATGTTTATGTTGATGCTCATTATGATCTTGCTGGTGAATGGTGGACATACTGTGGTGTCACTCTGAGCTGGAGATTCATTGCATTAGAAAGACGTTGTCACAATAGCTCAACTTGCTGGGGGAGCAACATCAGCCAGGCTTGTACCAGTAGTCACTCCTGTTCTTTTGTGCTTAAGAAGGGGGTCCAGACCATGAAAATAGGGGTACTTCCCCTGTAACCTTACCCCAAACTCTGGACTTGCCATTTTTTGGCTGTTATGTTAGTTAGTTAGTTAGTCAGTACATTTCCAAGGCGCCAGTTCATAAGTCACCAGCGCCGCGACCCTTAAACAAACAAATAAGTTTTCAGCAGCTTTCCAAAGATTGACGGCGACAGTGACGGATC
>Ga0209149_1000855_pt1 | contig 13953 bp, 6 predicted proteins | sample WorMetTyACAVOLI2_FD_187423 | JGI IMG/M metagenome (GOLD analysis project Ga0209149, IMG submission 187423) | Marine gutless worms symbiont microbial communities from Max Planck institute for Marine Microbiology, Germany - Olavius algarvensis... ... | reverse complement strand
TGTACCCAAAGCGAGTACTTCACAATATCTAATTGTGTTTTTAATTTCAATTATCTAGCTCTAGTACTTTCCGGGATATTAGGGAATCCCAAATTTTCATTAGGGGGCCCTGCGCTCCCCGGAGGCCCCTAGCGGAAAAATTTTGACATGCGCGCAAGTACTTGCCTATATCTATATAATTGTAAATTTTCAGCTTCGTAGCTCCATTCACGCGGGAGTAACGGAGCGCTCTCTCCACAGTAGGTTTTGCATTGAAAAATCTGCCAAAATGGGGTTTTTGGGGGATTTGGGGGAGGGGCTAAGATATTTGGTGGGAACCCCCTAGGAATGCAATGACCGCCGATCTACGTCGTTTGATGAAAAAATGATGGAGATGCTCTAAATACCCTAGTCTGTACACGCGGCAAAGAAATTACAAAAAAAACATAAAAAACGGAATGTCTACGCAGTGAGGGTTACTTTTCACCCCTGTGCAGTGCTTACCCCCCTAAATCCCTAGTCACCCCGTGGTGCGTGTGGGGTCCTATGGGCGACGTAATCACTCATGCACTATTTCAGCTCAACCGGTTCAGGGGTTAGGGAGCTACGGTAACCCCAAATTCCCTATTCCCTATACTTAGCGATCATGAGCCTTACAACAGTTAGCACTACCGTGCTATACTGTGATGACGGAGCGCGATTGTGACTCGGCGTCAAACCGGTAGATAGCGACAAACTACCGAGTGCGTTCTGCCCCTGACGCACATCGACCTTTTCAGAAGCCTCAGAACGCGTTGACGCTGATCAAGACCATGCAATCCCGCAGAGCTAATGTTATTTGTGTTTGACTCCATACACGTAAGCTTACACGACGACCAGAGAATAGCAGGCCTTCCGCGGATAACGACAAATGTGCTAGTCCAGACCTACGTGAACAAATAGCCTACGTGTATCTTGTGTGTAAGCAACGCGACGCGATAGAGTCTGTGTGTCAAAGCCAACATGCCCAAATCATAACTATGCCTACAGAGTCCACATGTTGCAGGGTCGCACCACGTCGCCTTTCATGTTGCTGGAGTAATTGATATGGGATCATAAGTTGTCTCAGATTGCTGTTATGCGTGCTGCCGCTGCAGTGGGTCGGCCAACAGCTAATTCTACGATAGCATTGTAATTTTAGATCCTTGTGTTTATTTTCTGCTAACAAATGTTTTCAAAAATACTTTTGTTGGGTTGACGTTTCAATAGGAAAATTCACGTCCGGTTTTACTGCTCACGGACCGGCACTCACGTTGAAATATGAACACCCAGACGCAAAGATTCAGTTTCCGATCAGCATTGACATTACTCCCGCCGTCAACACGCACTTGTCATTTGAGCAACTCGGATTAAGGTGGCCGAGACAGATTACGTGGCCGTCATTGGAGAAACAACGCGCTGTAAAGGACAAAGGAGTCATGCTGGTTGCAAAACAGAACTTTTTCTGGCTCACCAGTTTCGTTGAATGCGAGAAAGAGTTGTCAAAGCATGCTGACGAGGACGGAGGAAACAGGAAGCAGGTTCATCGATTGATGAAGATGTTTCGTCAACGATTCTGGGGAAAAGAAACGAAGAGTCTGAGTTCTTATATGCTCAAGGTAAGTTCTATGCACGTACGTAGTGAAGTTAGTTGCGGTTGACATTGTCACATACGATTTTAAAACTAACGAGCCACAATCGCGCGGAGCGCGATTGTGGCTCGGCAGAGCGCGATTGTGGCTCGGCCTCAAACCGGCAGATAGCGACAACTGCCAAGTGCGTTCTACCCCTGATGCACGTCGACCTTTTCAGAAGTCCCAGAACGGTATTGACGCTGATCAAGACCATGCAATCCCGCAGAGCTAATGTTATTTGTGTTCGACTCCATACACGTAAGCTTACACGACGACCAAGAACAGTAGGCCTTCCGGATAACGACAAAGGTGCTAGCCCAGACCTACGTGAACAAATAGCCTACATGTAGCTTGTGCGTAAGCAACGCGACGCGAGAGAGTCTATGTGTCAAAGCATGGACTCCTCTATATCACGCCAACATGCACAAAGCATAGACCTACCTATGCCTACAGAGTCCACATGTTGAAGCGTCGCACCGCGTCGCGCGGCCCTGCCTGCTGCTGGAGTAATTGATATGGGATCATAAGTTGCTTCAGATTGCTGTGATGCGCGCTGCCGCTGCAGTGGGGTAGACCGCTGTATCAGCACCCCGTCCCCATTTACCCGTCTCTCCAGCGGAGCACTCTGCTCCGCTGGGGAGACGGGTGAATGGGGTCCGGGTGTGCTGCGAGCAGACTGTACTAAGTAAGACCGGTCAGATGGTCAAACCGTCCAACTATTAGACATAGATAGTACTATACACCTGTTTAACACTGCGCAATACAACGCAGTTATTGGTGGAGGTTTAAACTATATGAATGTTTTTCGTTATTTATTGTTATTATTATACCCCGTCTTTTCAGCAGTATTAGGCCTAATTGGCGTACCACAATACATGCAGTAATTTAGTTTATTTGTAGAACGCGTGGTTTTGGGCATGCGAAAATCGTCCGACGAAAAGCGACTGGGAGCGAGACAAGATGAGTATTCGCGTCTATGACTGCATCAATCTTCTTGTGAAATTCTTGGAGGAAAGAAATCTTCCGCAATACTTCAATCCAAAGATCAATCTCCTGGCCGACGAAGATGGCATTGGCAATGACGCTCAAGTGATAAAGAAGTTTCTTCTCAACCCACCTGAACTGTGTATCAGCCGTGCTTGATACATAACCTGCTCTCCTACTTGCTAAACACTTGTGAATGTAGTATCGTAGTAATAAGAGATCTGGTGGTGGTAGTTTGGTAGTTGTAGCCTTAATTCATCATTGTATTAGTTTTTTTTCAACAAGCATTGTCCAGGGTTCTGCTATTGACCTGGCATCGTATCGTATGTTGTCCGAGCCGTCGACCTTGTATCCATCACTTCTGGCAACCGGTTATGTGAATATGCCAATACCGGTAATACAGGCATATTTAATCATTCCTGCTTGTAACTGATGTCATTCCTGATCGGCTGAGCATAATTACATCGACTCATGGGCCCGCCAAACAATATCCACCTGAACCGAGTCAAATGAACAGAAATTGTCTTTACTCATAAAATGTGCCGCCCTGTTGTAATCCCACATACATTTGCATCCCTGACCTTAGCCGCGTACCTTCTATCAAGATTTTCGGTGTCATTATTACGAGTAAGTTGTCCGTCAGTGACCGCGTGAACTGCCCTGCGCTTCTATGCTCGGTCGATCCAAGCGTTGCGGACATTGCGAAGCCATATGACATGGACTGTGTACTGCTGCAAACAGTATATTGCGCAGTTATCATTGCCATCATTATCATTATTTGTGTTATTTGTGATGTTATATTTTTGCATTGCACTGTTTTAATTTTTAAATTGTTCTGCTGTCACTTTCCGATAAGCTGAACAAGAAGAACTGTTCATTTACAACAATTTTTGACACACTTTATTACTAAGACTATAGGCCATTGGCATGTGTTTTTATTTTTCCACCTCACCTATTTAATGCAGCGACTTTACCTTGGGGAAACTGTCGAGCCCTAAACAGCGTAAAAATTAAATAAAATCATGAAAATTCACAGGAAGCGATTCTCGTTAAAAAATCTCTATCTGTCAAAGCAGTACGGTGCAAGGAGGTTGTTGCGTGATTTCGCGACAAGGGTTGGTGACTCGGAAGCATCGATAGACTGCAGAAGAGAGGCATTATGACCGGTACAAACATTGTCCAGGCAGCTGCAGACCGCCTTCGGCGCGTAGCAGTGGAGGACCTTGTGTGCACCGCGATTTCCAGCTCAAATGCTTCAAACGACGCCATGCTCAGCTGTTTCTGAAGCCAATTAGGGCCCTACATATTCCGTCTCACGCGCTGATAAACAACCTTGTCATCTGCAATGTGGTAATTAATGGATGATAGCTGACTTTTACCAGTAGATTGTTTCTGCTTTGACGGCCGCAGACGCTATTTGCTATCCTCAGAGAAAAGTTGGTTTTTATAAACACTGGTGGGACATTGAATTGCATGATCTTAAAATAAAGAGCCTTGAATCCCATAAGTTCTGGACTGCAGCTGGACGATCCATGTCTGGTGAGGTGTACGACAGGAACCGAGTATGTAAAGCTCAGTATCGTAGAAGCTTGCGGCGCCATCAGCGTGAAACTAGCCACAGCATTTCAAACGATCTTCACGATTGTCTTGTACAGAAAGATGTTTCTAAGTTTTGGTAAACATGGCACATAAACCTCAGAATGCTTGATGCCACTGACAAGGACAATTATCGTCGTACTTTGAGTCCGGTTCTATCCAAAATTTTTGGAAACTGCTTGCTCTATCGATTTAATGAGTATTTTCTCACGTCTAATCTGGAATGTGGCTTCAAAAGTAAAGTTGGCTGTAGAGATGCTCTCTCGATGTTTAGTGGTACTGTACATTACTTTAACAATAACGGCTCCACAGTGTCAATTGCTGCACTGGATATGTCTAAGGCCTTTGAGAAAGTAAACCATTATTCCTTATTTTTTTTAAATTGATGAATCGTGGTGTTCCAGTTTGTCTGATTAAGCTGATGTCTCATTGGTATGGTAAAGTGTTTGTGTGTGTCAAGTGGGACGCCTGCCTCTCCAAACTAGTTCAGCTTGTTACAGGTGTGCGTCATGGTGGCGTACTGTCACCAGTGCTCTTTGCCGTTTACATGTATGTCGATGATATCATCTGCATGCTTGAGGCTCCTAGATATGGATGTCGGGTTGATGGAAACTATGTTGGTATATTGATATATGCTGATAGAACTCTCTACAAATTGTTATGAAGGAATTGGCATGAATGAATTCATTTTCTAAACTTCTATTTTTTAGTCACGCCGTCATTTTGGCCGCCATTTTCGGTTTCAGTTGCGTTAATTTACTAACCAGTTAACTGATAATTTTTCGGTTAACCGCGCCCATCCCTAGTTGTCGTGTTTCGTCACTCGTTCGATCGTTGCGTTATCGATTGCACCATATGTATGCTTTTTGTGTGGGCGTGTGAATGTGTATGTAGTGTGACTGTAAGGTTGATTGTAGGAGGTGACACGAAGAGAACGCCAGAAGAGGAGACCATTTTTTCCATGCACTAAACTTTTAGCCACAAATAGTACCCCATTTTCCGTAAACCAGACCCCAAAAATTTTTGATACACTTTTTTAGTATGCCAGATAACCAATCCATACTGAAAATTTTGTGGGTGTACCGATTCTGTAGTCTGTAGCACTGTTCACTTTTATTGTTGTCGTGCATGTTTCACTGTTATTAAATGTTTTAATAAAGTGCGATAACATTCTTATGGTTTTTCCGCAGTGTGAGATGGACAACGTATTAACGCTCCAGTTGATTATCACACAACTTTATTCACCTTTTTGATTATACGCAAAAAAAATGAAAGTGAAAACTTAATTAATCAGCAGCTTAAAACATTACTTAAAACGTTACTTAGCTTAATGTGCACAATGACGACATATTATGTTTTCAGAAGCCGAAAATTCTTGCAAATTTACATTTTCTATTGTTAACAGAAACAGATGTCAATGGGCAGTTGAAAGTGAACATCTCCATGCAACAGCTGGCGACCTGTTTTCACTTCGTTTTGAAAATTTTCATAAATGCTTCGACAACAATATAATCTAAGGACTTGAGGTCAGCAGATTTCAAAGGACATGCTTCTAAGCCGTACAACAGAGTCGATAAGCATTTACTATTCACTAGCTCAACTATAACAGCCTCAGACGCACTGCGACCAACTGTAGCAAAGATTGCGTTGAACGACCGATAGAATGATCGTTTAGCATTACTCAGAGAACCTGTAAATGATCGCTCCGTTGTCGATTTAATCTAAAGTAATGGTCTACAATAGTATCCTATCACATTATAGGCAACGTGGCCATTACACTGATAAGCCAGAGATCTAGTCAGTTGTGAAAAAGACAGCGCGAAAATATTCCCAACCATTTTCCTCGAAAGAGTTCTTATGTAGAAGGGAAAATGAAAAAAATCGCAATTTTCCACCAGTCAGCCTTTATCTTGGAAACGATACAAGGCACGAAAGTTACAATCGAAGATGAATAAAAACTCGTATGCGATCTAGCAAATGGTACCATTTCCAATGACTTTGAGCGACCCCTAAACCAGATTTCAAGGACACCTCGTTTGATGTTGAATATCTCAGAAATGGTACAATATAAGAACTACTTATTACGCCTCGAATGTACACCTGAATAGGGATTCAGATGCAAATTTTAATGGCCTTGAGTGACAGCAGAATTGTCAACGACACTGAGCGCCGCGCAGCCTCTCTACGACAGCTGAGTTACTTGTGTACACTGTACATGTAAGTTATCGCAAGCTAAGCTTCACGGTAGCTCATAGCACGTTAACACTGTAAGGACGACTACGCGATTATTGACTGTTGCTCTGTTTCGTCATCTACAGCTGCGCCCCTGATTTACTAGCTGTAGTCTCTTGCTTGTAGTAACAAGTCAATGCAAGTCAAGTCAACTGCTGTATGTGGTACAAATCGCGCCTCCGATTGCGTTTTATGACGAAGTTTGCTCGCGCTAAATAAATTTGGTAACTGATAACTGATAAAGGTACATCATAACGCTCTATTTTTGAAACGTTTATCATTTATGTTACGATCTGATGCAGCGTCTCAACTCTCAAAAACAGTTGTCATCATTAATAACAACTGGTCGTTTATACCTTTTACAGTTAATAATAATTGTTTTACGTCTTCGCAAGGCTAGACTGGCAAGAGGCATAATGTTTTATGTCCGTTTGTCCATTCGTTTATCTGTTACTGTTACCAACGCTTGTGAATATGATACTTTGAATACAAATGAATTGATTTTGATGCAATTTGGCACACGTGATCAACGGGTGACGGGGCAAGGGCATGAAACGTTTAAATTTGGGGCCAGGAAGTCAAAGGTCAGAGTCACAGGACGCCCCCAAGTTAGATCTGGGGGCCTGGCGGAGGCCTAATTTTCAACCGCCTTAAGTTGAGTAGCTTTTGTACATTGTGTCCCTAAAAGTAGGTAGTACATCAAACCAGTGATGATAACAAGGACTTTTCACCAAGGACCAGGACCAGAACCAGGACTTGGGTGCCAAGGACCAGGACCAGGACAAGGACTTCACTCTCAACGACCAGAACAGGACTTGAGTACAAGGACCAGCACAAGGACGAGGACTTGAACAAATGTGGTCACATCAGTGTGAACATTCCAGGCATTTAAATTAATGCAGAAAACTTGAGAAAAGACAATTACGGCCGATGTCAAGTAGTAAAATCTCACATGTAATGTGTGTTTGGAAGCAGGTTTCACAGAAAACGACTTTGTAAATGCTACGAAAAAAATACTAAGAACAAGGACACAACCAAGGACTTTTCCTCAAGGACCAGGACCAGGACCTGGGTGTCAAGGACTAGGACAAGGACTTGAGCTCCAAGGACCAGGACCAGGACCAGGACTTTCCTTAAGGACTCCTTAAGGACCAGGACAAGGACAACAATTCTGCATCAAACTCATGGCGATAACTTTGTCACTTCTTATAGGATTTTCTCAATTCGTTCAGTGCTAGAAAGAGGACTAAATTTTCGTCAAAACACGTCACACGCCGGTATTGTGTCAAAACGGCTAAACATACGTTCTACGTTCGCTATATCTCGGAAATGATATAAGATAGGCCAATAGTTACTCCGAAGCCAATAGGAACCCATAATCGATCTATCGAGTGGTGACATTTCCAACGACCTTGAATGACCCCTATCCTAAATTTAAAAGTCGTGATATAACATTATTTGACGTCTAATATGTCGAAAACGATACGAGATATAGTTACTGAAGACTGATAGGAAGCTGTACGTTATATGACTGGTGCCACTTTTAGTGACCTTAATGACCCCTAAAACAGATCTCAATGGCAGGCCATTTTTCGACGTTGAATATCACAGAAACGGTACAAGATAGCAACATATATTGACAATGAAATACTAATAGGAACTTACACATGGTTTACTCAACTGTGTGATTTTGAATAACCTTGAATGACCGTGAGTGACAGTAATATTTCAACGACACAGAGCGTCGCACGGCCTCTCTGCGATAGCTGAGTTTCTTGTTGTTCTATAGAGTTCACCGAATAACGTCGGGTAGTGTTCTCAAAGAACTGTAAGTAAGTATGGATATTTATATCCGGCGCCAGAATCAAGAAAACGTCTCAATGGCGCTGGGCGGTCGAGAACAGAATGATGCGTCTTCAATGCCCGTTTGAAGGCGCTCTCTGACAGGTCCGGTGACAGTAGTGCTGGTGGCAGATGGTTCCATGTGGCTGGCCCGTTGACTGCGAAACTTAGTTGTCCAGTTTCAGTCCGGGCGCGTAGAACCGGTAGAGTTCCAGTCGCTACAGATCGCAGATGCTGACGACCTGAGATGGTAGTAGCGGGTACGCAGAGGTCGCTGAGATAAGCTGGAGCGACACCATGAACGCACTTCCAGACCATCAAGGCCGCCTTGAAGACTAGTCGCTGACTAACAGGTAACTAACTGTAGACGCCAAATGAAGAGCAGTGACATCTCTGGGTAGACTGGAAATCAAAAGTGGGTTGTTTTGTTGCGAAGTCGAGTCAAGTCGTTTTGGTTTCAATTCGCCGACTTTAATAAGTCTACTTCAAGTCGTTTGGGGGTCGAGTGGGGTCGGAAAAGCCGATCGTAGGGACTCTCAGGTCTAACTAAGGGGCAACGACTTTCGACATGTTGCCAAGGATACCGAATTGCTTCAACTATAACATTTTTCTCCACATGAAAATTACAAAACCATTGCCATCAGACACGTTTCCTGGACTTAAAATATGCCCAATATGCGTTTGTGGCCGAGGCTCCGCCCAGATCCGGAGTGTGTGGGCCGCGAGTCAAGATCATTCAAGGTCATTTGAAATGACACCCTTGAGTAGTAATATAATGTAACTGTACATGTCGATTTGTATAGTGCAACAGCATAGGGCGTGTGTAAGTCCCTATTAGAATTCCATCGAAACTGTCTGTATCTCGTAGCGTTTCAGATACATTCAACATCAAGCAATGACGTGTCCTTGAAATCGTGGTTAGGGGTGGTTTAAGATCGTTGAAAATGGCGCCTTTCGATAGATCGTATAGGCCGCTACGACTAACTGTAGGTCTGCCATTGTAAGTATAGCTTAATCGTGTACTATTTTCGAGTTATTTGATGTTGAATAATATCGTAACCTTGAAATCTGTTACAAGGGTCACTCAAGTTCATTGCAAATGGTACCGTTCGAAAGTACGCTCATGCAGTTTTACTTTTGGGTAGCCCAAGGACCCTAGAGTTGCTGTGTATAAGTGCGGCCTATGCAGTCGTGCGGTGTCCGTCTGTTCGTCTGTTTGTCTGTTTGTTACGTTCGTGTATTCTGTCAAAACGAATACGAGGCCGAATATAGATTTGGAAGCCTGGCAGAGGCAGGATTTTCGACCCCTTGGGTCGAGTAACTTTTCTAATTTAGTTCTGTTAGCGATAGCTATAATCTGTTTTTTGTCAATGTTTGCAGGTATACGACAAGTAGATGGGCAAATTCTAGTGACACTCGTATTCAATACACGCAGCTTCGAATCTTGTGTTGAAAAATTGAGTAACTCGAAATGGCCACAGATACGCCTACGTCCATTCTTCCTACTCGCGAGCAGTACGAACAACGGCGAAAAAAATACATACAACAGTTAGTTAGATCAGTGCATCCAACGGTAGAACTTTTGTTAGCTTTGGCTGACATAGAGGCATTCAAAGATAAAGTGTCGAATATCCGTTCAATGAAGAAAACAAAAGAAAAAGCCGAAAAGTTATTATCGTTACCAGAAAGCTACAAATACAAAAACACCATTGGTCCTTACCTATCGGTTCTCAAGGAAAACGGGCATGAACATATAGCTAATGTCTTCATCGCAGGATCCAACGAAGATCTTCTGACAGATGAGAATTATCGACTACTACGTGACAAGTTAGCAGACTTGTGCACTTACATGGATCCTGAATGTGGCATCGTTGTGTCGCTTATCAGTGCAGGAGTGTTTGACGAGTGTGATGAAGACTCGATTAAGGAACATAAAACTACAGACGACAAAGCTCGTGAAATCATCAAGATTCTTTCACGCAAGTCGAACGACTCATACTCGCAGTTTCTCGATATACTGGACAAAAGAGATCAAGGACATATTGTATACATTCTAACCGGAAATGGAAGTCCGCCAATATCCAAGGAAAACTTAGATCGCATAAACGTAGAGAGAAAAAATATTATCGACAATATTTTATCGATGCACACACCTTTCGTAGATGCTCTAGTTAGTAAGAAAGTGTTCACGGACGTTGACAGACAACGAGTTGAAGCAATGAAGGTTCGTTACCAAAGAAATGAAGAAATTTTGAATATTCTGACCAGAAAATCCGAGAGTCATCTTGATAAGTTCATTGAAGTGTTAAACGAGATGCACCACGAACACGTCGCAGAGTTGTTTACCAGCGAGCTTCTAGCAATAAATGGAATGCTCCACGTACGCCCTGAAGTTGTTGAAAGGGAGCTATTGCCACACTTACAAAGAGACTTAGAAGATACAGAAAATGACATGTGCAATGCCATACGTAAACATGGAATACACGAAGTGGGTGTGGCAAATGGAAGCATCAGAATTTGGTTCAAGTTCTTAACCAGAAAATCACTGGATGTGATACGAAGCGATATACTTGATACGCTGTTTACAAACAGGTATCGTGCATTGCTGTCCGACAAAGGTTTGCAGTCGATCGATATCGAGATACCCGAAGCAGAGTACAATCGATGCGAACAAATCATTCGTCAGCGTAAAGCCTTGATGACGCCAGAACACCAGTATGCTTTGGAACTCGCTAAAAAGAGTATAGCAGACCAAATATACGTCGATAAAGATATCCTAAAGAATGTATCACTGTGTCATTATTGTCAAGACGTCATCTTGAATCAGAACAGTGAAGACAAGTCAAAAATACTTTTGGAAGTCATAGCTTGTCGACCGGATTGCGAGTTTCAGCAACTTGTAAAGGTTCTGCGAAGAAAGCAACAGAATGTTGCAGCAGACTTTCTAATGCGTAAGAATATGTACTTATTCGTTTGGAGACACAAGACGGAAGTTACCTTACATAGTGAAGAAAATAATATAATGAACAAAATAATCCCAAAACATTCTCATTTTACGATATTATGTTTCTGTTTATGTTGCTTCCAGTACTTGAAAACTATATCCATAATAAAATATTGAATTTTGTAAAATCCAATTAAATACATAGTTTACCAACTGTTTGTCAATTTTGTTGTTGACTGGTGACCTGGGACTCGAACAGCGATGATTCTTTAATGTAGCTCTACTAGTGTATCTAAAAAACCGGACCGCTATGATTAATATGACATAACTTCATCAGTTCACAACATTTACTTATTATTTTTTGTAGGGATAGACTTCATTCAATTCTAAATCGATACGTTAACAAGTTGTTAAATTGGCTCAGATGGCATAGTGGGGTTTAACGTCCCACTCAACACATTATAGGTCATTTCGGAGACGAAAAAAATGGCTTAGAACCAGCTGTACAGTTTCCATAACAACACGGTCTGTATTTAAAAATCCGGACCGCTATGAATGCGATATTTTGGCATAACTTGATAAAACGTTCTTTAATTTAAAAAAAAATATAATTTAGTAGATATGTGTGTACAATATTCTTAATTAAACCTCAATATCAGAAGATAGTTGTTTTTGCAGCAGCCTACCAGCTGAAGCGGTTGTCATAGCAATCCTCAAGCAGGCCTGCCCGTCATTCCACAGTTGATACTGCCATATAAACAGAAACGTTAAATCTTATAAACAGTGTTTGTATCGGAACAGTGTGCGGTGTCAAAAGTTACAACAAGTGTTCTAAGTGCAGTTGTCAACTGAAATTAAAAATTCACCTTCAGTCACTACTTTTAAAACCAAATTAAAACAGTACTTGTTAGACAGTTACTAGTACAAAAATTTATTCTTAGTTTATTCTTAGTTATTTTCACATTCGATTTAGGGTTTTTATTAATAAATAGATCTTTGTTTGTTTGTTTGTTTGTTTGTGTTTGCTCGTGTTCAAACTGTAATTGCTGTGTGTTGGGGTGGCTGAGCTCTAACAGAGAGCATGACTCTCTTCTATCAGCCTCTCCATTTAGCATCTCACCTTAAAATTGTATTCTGATGATTAATATAATTCATTACTGATATGTTGTGAATTGGTTTAGTTGTGTCATATTACTCTTAGCAGTCCGGTTTTAGAGACAGTGTGCATGTTGTGTATGTTACGTAGTACTTCAGAACGTTAACACCCGCGAACTCCCTTCATTAATCAGGTTTACTACGCCAAGTAGACAGCGGCGACAACATGAAATACAAATGAAATAAGAACGACCATCATCATTGTTTTACTTTACGTTATTCTGATTTTTCCCTTTTCCTTGTGATCCAGCATTGGTCAGAATTGTGTTACTTATATAGCACTGCTTACATAGAGTATACTTGTGAATTTTTCAGGAGAGGCAGAAGAGAAGAAAGCGCAATTGGAGTTGGAGAGGCGACCAACCACTGACGATACGCCGTCACAGTATACACGATCATACGAATTTCACTTGGATTCAGTTTCAGATGACAAAAAGAACTTGAACTTCCAAGCTGCTGCTGAGCTAATCCGTAATTGTCCCATTAGAAGTTATGAATTATGCTGTAGCATTATTTAGGAGATCGTCGATATATATAATTTGTCTGGTAATTTCTCTTTAGCGATTTCCAAAGCGTAGTGAATGTAAACGTCTTTCTCTCTCACTCTTACCTTCAAATTTCTTACTACCACTCAATCTCAAGAAGTGCTATATCGTCGTTCTTTATTAATCAAGACTCAAGTGCGCTCGTACATATTGTTGGATGTTGGTTGTTTGATTTCATGTTGTGTAGACGTTGTTCTGTATTGTATGGCAATGTATGGATTCTGTATTGTAGGGTTCGTGTGCAAAATAAACTACTTACTCACTTAATTAATTAATCACTTTAATTAAAACTGATTTTACTGGCTTTTTGAATTAAAGTGGTGAGATAGAAGAAAACCGATATTTATACATCACCGACAATAATGAAGCTACTGAATTACCAAACCCAAAATGGGGCGGGCCCACGCTGAAGGCCAGGGGCTACAACCACCTGTTGGGGGCCTGAAGTTGATGTACCGTTCCGTCACCTCTGATTTTCTACTTCAACCACTGCTCGTGGAGCTTTCAAACTAGTGACAGAAGCTAAACACTGTATCAGACAGTTTGTATTACATAAGCTGGACCGAATGCAATTTTATACAGCTATATATGGGCCTATGATGTGCTGGTTAAGTATACGGCTGCAATACAAAACTGATTTTTGCTGTCTTAAAGTTTTAATTTATTAATGGCTTCTTACACATTTCACTTGAATCTATGAATAGAATAATACGTACAAACTAAGGTTTTACTAGAAGGCTTAGCATGCAATAAAGACATTCAGATGAAGGTTTACGACATTACAAAAACGTATCGCTTAATTGAAAAGCGACAGAGTACACTACAGCAAAGAAAATAGAATATAGTACTTTGTTGCTTGACTTCGTCAGCTGACCGACATGCAGTTGCGCAATAATTTATAGTAAAAGGTAAAGGTAAAGGAGCGTATAGTTCTTCGTGAATTCACCTCAGAACTACGGGACGCCACTTGTCAATGGGATCACACAGTGTTATCTGCCACCCGACAGAGGTGACCGCCCCGCCT
>Ga0209149_1000854_pt1 | contig 13956 bp, 12 predicted proteins | sample WorMetTyACAVOLI2_FD_187423 | JGI IMG/M metagenome (GOLD analysis project Ga0209149, IMG submission 187423) | Marine gutless worms symbiont microbial communities from Max Planck institute for Marine Microbiology, Germany - Olavius algarvensis... ... | reverse complement strand
GAGGACATCTACCCCTGTGCCAAATTTCATTGCAATATCTTTACGGGGAGCTTCCCCCCAAATATGTGAAATATTACGCTTTTGTGACTTTTTTGTTGTCCTGTCCTGTCCTGGTTATACTTTTTTTCTCCCAACTCCGCCCAGGTCGAACCCCTGGACGGAATTTAACCATTTATGGCTTAAATGACGCGTCGTCACCCAAGGATGTGCTCTTTTGGGGTTTGAGTGACCACCCACAATATTAAGTAAGTAAGCAAGTAAGTAAGTCGGCAGATTTATAAGTAGCGGCAAAGTCTCGAAACGACTCAGTGTCGCTGGACGGATGAGAATAGATGCGTCTTTAGTGCCCGCTTGAAGGTGTTCTGCGACAGATCCGGCGAACGTAGTACTGGTGGCAGACTGTTCCAGACGGTATAGGTCCGTTGACGGCAAAACTCCGCTGCCCAGTGGCTGTCTGAGCGCGTGGAACCAGTAGAGCTCCAGTAGCGGCAGATCGCAGACGCTGGCGGCCTTCGACGCATGCAGCGGGAATGCAGAGATCCCTGAGGTAGACTGGAGCGACACCGCGAACACACTTCCAGACCAGCAACGCTGTCTTAAAGACCACTCGCTGGCTGATAGGCAACCAATGTAAGTCTTCAAGGACTGGAGTGATGTGCTCACAACGGCGCACTCCGGACATTATGCGAGCTGGAGATAAACTTTAGATACTCCAGCCAGAGCAGAGTTGCAATAATCCAGCCTACAGTGGACAAATGACTGTATCAGAGAACGGAGAGCCTCTCTAGTCAGTGAGCTCTTGACGGACTTCAGCTGACGTGTCTGGAAGAAACTCGAGCGACAGACAGCGGCCACCTGGCGAGACACTGACAGCTGACCGTCAAGGACCACGCAAGGTCCATGGCCATGTCCGTGAACAAAACAACTGAGTTTGTCAGTTGAAGCTCAGTGACGGTCAGTTTGGCCAGCTGCTACCGAGTGCCTATCCAGATTAGCTGGGTCTTGTCGGCATTCAGTTTTGCCTTTAAGGGGTTCAAAACCCCCCAAAAAACCCCAAAAAGCTGCTGCCGGTGATTAGGCATTTACCAGCCAAAGTGGCAAAATTATAAAATCGTAATATCTCCGGCGGGGAATATCGGATCGATACCAAATTTTGACACGATAATCGAACCGCATAGTTGACATCGTGGGTGGTCCTGAATAACAAAATTAATATTCAAGATGGCGGACGGCCGCCATATTGCAGAATATTGGAAAAGCTATAACTTGCCTATCAATGGACCGATTTGGATGAAACTTGGGTGGTCGCATCACATCATGTCCCCGATATGTCCGCCATGTTGCGATTTCCATGGCAACGGCCGCGGGGCATTGTACATTCAGCAGTTATGGGCGTCTGGAGGCCGAACGCGTGATCGAGTTCAAAGACGCTCGAGTTCAAGGACGCTCGTAGTCGTCAGATTTTACCGCTCCTCCCAGAATAGAAGGCTGAGTTAGATCAGTTAGTTGTAACTGAGTGATCTGTCCACGATTATCAGAACGTTTATCATAACTTCCAACGAAAAAAAAACCGGACATGCATGACTGGCCAGGTACGAATCATCAAACTGCTCGAGGTTGCTACATAACAACGCGTGCATTTGTCATCTAGTGCGCGCGTATGCGTGTGTGTACAGAATGCAGGAGAAGGAGCGCGAATGGAAAGCCAGCGTCGAGGCGTCGATCGAGTTCAAAGACGCTCGTAGTCGTCAGATACAACAAGAACGTGAAGCTGCCAGGAAGCAGGTGCATGTCGTGCGGTGTCGCGCTGCACTGCTTGTCTGTCACATTTATTCTCACACTGCTTACCAGTCATCCGGTCATTCATGACTTGAGTACATCAACGTACTCAAGTCATGAATGAGCTGATGACGTCGCCGTTGTCACTTCAATTCATCGAATGACGTTTTTAAAGTTATCCAGTTACGAGTTAACAATTGCGGTATTAAATGTTTCAGTTACAGTTAACTTGAATAACATTGTGCTGTCGCATGAAAAAGATCTGTTACGACCAACGCGCGTTGTTGGTGATGTTGCAGGCGAGGCAGTCGGCGCTGACTTCAAAACATTTGGTCAAACATGACCTGAGGTCTCGCTCGATGTCGTTGCAGTAGTCAAGTCACTACCACAGACTCAGATACATACATTCACTGCCAGTCTTCCTCGTCGTACTGCTAGTGCTGCTGCTTGTATTTGTATCTGTATCTGTAATTCTTGTATCGTCATGCCGTATGTCGCTCACGTCAACATACTCACGCACACTGCAACTGCAACTGCAACACGCCAGTTGTTTTTAAAACTAGAAGGGCACCCGGTAGAGCGCATGTACAAAGGTCCTCATCCGACGGCTCAGTTAATTTTAAAACTACGCCTCGCTCTAGCGGCCCGGCGTCAATAGGTATAGATGGTATTTTCCCGACGTAAAATTCCGCGTAGCTGCGCAGCTCGCTGGCAACTAGGAAAGGCTGCAAACGATAGCCTATACGATATAGGAGAAAGCAATCTGGTTGAGGGGTCCGGATTGTTAATCTCATCGGGCTCAAAAGTTAATCAGTTCGTCCATGTCCCGACATGTTAAGGAGCCTCAAAAGACTTACGCGTGTTTTCCATCACTACGTAGACCTAGTTCCGCAACGCGACGCACCGCACCGCAATTCCATCAGCACGCCGCTGGCACTTGCGGACTTGCGTCTTGCGTCACTGATGCACTGTTCATACAGTGACATCGGTGACGCTCGACAAACAGTTTAAACGTGTCAACTCCCTACAAACATCGCCCATCGCCGATACCATATGCGGCTCTCCCTGCAATATCAAGATTGCATTTCTCTGCTGGCATTTCCTGGCAGTTGATCGTCCGACTTATAGAGCTTATGGTTGGTCACGTGAGCCTCCTGTCGCGAGTTTTGTACGGCGTATACACGGCATATGTGACAAGAATGATACTACGCTACCCTCGTGAGCTTCAGCAGCTGCTACAGATGTATTTTTCTAGGCCATGACGTCGTGTACTGGACGTGTAAATAAAAGCACAGTGTACTTGTTACTGATAAATGTCGTGTGGTGATGCTTCGATAAATCACAGCAACATCAAGTCGCAACATCAAAACCATAAGAACACTAGGCATAAAAGAAGCTTAGCTGTCGCAGACAGACCGCGTCATGTCATTGATTTTTTTCGCTAAATCACTCAAGGTCATATTACGGTAATTGAAAATGGTACTGTAAAATGGGATTGTTGACAGATTGTGTACGGTTTCCTCTTCGCATTCCCTAGTAAGTATGAAATAAAGCGAGATATTTGATATAATATAGCGAGATAACTATATCTATACTTTACTTCCATACCCCTGCATTCTTGCAGGGAGTATGAAAAGGAGATTAGAGAGATTATTTACGCTTGCAAAAAAAAACGATTCGGCGTTCCAATAATAACTAAATAAAAAATAACTGGGCAACTACGTATCAAAGCGTTAAAAATTTCTCCGTCGGGTGCTTGGGGTCTCCCCTTGCCCCTGGATCCGCTTATGCTGTTAATGAAGTAGTCATGTGTATGACCTGCGGGATTGTTAGTCTACAATGAGAGCTCGTGCATGCGACTTTCATGTTAATTCGTTTATTCGCTCGTGAGATCGTCACAGAAAACTTGGTGCATGAGAGTAGACTCAGACGAGCTCATATCAGTCATGCTGTAGCTGTGCCTATTAATTATTGTCGCGATGGACTTGTAGGCCTAGTTCAGACTGAACTTATCACCAGACGACATAACAGGTGAGTTAGGTCGTCGCGCGGTTTCCCTGTGGCAGCTGAATTTCTGGCTTATCACGATGTCAACTGCACTGAATGTCTAAGAATAAATTGAAAAGAAAGCTATATGCTAAAACAGCTGGAATCCTTTGTAAAAATCGGTGCCATTCATACTAAAATTATTCACATCTTCCTAGTTTACAGAAATCACCTAATCGACTATAGCAGTGGGGTCGATGCACCACCACTGTTTATTTTATGATACATTTTGACTAGAATTGTTCGGAAAGTTTTTACGCATTTTACAACTGGCCGTAAGTGGAATTCCAAAACGAACTGACTAGGCCTATTTAGCAGTTCGCCGGCTAAAAAGTAGAAATGCTGCAGCCGGATGTGAGCTAAATAGCTAGCTGCGGTAGGCCAGCAGCAGCTTCTGGGTCTGTAACATCACGCGAGAACTGGCGTCAATCATCGTGCTCGTTATCATTGACCTCGGTGCGTCACCCTCTGAATTTATCGGTTAAATAAAGACCAAAATGTTCATGTCATTTGGCAGAGAATGGTCCAAATTACTTAAGCTAAAGACCAACACGTCCCACAACAATTCTGGCGACAGATTTTCTTGCTATGCCACGCACTGCAGCGCACCTGTGTGGGAGCAGGTATTGTGATTTTCCTGTGCGCCAGTCTGTCCGTCCGCAAGATAACTCAAGAACGCGGTAGTAAATGTCGACCAAATTCTTAGACATGGGAAACGGGTAACCCTCTAGAAGTAGTTTTGTTTGGTGTTGATCTGATTCAGGATGTACAGAACGAAAATTCAGAAATGACTGAATATTTACCAACCAAATTTCACTCATTTGTGTGCATTGTTTTTGCTGTATTTACTTGAAGGAAAGGCAAACATCAAAAAAGTTCATTTTACTATTAAAGTAACGTCATTTTTTTCTGTTTACATGCAAAAGAGTTGGAAGCTTTGCTACGTGAAAGCAATCTATAAACGGGTCAGAACGCGGATCAGCAACGGAACAGCACAAACAGAGGAAAATGTTAAATACGACAATCGAACATTGACTATGATGTTGCGCCAGTTCACCAAATATTAAGTTAATTGAGTAAAATTAAACTGACTTGTGAAGACTGGTGAATAACTATGTGAAAATATTCTTGCGTTATATAGATACAACTATTTTCGCATTTTATGTTATTATTTTGCTTACCCTGTAGATCCAGGATCATGCTTTTACTTTCCTTAGATAAGCATTTCACAGCAATCTTCACAAGTCAGTTTAATTTTACGAAGTCATATATGGCCTACTGAACCGTGGCATCGCCAATGACCTTGATCAACTTTCAAGGTCATTTCAGGTACTATGAATGTACTGTTGTCTAGGTATCAAGTATAATGTACGAAATCAATATGTGATCCTTTCTACTGTCTACGTCCGTATGTCCGTTGCGTTCCGGTATTCTATGGAAACGGCTTAACATATTGTCATAGTGTTGTGACAGATGTAATGGATAACCACACACCTTTTGTCTGTCTTTTGTGTGTGTGTGTGTGTGTGTGTGTTGACACACACACACACCCCCTCACACACACGCAGGTAAATTTGGACTCGCCTACCCCTGAACGGATTTTTACAGTTCGATCTTCGCGTGAAGAAAGGACGTGATCCCGTTTACGGGATCACGAGAAAACTGCAAAAAAACTGTTTTTGCACTTGTGTCCCAAACTGATGAGAAATAACTATAATCAAAATATTGCATAATAAAATGTAATAAATGTAATAAAAATTAAAAGACAGATGATAACCACACACCTTCTTTCACGATAGCAACCATACAGTCGTTCCATAGAAAAAGGTCGTAAATGATACTTACGACCTTTATGGCCAAAGGTAAAGTACTGCTAACAACTCGGAAGTAAGTCGCAAGTCCTCGGACTTTTTTTTACACGCGAGCGACGAGTTGATAGTTTAACAGACGCGGATTTACGCAAGAATGTGCCTTTCGGGGTCTAGATGACGAATAATCACATTTAGGTGTCGAAAGTCCCCCAAAACCCCTATTTTGGGGCCTGTATAGGCATTTCAAGCCAAATATGCGAAAAATTCAAATAGCTATATCTTCAATCTGTGTATCAGATTGACATGAAATTTGACAGGCAGCTGCGGCCAGCAACAGAGACTTCCTGGGTGGTAAAACAATTCCAAGATGGCGGACGACCGCCATTTTGAAGATCGTTATATCGCCATATCTCAGCGAAAAATCATCCGATTTTCATGAAATTTATACACAACAGCAGATTTCCGGTTATGCATCACGAGATCAAAAATGAAAAGTTGTATCAGACAGACTCCAAGTTCGGCAGAACGTATTTCTTGTTGATACCAGCTTTTATACTGTAGGTCGCAGGGATTCCTAACTTTAATTCTAACCCTGGAAATGTCCGCCTGGAAAACCCCACTTAAGCGCATCACGAACAAACATCTCGGACTTGGAAGCACATCAAACCCTAAACTCAAATCTCGCTAATTCGGAACCAAAATAATTTGTTGTCCGGGGCTTTGTCCAAATATGCTTTTTTATGCATTACTTTATTGTTTATGTTGCAACGTTGATTGCAATAAAAAGTACAATGTCAGCCAACTCCAGTAACGTCTACAAGGTCAGGGTCATTAGGCACATTAATGCTGACACACATCGTGCGCCATAACTTCTGAATGGCAAGGCCTACGAACTTCAAACTTGGTACACGGATGACGACCCGCATCACAGGCGCTATGACCTCTAAGGTCAAAGATCGAAGTCACAAGGTTACGTGACCAATGTGAGCCGTATTGGCCTAATGGGCCATAAATCCAAAACGAATAGTCGTAGTATTACCAAAATTGGCAGTAGGGTACATCATGACACGTGCTACATTGCGCACCAGTTTCAAGGTCAAAGGTCAAAGGTCAGGATCACAGGCCAACTAACGCAGACACAAAATGTGCCATATCTTCCGAACGGTAAGACCTAAGAACTTCATTTCGTTTCGTCAAAGTTTACAATGAGATATGAATATCGTCTTCAATAACAGCTATTACATGGAATAATTGTTGAATTTGTTCAATTTTCCATCTGATCGCTACCGGTGCTGTATGGCTAGTTGTAAGTTGACTGCGAAGCATCAGTGAGTGTGATAGAACGATTGACGGCAACGCGTTGATAAGTGAAGCAGTGTTGACACAAAAGCCGTAACGTAATGACAGTCGCCAGTCGGTGAAACAACATCCACGTCGCCTCTGAGTCAACAAGGATGTCATCAGGCTAATGTGTTGATAAAACTGGGCGTCCACTAGAGCGCGGACAACGTGCGGAAAGTAAAAATTGAAAATCCGCAACCTCTCCGCATATTCCTGATACCCTCCGCACACTGTCATTCCTAAACCCTTCCGGGTATTTCCGCATGATCCGGACATCAAAAAGTTTCCGCGTCGAATTTTTGGTCGAGAGCAAAATTTGGACGCAGAAATGAACTTCCGCTCACCATCGGCATCTTGTCCGTATTGTCGTCCGGTCATCGTCACGACATCCGCACCTTCCTGAAACCTTCGGCACCTTCCGCTCGTTGTCCCGAAAGCCTCTGCGCCGCGAAAAGTGTCCCGAAACTTCTCGAAAGCGTCCGGAAAGCGCGCGGAAGGTCCAGAGGCATTACGGACAACATCGCGGAACAAATCAGGAAACGCCCGGAAGCCTCGCGGAAGTTGTGCTGAAGGTGTCCTGGAAGCGCGACGTCGATGCGGAACTGTATAAGACAGCGCGCGGAGCCTGCATGCTCATTTGCGGACAGGAAGCCGAACGGATAACATATCTACTTCTAGTTCAGCACAATCAGCAAAATGCCGCTGAAAAAAAGGCAAACAGTTGAAGGGAGGCACCTCCCAGGTTCCCGTCCGTGTGCAGCCGCCCAAGGACTCATCATCTGATGAGGCCCTGAACGTGGACATCCCTGGTGAGGTGGGCAAGCTAGGAAGAAAGCCACTGCGAAGAACGGATCCTCCTCTACTGGATCGCCTGGTCACCAAGAAAACCTCAGCTGCAGCAGCCTCATCCATGCCGCCTTCTTCTTCTCCTGCGGAGTGCCAGCAAGCTGTGCATCTCTCTCAGCTTGGAGATACTGCAAGCTGAAGTACAGCCGGTGTGACCTCCATTACGGCTTCCAGACTTTAAACACCCGCGATCAGCGCGGAATTTATAACCTTCCAGTATTTCCTCGTTTTGTCAGCAAAGCTTCGTCATTGTCCGCAAGCCTTCCTCTTTGTCCATGCACATACCTGTCCTGTGGCGATCCGCGCGCTGTCCGCATTGTCCCGATATGATCGGCGCGTTCCTGCATGATTCCGCGCGGTTCCCGATCGTGTCCGCGGACACTCATAGTACTGTCCGCAAACATTTTTATTCATGGCCGCGGAATCGATGCTCCGCCCACTATTTTTCGACGCTCGACGCGGAAGGTGTGCGAAAATGGCCATTTTTGCTTCCGCACACTTCCGGATCTTGTCCGCAATCTAGTGGACGCCCCCCTTAACTCGTAATATTTGTGATGATGAGCTCGCGCAAGTCATGTTTGTGTTGCTGCCGTAGTCAGAGTTTGTCTCGGTCCGTTTCGTCAAGTCAACAGACGCTCGTAAAGTGTTGGCCGTGCAGGCTGCACTCACGTCCGCTGTTCAGATACAACACAAGCCAACTGCGCTGTCACTACGCCAGCTACCATGCACAGGCCTAGCTTCGCGCGCCGTTCAACTCTATAGGACACAACTAACAACTGATTGTGTAGCACGTTTGCTCTGTTGCACTCCTTGCAGTGAAAGTGACGTGTTGATGACTCTGTTGACGGTTACATACTCACGTCTTCCCGATGTTATGCCTCGTCTCTACTGCGACGTCTGATGTCACGGCTAGGCGGAAGAGGCCGGTGAGCGGACGGCGCGCTGCGTGCGTCAGAGACAGGCATGTGACGTCAATGCGGATGCACAACGCGGCTGCAGCTGCTGACTGATATAAGCTTACGTCGACCGAGTACTGATGGTGACACGGAACAGCCACACAATCAGTTGTTGGTTATCAACAGAAGCATGCGTTGATGGTACACAGCTGCTGTGAGTGCATGTAGTCATTGTAGTGGCAGCCTACAGCTGCGATATAGACTTGGTGGAGTAGCCAGAGTGGATAAAACAGATCTCGACCGTGAAATAAACGTGACTAACTGACATTGATAAGGATGATGACGATGTATGACGTAGCGAACACAACTAACGCGAACAACTCGACGTCATCGCCGATCAACTCGACGACATCATCGCGTCACCGTAGCAGTGGTCCCACTGACGTCGACTACTACTTCGTCTGGGTCTACGTGTCGCCGTGGATCCTGCTAATCGGCGTCGCAGGCAACATCCTGACGCTGCTCGTCATGTCCAGACGTAGACTTCGAGGATCGTCGACGTCCGTCTACTTGTCGGCAATGGCCGTCGCTGACTGTCTCGCTCTGCTGTTCCGCATACCTCCAGAGTTCTTCGAGGCCGCCAGACTCTTTATCTTCAAAAATCTCAGCAGGTCAAATTAGCACGATGTTGAAATACATATATATATATATATATATATATAAATATATATAAGTATATGCATTTACCAACCACAATATTTACAGATTCACAAGAGTGTTGAATATATATGTATGCTGTATTTTTGAGATGCAGAAATGAAACTGCAGAAATGACCTTTCAACAAATCATAGACACTTTCAGGTTTGAACAAACTGATACGGATGTGACGTGTTAAAATTTGCAAAGCGTGATTTGTTCTTGTCAAGATTTGAAAACTCGGTCGTTTAAAACATTTTCTGTCAACATTTGATAATGTTATTCAGAATTCGTTACCTTAATTTTTTGCGTTATCTGTATGTCTATCGTGTATCGTTTCTCTGACATTAAACGTCGAATAATTGCGTACCCTGGAGATCTGGGTTAGGGGTCGTTGAAAATGTTTGATAATGGCACCATTCAATACATACGACTTCCTATCATTCTGCCAATCTTGTACCATTTTCGAGATATTGTTACCTTGTTAGGGTCACTTACCCTGCGAACTATGCACGACCTGTACATCTCTGCAGCGAAAGCGACTAAATTAAAATATAAAGGCTCCTCATAAACGCTCAAAATTTTGTTTAAAAATCGTGCAAGCCCCTTACGGGAAAATTTAGGGCAAAGTTTAAAATTTTGACTGTTTGGGGGCTGTAATCTCATATTTCTGCGCCGATAAAGTTGACATTTGGCACGGGGGAGCCGACATGCCAAACTTCAAATTAATTCGTACAATGATCGCAGGATCATGCGGATTTCACTACCGGACGTACGACTCTAGTTTTTTTGTTATCTGACTGAGAAATCTGAGATTTGTGACGAATAAGTCGTCATATCTCAGAAACGATAGAAGATAGGCACACGTTTACGATAGAAGACTACTAGGAATACTACGGGCTTTTGCTTGGTATTTGGTATTTGATGACCTTGAATGACCTTGAAACACCTTACCCTATATAGTTTTTTTCTGGGACTCGCTGCGTAGAAGAGAATAAAGAAACCGTACTTTCAAAAAACAACAAAAAACAGCAAAAACAACCAAGTTATAAGAATTTATGTGGAGGCTTTCTTTCTTTCCTTCTTTCTTTCTTTTGCGAGGAGGCATGTGCCCATTCACGTGCTAACGCTGAGGCCTGCCTCACGAGCTGGCCCAATACACGTAGCAGGACGCCATCGGTTATCAGTGGTTCAAGTAGCGACTAATTACTGAGCGTCGCTGAGCCCAGTATCAGCCAACAGTCACAGTTTAGAGAGGACACTGTTTAACCGTCTGTGCCTGCCCGAGATTTTAATTTCAAAGCATACCCCGCTATGAACCTGACTCCAATGATCTGGCCAGGTTGGGCTTTAAACCCAGGACTCGTCGGTCACCGTTGCCAGGTAGCGCGTACCGTGACGCTACCATTAGCGCCACCAGGGCAGGCCGTCGATTTCCAGACATATTTAACAGTCGGTACGAGCTTAAGATAATGGAAACTGTGAAAACGAAGACGTTATTAAGCAGTGTAATTTTTAAAATGACTGACGTGTACTGTGCGGTGCTACAGGTGGACGTGCAAAACGGAGAAGTTTTCGTTCTACACGACGAGTGACGCAGCGATCTGGATCCTCGTGGCATTCACCGTCGACCGTGTTATCGCGGTCACTCTGCCTCTCGTCAAGTACAAATTCTGTTCACCACGACGAGCTGTCGGCGTCTGCGTCGTCATCGTCGTCGTTGCAGTCACCAAGAACTTGCACGTCTTCTGGTCGCGAGGTGTTGAGGTGTCGAGTACTGGCCGCGTCAGGGTGTGTGGTCGTCCGGAGCCGTATCGCTACTTCGAGCAGCACGTCCGGCCCTGGTTGGCGTTCGTCCTGATCAGCGCGCTGCCGTTCGTCATCATCTTCTTGTCTAACTGTTACATCATCGTGGCGTTGTTGCGAGCTCGCCGAGTACGCTCTGTCGCGCTACAGCCCTCAGCCACGTCACACGACAACGACAACAAAGATAAGCCAGAAAAGAAGAGTGCGCATGCTCAAACGCAGGCCCAGAGTCGTAGGAGTGCGTTTTCACAGACGTCACTCATGTGCATCGCTGCGTCACTGGCGTTTGTCGTCTGCGTGACTCCGAGCATCGTGCTGACGATGGGCAGATACAGGTGGAAGAACGCTGGAGGTTTCACACAGACGGCGTACCACTTCAGTCGAGCTGTTGTCCATCAACTGGCCTGTCTCAACCACGCTGTTAACTTCTTCCTTTACTGTGTCACTGGACAACGCTTCAGGACAGAGCTGATTGCGTTGCTCAAGCGCGAGAAGTCGACGGTGTCGACGTTTGCGACGTCAACTCGCCGCTATTACCTCGAACAAGCAGCTAGGCGCTCCGCTCAGACGTCCACCAGTTTCCTGGCCATGCGTACTGTCTCTCTGACTGTGTCTAACATTGTCATCGACCGGTCGAGCGACGAGCTACTGGATCAAGTCAAGGACTGTTCTTCTGACTGTATGTAACGTAAAGGACAGTGCATGTGAACTGTCTCTCTGACGGCGGCAGGAACTGTGGAGTACGAGCTCGACAACTACGACAACTGAGCGTCGTGCCACGTGTATACTGTCAACTGTTATACTCAATGTACGACGATACCATTAACTGACGTTAAGCTTGTGTGACTACTATAACGCACTTGATTTGTGCTGCGCAGTATTTAATAGACACAATCAGACTCGTTTTGGATCCTGAAACTAAACTCACTTGCATTTTAGCACACAATAAAGTAAAAGTAAAGTCGTGGATTTGTATAGCGCATCGTCGTGAAACCACCTCTAATGCGCTACCGTTTCCCGTAAGTCGGCGCTGATCTCCGCAAGCCAACCCGACAGCCAGGCATCAGTGAACACTGCGAGACCACGTGATACGGGTTGGTGCACCACGTAATATGCCTGTTTACTTCCCAGCTTTCGCTGGTACCAAATTATACTGCTTAATGACAGAAGCAGTAGGGTGTGAACAACTTGCCTAAGGTTGTTGCGTAGCAGCGTCGCGGCCGGGCCTCGAACCCGCGACTCTTATTCGCAAGTCCGACGCCCTACCACTAAGCCACCGCGCCACCTAATGTTCAAATGTTCGGTGTATTGCCATGTAGTGTGGACTTGGCATTGACGAGTCCACAGTTGTAGATAGTACACGAGTCCATCGTGTACTATCTACGACTGACTATGATAGTCACTATAGTGGTCGTGACTATGATAGTCGTCATAGTGGTCGTAACACATCACGTGGCTAAACTGTAATAAAGCGTACAAAGGCGTAGAAAACCGTATAATACACGCAGCAAAACGCGTCAAAAAATCTTCTTAATTCGTCACAAAAAAACAGCCACGATTACGCACAAAGATCTGTGACGCCTATACGATGGTTGTAAGAATTTGCATCGTACTCGCTGGCTACGATTGCACTATGAAGGTTCGACGGTTTGATAAAAATTTGTAGCTGCGTCACGAAAGTGTTGAATCGGTTCAAAACTGTCGTGGTCATTATCGACCTTTGACGACCATCCATCCACGGTTCGCGCAGAACAACGGCGATGTCGGTGACGTATGTGTCGACGATTCACCAAGATTTTGTTTAGCCGTGGACGTGCTATCGTGAGAAAATCGTGACAGTGTGACCTAGGCTTAAGTGATGTACTTCTACAACTGCATGAGGGATACAAAGCCGAGACGTCGCAGACTGTAGACGTCTCATTCGTCTCAGCAGTAGGCCTACGTCATAGAATGCCGTTGTCATGGATACTGTTGTCATCAGCATCATCATTATGTTTTATTTGCCGTAAAACAAAAACCGTAAAGCGAATATTTATGACCTTTGATGATGACGACGATGACGATGCCAATGTGAAGATGTGAAGTTGGGCAGCGGCCGGTGAACTCAGTTAAGATGACTTCGACAGTCGATGCGCTGTGTGACTTCTCACACATGTAAGCATACATTACACAGTTATCAGCCTCCATGACAGTATCCATGACGCCGTTGTCATGGATACTGTTGTCATCAGTTAGTGTTCATTATGTTACGACGACGACAGACGACGACAACGACGACGACGCACACCATATAGACAGCAAGGTCTGTTACGAGTTTACTGATCACTATGCTTTGGAAACGGCGACAATGAAACCCAATTAAGCTAGCATACCGACCCACGTCGGTCGGATGGCTGGCTCATTTAACAGTCAGTATCTTTAACTGATTAGACCATGTCAGCAGTCGTAGTAACAGAGCCTACACCGTTTCTTCTATAGCGGTGACCATGATCATTAGTAAGGGTAATTAAGAGCATATTAGCACATCTAATCACTTAAAGGTACTTATTTATACTTGAAATACCACACTGTTTAACGAATTAACCAATGATTTCTCTATCAGAGCGACAAACGTCGTCAAACGCTACAACCCGGAAAACGGCCATCATAGATTGGTCGATTTTTTGAAAACAACGCGACTGAAATATAAAATCTGTTACAGATTATATATTTCTGCCCCCCCCCCGCGCGTGCT
>Ga0209149_1000852_pt1 | contig 13967 bp, 10 predicted proteins | sample WorMetTyACAVOLI2_FD_187423 | JGI IMG/M metagenome (GOLD analysis project Ga0209149, IMG submission 187423) | Marine gutless worms symbiont microbial communities from Max Planck institute for Marine Microbiology, Germany - Olavius algarvensis... ... | reverse complement strand
GTGTTAATGACAATGAGAGCTGGTACTCGGCAGTTTCGAAAAGAAAATGTTTGAAAATTGTTTTCTCGCCGCACAAGCGGAGTAAATTTAATTTAACTGTCTAAAATAACTTGTGTATACATACACTACACGGCGAATATAGTTTTGGCTAATTCATTTTTTTGACCGGAGTAAACTATTTTTTTAACTAGAAGGGCACTCGGTGGAGCGCACGTACCTCCGACAAAGGTGTTTGGACGGCTCACTGCCTCATTGTAAAACCACGCCTCGCTGCAGCGACCAATACGTATACGTCGGATTTTCACGACGTAAAATTCCGCGTAGCTTAGCTTATACGATAGCGGAAAAAGCAATCCAGTTCCGGCATCGGAACTATAATCCGGATCGGGCTCAAAAGTTAATAAGTTCGTCCATGTCCCGACATCTGTCGACATGCAATATTTCATACAAATCCATGCACTCGTTTTTGAGTAATCTTGGTAACAGACACTAACAGACAGACAGTAGGCCTGCCTCGGTGGCGCTATTGGTAGCGTCGCGGTATGCGCTGCCTGGCTACGGTGATCGGCGAGTCTGGGTTCGATGCCCGAGCTGGCCAGATCATTGTGTCAGGTTATAGCGGCGTATGCTTTGAGATTAAATTCTCGGGCAGGCACAGAGGGTTCGACGGTGTCCTCTTTAATCTGTGACCGTTGGCTAATACTGGGTTCAGAGACGCTCAGTATTAGTCGCTGCTTGAAGCACTGATAACAGATGGCCTTCTGCTGTATGCGCTGGCCGGTCATCAATGGCTCTGTTCACACGCACCGCTAAATTGGACCCTGGGGCCCACGGTGCGAGGTGCGCATGAGCTATAGTCGTCCATCATGCAGTAGGTATTAGCCGCCAGAGAAACAGTGGTTATAGGCCGAGCAGGGTAAATGTCATGGCACAAGGTCTCTCCACTCCCGATCCCTCCCTTAGCCCTACACACCTCTCTATAAGGAGAGGTCGCGCAACAAATGCACACTACACACACCATCAGGTTAGCCTGATGGTGTCGCGCAACACTACACTAGTCCCTTCCTTGGGGTTGCGCACTGGGCCAGCCTGTGAGGCAGGCCTCAACGCTGGCATGCGAAGGGAGCGTGTGCCACCCCAAAGAAGAAAGAAAGAAGGAAAAAGAAAAGACAGACAGACAAACAAACAAACGCGGACAAACGCATTTACCTCCTCCTTTGTCGGAGGTAAATTACTCAAACTATTGCAGAGTCATTATTCGGCCACTGATATGTTGTTCGTATTCCGACTACCTAGTTTTGATACGTTGATGTATAATAGTAGGTTAAACTTTGACAGTCAAGTACAGAACAGTCATAATAGTATCCTTCCCATTCGCATGTGATCTTACATCAGTTTTTACCTCCGACAATTGAGGAGGTAAACGCGTTTGCCCGCGTTTGTCTGTCTGTCTGTCTGTTAGCAAGATTACTCAAAAACGCGTGCATGGATTTGGATGAAATGTTGCATGTCAACATATGTCGTGACATGGACGAACTGATTAACATTTGAGCCCAATCCGGATGCCTAAACCGGATTGCTTTCTCTCCTATCGTATAAGCTAAGCTACGCAGAATTTTACGTCGTGAAAATCCGACGTATACGTATTGATCGCTGCAGCGAGGCGTGGTTTTAAATGGTTTTATTCGCCGCGAGCCGTCGAAACAACTTTGTTGGAGGTACATGCGCTCTAACGAGTGCCCTTCTAGTTAAATTTTGTATTGTACTGCTAATTACTGTATTTGCATACATGTGTGTAACAATTAGCTCAGTTCTGAGTGAAATAACAGATAGCTATAACTTTTTTACGCATTTTAAGTTAACGCTTTTCTTGATAATAAATACGGACTGCGATGGTGTCAGTAACTAGTTATTTTAAACGAAGGTGACTCCCCCCCCCCAAAGACGTTCAGCCCGACAATGCTACTACGGTACCAGCAGGTGTTTGAACCAAAAGTTGTGGTAAATTGTTGCGTGGCACAGTTGGTAGAACATCGGTCTTTGACCGGCGAACTTTACCTGTCCTACGCTCGACCTGCAGCTGATGGGTGACCACTTATGTGGGTAAACCGTCCGCTGTCGGTCAGCCAACCAGGCCGACCTAGCCTTTCATCCTTTCGGGGTAGATAAGTGAGTAGTAGGCTGCAATTAGATATGCGCAACCTCAGTCTGGGGAGGCGCCATCTGGTGAACGCTCACGAGGTAAAGGTAGGCATTGGTGTAATTGCAGGTAACACTGAGTGATCCATGCCTGAGCGCCTTGAGTGTGAGGTACTACAAAAAGCGCGCTATATAAATACACTTACTTTTACCTAAATCACGTCGACCTAGACGATAGTTGAGTTGGCCAAAATGGGCCAGCAAGCAACAGAAGTACTCGTAGGTGCATGCATGAGGATTCAAAAGTACACTTAAAATCGGTACGTCGTATGCCATGAAACCACGTACGACTAGTAGGCCTACTGCCAGTAACCAGCCAACTAGGCCAACTCAGCCTTTCATCCTTACGGGGTCGATAAATCGAGTACCAACCTGCCCGGTTGGGGGTTGGGGTGAAGGCGGGGCGGTCACCCCTGTCGGGTGGCAGATAACACTGTGTGATCCTATTGACAAGTGACGTCCCGTAGTTCTGAGGTAAATTTCACGAAGAACTATACGCTCCTTTACCTTTACCTTTTACTCCCAAGTTCGAACTAGATGTCTATTCAGTGCAGGCACATCTGTACATAACTTTTTTATTACCTTGCTTTTAACATTACTTAAGGAGTAGTTGTGGGGCCTTGAGTTTGAGGTGATGCCAAAAACAGTAAACGCCATTGCAGCTTTCAAAGCCTTCCTTGAAGGCCAAGGCCATAAAAATGTGGCCTCGAGGACTACACCACTGACTAATATTTAGCTATTAATTGTATTGTGAGAAACTAGACAGAGTTGACGATGTGGCTGTAGTTTGTCGTTGATCTATTCGTGAAAATGCAAGCGTCTTTCTATAGCACAGACGTAAGGACTAGTTCTGAAATGCTGCAAGTAAACCAAGTGCGCTAATTTTACGAAAAGACACTACCGTTTTACTTTTGCTTTTCCTTTCTGCGCAGTGGCAAGTGGAGACTACGGGAGTTGCCGACCGACACTGCACAGCAAGTAGGCCTACTTGGCTCGGCGTCAATCAACGTCACGGTCATCGCATAGTGCACGACAGTAGTTTCGCTTTCGTTTTCCTGGACTCGGCCACATTATCATTTTGATATTCTAGTGTTGCGCCGAAATTGAAATAGGCCTATAATAAACCGATCGGTTTGTACCTTGCAGAATGCAGCTGTTTCGTCATAAAATCCTCGAAATATCGGTTATATTTCGCTGAAAAAAATGCAACTTAACTGTGGATTTCAATGACGCTGTTGCGAAAACGCTGCAGCGACATTGTACACAGTCAGAGAGAAGCTTGATCTATTTCATCTTCAGCTGTTGTTGGAACTTGGAAGGCGACAAGTGACAGCGCAGTTTGGACCGATGCAGGTTGGTGAAGATGTGTCAGGAAATGCGCAGTCACCCAAGGATGATCGTTGACCGTGCTGCTATGAGTGTTGTCGTAACCGACGAACGGAGACAGCGGCGACCTTCGACACCGGCACAGTTGGGCAGATGTGGATGTAGCTGTTGCCAAGGTAGACTCGTGATTGTCTTCAGAGATCTGGCGAAAACGACGTTGCACTAGTCAACAGTCGACACGGAATGTTACGAAGGCGCGCACCGAGTGTCGCAGTAGTGCGCGCGGGATGTGTTCAATTAGTCGTTGAAGACGAAAGCTTCTGAGTGGACAGAACTGAAGACTGTCATAGCTGCTCCTCCAAGCACTCGGACGTGCTGACTTGCAAGAATAATGTCTGCGCCAAGCCTCACCGCATGCAGAGAGGAAAACTGCCACCCCACTAAGAGAAGCAGTGCCTCGTACCGGCCCAGAACAAGCCGGTCTTGTCCGTGTCGAGTTAGTTAGTGTCGGCCCTGGACCCTGGTCTAACGCCGCGTCACTGAGACTATAATGCAGATGTAACTGTGTGATGTCGGGAGTAGATGAATTGTGACAAGATGCTCATTGGCTGTCTCTCAGTTTCACCATCGTTGTCCTTATCTTCGTCGTTATCTTCGTTCTGGTCGTCCGCGATCGTCATCATCATCATCATCATCATCATTTTATTATACTTATTTTTATGACATTTTTGTTATTTATTTACACTGCTCCATCCTTCCTTCCTCCCTTCCTTCCTTCCATGCGGGGCAGGCAGCATAAGCTTCCCAGTGCTGAGGCCTCTAAACGGGCCCAATGCACGTCCCCAGGACAATATACACCTTACATAAAGGGAATAGTGAAAACTCCTTAGAGTTAAATGCCAATTAAGGAAATTATGGCCAGTCAAGAGTTAGACCAGCATTCCAAGATCCCGACGACAAAGGCTTAAATAAAAGGCCCAACGACAGAGGCGAAGGGCTTTATCCTTCTTACATAAAGGAATAATAAATAACAACTCCTTTACATTGCAGTTAGTTACCAATTAAGGATATTATAACCAGTCAGGAGACAGACCAGTATTCTAAGATCCCGACGACAAAGTCGAAGGGTAAAAAATGAGAAAAATTTACCCTGTTTAAGCAGGGTCAAAAATTACCACCAATTGGCGGTAACATGCATGGCTTCCTTCCGAACACCCTGAAATGCCACAAGTCATACTACTGCTCAAGATGCCTTGTGACAGCACATCCTGGACAGGAACACAAGTAGCCAACCATTCATGACCCCTTGCGCTCGCCAAGTCATGAACAGGATCCCCGGAAATGTAATGCCCCCATGAGCCGGGTGCTGAGGGCTGCTCTACTCATGCTCAATGAGTGGAGCAATATACTTGCCAGCACAGAGAAACCGACAGCCAGCAAGGCCGACCCCCAGACCGAGGCCCCCACCGCACCCAGGCAAGGCGACCCTTTGTCCCGTGTGACATTTGCCCGCAATATGGAATCATCTCCACATTGCAGATTCCTGCAGTTTCCAGTGATGCGACGTGGACGCTGTCACTCCGGAATTTCTTCTGGACTTGCATAACACAAGTCCAGAGTACTTTCGCCACCTAAACAAATAAACATGTCTTCAAAAATTTTTCACCATCGGATACGGATAGCCACATCATTCTAGTAGTTTTTCTATATCAAACATTATGGTAATATTTTGATGGGGACCATCCTAACGGGCATCGAATCCAGGTGGGATAGGCAAAAATCGCAATTCCCGACAAATATCTGGCTGTGGCATCGATGACAGGTGAAATGTCATCAACAGTTTCCATTGTGAGGTAAAGTGTATCACAGCAGATGCTGATGACGATTGCCATGCATCAATGAACCTTGTTTATGACAGCAATGCTTGACATCGTTTTTAGCACTCAACGGGTTGGCTGAAAAGAACAGAGCAATTTAATTGTATGCAATACTCACCGATAAATCTGAAGCCAAAGAAATTAATAACAAAAGATGGTGCTTGAGGTATTGTACTGTTGAAGCTAACTACAGACAGACACGAAGCATTGCACAGCTTCTCTGTGACAGCAGAGCTACTTGTTTTGTGATGTCATGTGCTAAAACATTGTGCATTCAGTTGAAGAAGTGTATGACTGCATTTTTTATTGACAGGCGTTACCCTGGAGCTATCCAGCAGTTGTACACTGGCATTGGGTGTTCATCATGCGGTCTTCGCTTCCAGTCAGAGGCAGTTGACAAGTACACTGAACATCTTGACTGGCATTTCCGGCAAAATCGACGAGAAAAGGAAGAAATGAAAGTAGCAAAGTGTCGACAGTGGTATTATGACATGGTGGTACGTCTTCGTGACTGAATTGTTTATTATTATTATTATTATTATTATTGGCATTTAAAGTATTGTGGACATTAAACTGTCTCTGTTTACACAATTGACCATTTTGTGTGCAGTTTCAAGATTGTTGATAACATGGAAAAGAAAATTAATAGAATGGGATCATAAAAAGAAAGAGATAAGAACTATGGAAATCCAAACTCCCGTAAAAAAACTGTCATTGCATATGTTTTTGTTTCACTGTAATTTGGTTCCGTTCTTGGCTTGTTAATCACACATTAATGTAATGTCATTTATTTCTGAAAGTTTTATATCAAAGTGTTGTGCCTGTTAAAGGACTGGATTCAGTATGAAGAGGTGTCGTCTGAAGACGCGTTGCCAAGTGATGAAACTGATGGCTTCAATTCATCTCTGTATGCCACAAAGTCTTTTCTGCCAGACAATCTTGCCAACTATCCAAATGTCGTCATTTGTCCTCAGGCTTCTGGTGATGAGAATGAAGATGTAAGTTGTGACAACTTATTGCCTTGTCATTATCACTACGTTGACACTGTTCTGTCGTTTTTTGAGAGAAAACAATGGACGCTGTCCTGCTTCTTTCGTGTAGTTACTCTAGGCTTTTATTTACTCGCAGTTTACATTTGTTGATTTTCCTTTATATAGTAATTTGTGCAGATCGTTTATGATGATGGTAGCTGTTGGACAAGTTACAGAGTGTTATATGGAAGCATCCTTTTGGCAGTGTTGTTATCAAGGCCGTGTTGTCAAGGCCTTTCCAAAATGTACAAAGACCAATGCCAAAGTCAAAACTACCAGGGCCAAGGACTTTCGAAAAAAGCAAGATTGTGAAAACTGATCCATGGAGTCTCAAATTAAGCAAGGCCTGTGTATATTCAGAACACCTTATAGGCAGTACATACTACATAAGACGATAGCATGCAAGACAGTCGTAAAATTTTATGATAAACAGATTGCAGCAAATCCTAGCTGTCACTATTGCTGCAGTTCTCTATTGAAATGATAGTATCGATGTTGTCTAGGAATTTTAGTGTTATTTTGAATCTGAAATGCCAGGTAGCTGTTTAATAAAGAAACTAGAGAGCTGGAGTCTGCCTGCCCTCATTTGATGCCCCGCAGTAGCATCTGTATAAGGAACTTGCCCTCCCTGTGGATCCATTTTTGCACGGGAATGAACTCTGCACGTTGGCACAGGAATGGACTCGCTCGCACAGACAGCGTGCTGGCATACACCCGTCGTGGCTGGCCTAGTTAAGTGTTTTCATGCATGGGTCAACCTTTGCGGTGAACAAAGTTGTTAATGAAGTTTCTAAATATAGTCTTACATACTCACAAGAGGCCTATGCAGTTTGCTCGCAGTATGACACTTAGCACTATTATTGCCTAGCAAGAGTCATATACACGGCATCTGATTGGCTTCTATTCAAACTGAAACAATGCATACACTGTTAATGTTAAAGACGGCTAATATTAGAGAGATCAAACAAGTTAATAGCCAAGATTTATACATCTCCGTCTATTGCTTTGTTAATGGCTATGCCTGTAGTCTGTCCAGTTTGGTAACTACGATGGTGACAGCCACGAGACATGAAAGGAGGCTGCGGCTGCAGGCCCACATCACATACTGAGCGTGTCTCTGCGGTCACCGTAGGCAGCTCATCAGTCATCAATGCACTGTGTCACCGTTGCCTGCCTTGCAACATGCATGCAGCTAATTAGCCCAAGACCTTTGCATCAAGGCCAAGGACATGGCCTCAGAATCCAAGACAAAGATCTGTGTCGTCGAGGCCAAAGCAAAGGCCAAGGACTTCATTATTGAAACCAAAGCCAAGGCTACAACCCTGTGTCCTTACTGCACCTCAAAGCCAAGGCTTGTTTTCGAAGACGCATTCTTTTGGTCTGTGTTTTTGAGCAGTTGTGTGTGTATGTGTGTGTGATGCAGATCTGTGATGTCTGTCGTGAGTCATTTGAGCAATGCTGGAGTGAAGAAAGGGAATCCTGGCATCTCAAAGATGCAGTCTCGGTCAATGGCAAGGTGGGTCATCTTGCATGTACTACTGTTTAACTGCAATGTTCTCTAGCTTACTTACGACAATTTGTAGATATAGTAAACTAAATTTACCTGCTTTTGTGTTATAGTATCTAGTAGAATGAGTGATACTGAATTCAGTGAATAGTGAAAATTTGTGTTTTTTTACAGATTTATCATCCTGTTTGCTTTGAAGACTCACACGAGGTGATGGAACATTTTTAATTACAATTTATACTCTGTCTTTTCCATTCATTTGCGATATTGGTGCCGTTATTAACTGTCCAGAACCTAAGGATCACGACGATGGGTGTTTAGTTGACAGTGATTGAATAAGATACTGTTGCATTTGAAATACTGTCCTTAGAAGTGCGGGTTAATGAGCCATACCTTGTTTGTTAATAAACATATGTTACTGGTCTGTGGTCCGAGTGTGGCTTGATGCTATGATGACACTGTTATCATTGTGAATACGGGTTTATTTATTTATGTATCTTTAGCAGAGCGTCTATACCCCCAAAGTGCAACTTTTGTTTTTTTCTGTCAAGATCAGATGAGTTGTGATTAATAATATTTCTCTGAAGTTTTGTGATGCTTGAGTTAATCTTTGTAGTCTTTGCTGCAGCAGAAATAAATTCGTTAATCTGTATAGATAGATAAACAGGTAATTGGCAGGTAAGCATATGATGGTTATACTTTATTTAAAATGACATCATGTCGTCGTGTACGACTTTGATCTGCCTATTCATATGTGAGGGTCGTTCCATAAATGATCTACACAACAGTGTTTTGTTAATTTTTAGATACAAAAATCCAAAATAGGTTTTTGTACATAATTTAATAATCATGCACAGCAAATTTTATAACGATAACGAAGCTGACGTCGTTTCTTAATTTAAATATGGTGGTGTTGCCATTAAAAACATCTGATAAGGAACAACTTGCTGTCATTCATTTTTGCCGTTTGATGCTATTTATAAGCACGGCCGTTGCTGTCATGCAGTTGCTGTGCGGCTGGCTAGCTGGATGTTCATGTATTATAGTTCCTGTTGAATGCAAGTAGGAAACCATACCCAGGCTTTTGAATGGTACCAGTTTTCTACATCAAATAACTTGTAAACGATACAAGATACAGCTACAATTACAATGGTAGAGTTGGTAGACTGATAGGAAGTCGTATATGATCTATAGAACAGCACCATTTTCAGTAACTTTGAATGACCCCTAACCTGGATTTTTAGGTCACACAATTACTTGATGCTAAATATCTCAGAAACAGTATGTGGTAGACACATAGTTACACTGAAATACTAACACGAACTTACACATGCCCAACTTAAGGATGTCATTTCAAATGACCTTTAGCGAAATATTCAGTGGCACAAAGCATTGCGCTGCATCTCTCTGACAGTTGAGCTTCTTGTTTGGCTAATGGACTGGATGCAAATGCATCCTGTGCAAACTTATACTGTCTTTTTGGTCCTGAAGACAGTGCAGTCTATGCAGGTTCTGTTAGCTGTAGAATAGGCCCAATCCATTTCCTGGCTGAATGCCATAAAAGGTGACCTCAGACCCAAACCACGGTTTAGTTTTGTTACGTTTAGTTATGCATGTGTTAGTACCGGGGGGTATTTTTTAGTTCATTGTTGTTTAGGTTTTGTGTTGTAACTTGATTACCGGCAGGCCTGCACGTAGCGCAGCCATGCCGGTATTATTTTTACTCAGTGGTCCAAAAATGGGTTTTACGCCCCGCAGAGGCGACATGTTGCCCCAATAAACGTGAAATTTGACATGAACGGACCAAAGGTCCGCTTCCCCATGCCAAATTTCACGTTTATTGGGGCAGAAATGTGGGAATACAGCCCCCAAAACTGTTACAATTTCGAATGTTGGCCATAAATTTGCCCCTCAGGGGTCACTCGTTTGCCTAATTTTTACGAAATTCCCAGATTTTGTGCACGTCTCCAGGTGGATTTTAAGTTTTTAATTTGGTTGCTTTCGGGGGACAAACAACCAAGTTATAAGCATTTTACAGCAGTGTGGGCATTTATCCTCAAATTTTCAATAGCCCCTAGCGGCGAAACTCTGATCGGATCAAAAAAGTTAGCAGGATGCAAAAACGGGATGGACATCCTCTATCACCATGCCAAGTATGGTGGGGATCGTGGGTCGCACGCCGGCTGTTGGCATAAAAGTGTGATTTTTTTGTCTGTCTGTTGGTCACGCTTTGGAATTATGAAGTTTGTGATAACGGAAACGCTATGAAGCAGTGTAATTTTCAGAACAATTATTGTACCGTTGCATAGACGAAGGTTTCTAGTTGTGCACCTATATTCGAGTTTCTCTATGGACCCCGTGGATTTTTTGTTAGGGGCAAATTTATGCCAAAAATTGCTATTTTTGGCGATTTGGGTGGTTTTAAACCCACAAAGGTGAAAGTTAGCGTGATTGTGGGGACAAGGGCGAGACTCCCCCATGCCAAACTTTGCAAAAAATGCTTAAGGGGATACCCCTTTGGGGCAAATAAATACTAAAAATTGCCAATTTTTGCGATTTTTGTGGCTGTAAGCCCACATTTTTAAAGCCACAGCGGTAAAATTTGGTATGAGGGTGCAAACCTGGGAAACCCTCCCCCAAGCCAAATTTTGTAAAAATTGCATAATGGGCTATACCCTTTTTGGGCGAATTTATACCAAAAATCACCAATTTTGGCGATTTTGGGGGCCCACATTTTAAGAGTGACAATGGTGACATTTGACGTGAGGGTACGGACCTGGGACACCCTCCCCGCCCTTAATTTTGTAAAAATTGTTAAGGGGATTTGTCCCTTTGGGGACATTTTTACCAAAAATTGAATTTTCGCGATTTTTAGCTACTTGAGCCCATATTTCTATACTGATAATGTTAAAATTTTACTTAAGAGAATGGAAGACTTAGGGATCCATCAACGACACAAAATTTCGTCAAAATCGCTGAAGGGGCCTGCACGTATTGCATTACCCCGATGAGGTGATGCATATTGATTTCTAGTTGAGTTTTCTATTACCAGCCAAGTGATTGGTTAAGAAGACCGCTTTTTGCACCAGTCAAGTGACTTGCTGAGAATCGTCTCAGAAATGACCTATAATGTGTTTAGAAGGACTTTAAACCCTGTTATACCATACCTGAAGAAAATGCTGCATGAAATGAAATTTGTGCCAGCTATGTCTTATCAGCAGAACTTGAACGTGCTTTTTCTGCATTCACTAATGTGTGGCTAAAAAGCAGTAAAAAATTCCAGATGCCGTTGTCATCTTATGCAACAGCTCGAGCTCCAGTGCAAGTCTATTTTTAACTGTTGCAGCATGTAGTGTGTGATTATGATGTATACTGTCTCCCAAAAAAGTAACGGCATGATATTTGATAACAACTTTGGCAAATGTGGACCGATTTTAAAAATTCTTTCACCAGCTAATTCATTAGAAAATTCTCTATGCACACACTGCAAAGATTTCCACCTCACCTGCAATATGTTGCTACACTTCCTTGTGAAATTGGAAAATCCAAAAATTTTACCCTTAAATATTTTATTTAAATATACAACATACAAAGTATAGTCTAGACAGAACAAAGATGGTGTGAAGATAATCATGGTGAAAAAAATCATCATGATGCAACAACATTCAACTGAACAATGTTCAACTGTTGATTCGAGACGTCGTCTGACAAACTTCAAAATGTTAGTCAGTCAGTCAGTGTGAGCAGTCTTGAGACAGTCTGTCGAACTACTGTTACATGTTAAATCAAGTCCTCAAAGTGTCCTCGGGAACATGTCAACAGTTTCTTGAGGATGCTGTCAAAATCAGCAACACTTTCGGATTTTTGACTTTCACAAGCTATAGTAGCAACATGTTGCAGGTGAGATGGAAATCTTTGTGGTGTATACATAGAGAATTTCCTTGTGAATTAATTGGTCAAAGAATTTTGAAAATCAGTCCACGTTTGCCAAAGTTATTATCAAATATCAAGGGGCTTACTTTTTTGGGTTACAGTGTATTATCCACGATGTATAGACAGGTTGACGTTATAAGTTGTTTTGTGTGTGTAGCAACTGACAAACGAAACCTGCAGCAATGATGTGGTAACAGCTGATGATGTTTCAGAGCCAGTGAAAGTGAATGATGATGTCACTGTAGCTGAGATGAGTGAACTGGACAGCCGTAATGCTGACAATTTATCGACTGTGATAGGTCTTGATAATACTACATCAGTTGTATCTAATGTAGAGACATCTGCACAACCTGCTATTGATAATAACAGCATTGTAGTATCTGCTGCTACTGTTAATGACACGGTTGAATGCAGTACTGCGGAGCGTGCTGTTGGCACTCAGGCGGAACTGATTAGCAGTAGTCCATCAAAACTTGTTATTGATACATCGTCTAATGCTGATGATGACTGTGACATGGAAAAGGCACTTAAAGCAGAAAATGTAGATACAGTTGACACTGATACGCGAGTTGTGTGCGATACCATTGATGAAACCAGTTGTGATCCTGTTGTCAGTCAATCGTTGCCTCCGAGCAGCGATATGTCAGTCACATTCCCCATTACATCAACTGAAGTAGGTAAAATTGTCTCTGGTGGTGATGATAGCATCCCTGGTGATATGCAGCTTGATGTTGCCGAATGTGTTGAAATCGGTGATGCTGCAGACTGAACACAGACTGAATGCCCCTTACCATTACTGCAGCACACGTCTTGTAATCAGTCTAAATATATGCATGAAGCTAAGTAGATACAAAAACATTCACACAGAACTCAGAAACAGTTATTGGTTAAGCACACTTTAGACCCGTGTACCGTTATACCTGCAGGCTAAAAAGTAGATCTGCATATCTTATCTGCATATTTATTCCATATTAACTACAAAATAAGACATTAAGTGCAAACTTAAAATTATTTTTACAATCTAATGAATACGGCACAACTCGCAGAATATATGTAACTTTATATGTGTTCCCATTAATTACAACAAATAAACCTGAGAATGAATTGATGAGCCAGCAGTTACAGATATTATAGGTCCTAATGCTAACCGAATTTCATAATTGGTGATGGGATCTAAGTAACCATAACATACCATATCCATTGGTGTGCCGAGTTCTCGTTGAACATATTCGGATGCTTCTGCTGATGTTAATCGGTTTATGTTTCATTGATAATAAATGATAATTTCTGCTTATTTGTGTTTGTTGTTATTTCATTTAACTATTGTCAGTTATTAGCTGTCAGTTGTCGTGTGAAATGGTCGCTGTGCTGTTGCCAGTGCACTGCCAGGAGTTGACATTGAATTACTTCCTGTTGAAGCTGGAGACATACTTAACTAGAGTAATTCCATTAGCATTCATATGATACAACATACTAGGTATTTTATTATGGGTTTAAACGAGTGTCTAAAAGATTGTGCCTAGTCGCTCACTAGTGGGGTTTAAAGCAGGCATGTGGTACTGGACCACCTAGTCATTTACACTATGTTGTAAAACCAACCTGGCCTGAGACAAACTGACTATCGGATAGACTAACTAGAAACATGAGCATGACAAGTAACATTTGTCTCACATGCTCAGAAACGGCAACCAGAAAGTTTGTGCAAGCAATGACTTAATTGAGAATTGTTTGTTAAATCAACAAAACAATCGAGCACTGCGCACTACAAACTATCACATGACAGTCCGTTTACTATTTATTGTGTCGAGTGAAGTTTAATCAATCAATCAAGAATTTTTAAAGTGGCCTAAGTAAGAAGTTACTGCAAGGTCCACTAACAGAAGTCAGTTACGATAGTTGTATGTTCGAATATGACACGGTGAACAAGTGTCTTCAGACACCTGCGAAAGGTGTCCAGTGATGGTGCTGATGTCACCTCCGGTGGCAGTCTGTTCCGGACCTGGGGACCAGCAACAGGAAAGGCTCTGTCGCCAACGGTGGACCGGTTGGACTGTGGCTGGATGAGGCGGCTAGTGTTGGCGGAGCGAAGAGCTC
>Ga0209149_1000851_pt1 | contig 13968 bp, 13 predicted proteins | sample WorMetTyACAVOLI2_FD_187423 | JGI IMG/M metagenome (GOLD analysis project Ga0209149, IMG submission 187423) | Marine gutless worms symbiont microbial communities from Max Planck institute for Marine Microbiology, Germany - Olavius algarvensis... ... | reverse complement strand
CAAGTGGAAGAAGACGTTGGCCTATCTGTTGGTGCTGCCTGGATCGCGGGCCAGGATCGTTCGATGTGGAGGACGCTACGACCCTCAGCTGGTCAAGCGCAGCAGTGAGTGAGTGAGTGAGTGGTATAAGTGACACCGTGACTAAAACGTGTTCTGTGTATAAACTGTGTATATCGTCAAAGGCTGCTGAAATAATATGTTTAAGAAGTCAGTGTTACACATTAGGTATGTCTTATAAAAGCGGGACGGCTGCTTTGATCAAAGCAAGTAGTGGTACTCTCACAAATTTGACAAAGCTCATTGAGTCCGCTGATCGATGTTTTGCCATCAGTAGTCACTAATCACAAGCTGCAAAAACCATTCAAATTAAGTGGATTCTCGCTGTATTCTTGTGAACGTTTTTATATTAAAGAACATTGGAAAAATAAAAAACCTTGAAAACGTAAAAAACGTTTCAATAATAAAAAAAGTATAAAACATTTTTTACATCTGTGGTTACAACGACACATTACGATGCTAGAACTAGGCCTATTAACTATGGGCGTGTGGGCTTGGATGTGCTTAAAATGCCAAGTGTTGCTCATGTTACTTTCGCATTTTACACGCACTTCCGCACTAGCTTCCACATTTTTCGACATTCGCAGTCTATACATGACGACTTTCGCATTTTCGCACTTCCGCATTTTGTATGTTTCCATAACACAACATTCAGACAATGAATTCCATCTGTCTACTATTTTGTTACTAAATGCAAATTTTTTGATATCCAGGCTAGATCTTTTAAACAATTTCTTTGAATGGCCTCGTCTGCCACTTTGATCATAATCAAAAAAGAACTCTGTTTTAACATTGTATATGTTACACGCTATCAACCGATCTGCACCATCTAGGGATCTGTTGTTGGCGCAAGCATCGATAGGTGGCGCAACCATCGATGGATCACACTGCGCTATCGATGGATGAGCACAGGCCAGTGTTTTCAGGTTTCAGGGCTAGGTGAATGGTCGTTTTGGGCTCTGGGCATTGTCAGTGTCATCAAATACTGGCCATTTGGTCATTGTCATCGTACGTATAGTGGGACTTAATAGGTGACCAGCTAAACTGCAGTTAGAATTCATTTATATACTCTTACTCGGTAATCGGCATTATATCTTCGCTTGTCGTGCAATGCAGCGTTGGCTTGTCTGCTTCAAGTAAACCGCTGCCTTTGAAATATAACAGAAGAATACAGTTGTAACAGTTAACAGATTTATACTGGTGTAGGAAGCCAGCAGCCTGTACACACAAAGGAAGAATTGGTGTTAATTGGTCGTTCAATAAAGGCAACTTACTGACTGACTTACTTACTTCAGTAGACAGGTCTGTATGATCCATCGATAGCGCAACCTGAAAGCACTGGCCTATGCTCATCCATCGATAGCGCAGCACGATCCATCGATGGTTGCACCATCTGTCGATGCTTGCGCCAACAACAGATCCCTAGATGGCGCAGCACGATCGATCGATAGCGCAGATCAGTCGATAGCGCGTAACATATATACCGTTTATAATTTTATATGTATCAATTAAATCACTCTTGAATCTTGATCCTTCTTGTATGAAGACACATCAGCCCCAAATGTTCCAATCTATCATTGTAATGCAAGTGCTCCACATCTTTTACCAATTTAGTTGCTCATCTCTGAACCCCCTCGATCAACTCGATATCTTTTCTAAAGTGTGGGTTCCATACTGAACAGCAGTATTCCAAGTGTGATCTGACTAGACTTTTGTACAAGGGAATTAATGCAGACTGTGATCTGTCGGTAAAATTTCTTTTTATCGTTCCTAATATTGTATTACCTTTTTTTACTGCCTCACAACATTGTTTTTTTCCATCTGAAGTCATCACTCACAATAACCCCCAAGTCTTTTTCCTCACTAACACATTGCAGTACACTCCCATCCATAACATAATCAGCCTTAGGATTGTTATAACCCAGGTGCATAACTGTACATTATTCGATGTTAAAAAGCATTGCCATTCATTAGACCACGCTACAAGGTTATGCAAATCTGATCGTAAGTTTTCAATAGCTGTGGATGAGTTAACCACTTGATAAATCTTAGTATCATCAGCAAATATGACTAATAATGAATTCATCTATATCATTAATATAAATCACAAATAACAGTGGTCCCAAAACAGAACCCTGTGGGACACCTCTCAACACATCTTTCCAGCCTGAGAATATCCCATTTATTACTACTTTCTGTTTTCTATCAAGTAACCATTTCTCTATCCACTCAAGTAGTTTGCCATCAATTCCGTGTGCTGCTGAAGTATTAATCTTTTATGTGGTACTTTATCAAATGCTTTTTGGAAATCTAGGTATATCACATCTACAGGATACCCTGAATCAAGATAGTTAGCAACCTCCTCTACAAACACCGAAAGATAGTCTAAACAGGATTTATTTCTAACAAAGCCATGCTGACTATCCCTTACCAATGTATGTTTTTCAAGATGTTCTATTATTTTATCTCCAGTAATTGACTCAAGAACTTTACAGATATTTACAGTTAAACTAATTGGTCGATAATTTGATGGACTGCATTTTTACTTTTCTTAAAAATAGCAGTAACATTTGCTAACTTCCAATCCTGGGGAACATCGCCAGTGTTCAAGGATTTAATAAATAAATCTGCAACAAAATCAGAAATTACAGACGACAATTCGATTAACATTCTTGACCCAACGAAGTCAATACCAGGAGACTTATTCATTTTCAACTTACTTAGCTTCGAGTGAACTAACTCAGGTGTAATTAAAACGTCAGAGAGTTTGTCACTGTCCACATCAAGAAAAATGTTATTAATATGATATCTGGTAGGTTATTGGTATTTTCTGTAGTAAACACAGATGCAAAAAAGTATTAAGTAACTCTGCCATTTCTTTATAGTCTCCTACAAGATCACCATTATTGTTAGTCAGGGGCCCAACAGCAGATTTAAATTTGGTTTTAGATTTAAAATAACTATAAAATGATTTGGGATCAGATTTAATTTTCTTAGCAATCTGTTTTTCAAAATTCCTTTTAGCTAATTTAACTGCTATATACCCAGGTAGTTGTCTGTTAAAGGACTCAGTTGAACGAAGTGCATTGACTAATGTGTAGGAAGTCGGTGGCATAGGCCTGCTTTACTAACAGACGACATATAATGCTATTTAACACTATAACATCTGCTGTTTCTCTGTAGGTTTTTGCCGCGCGATGCGATGCATAAGCGCGGCCTATGTCGGCATGCAGTGTCTGTCCGTCTGTTAGTCACGTTTCGTGAGTTGCGTGAAAACGAATAAACATATCTTCAAAATTTTTTCACCATCGGGTAGCCAAGTCATTCTAGTTTCTCCATGCCAAACGGGATGGCGATATTCAGACGCAAACCCCCCCTAACGGGGGCATTGAATGCAGGTGGGGTAGGCAAAAAACGCGATTCTAAACAAATACCTGGCTTTGCTGCAGTCAGGTCTACAGTGTTGTCAACCGTACGAGTCACGACGAACGGCGGCGATCGTCGAGCACACCGCGGCGTCCGTCGTTCGTTGTTCGCACAAGAAGACGACGAAGTGTTTGTGACAGGCTCGACGTTATACGCTGAGACGAAGGGAGGTCAAACCCCCCCGGACACAACCCCCTTGGTCATAACCCCATTTTCTGCTGCCGTAGGACATCGTAGGACAGAACCCGGCGGGTATTTTTGTTGAAAACTGACACTAACCCGTACTACTGACCCTATCCGACCCACGAGGCGGGGTCCTGACCCTAACAGACCCACGAACGGCAGCAAACAAGGGGGGTTATGACCTAGGGGTGTTTGTCTGGGGGGGGGGGTTGGTCGGACACCGCCGGAGACTAAAATGAGAGTAGACATTGATAGTGGTCTGGTACAGCACACAGTAATCACACAAATAAAAGAAGAAATTAACGAAGTCAAATCTCAAAGTTTTGTTGACATTGTTAAGCAAGAAGTGGAAAAATGGAAGGCGAAGTTAATGTTGTTAAGCAGAAGCTAACTGAGACAAGAGAGAATGCTGAGGAAGAAAGGGACAAAGAGGCTAGGAGAAACAATATTATTATTTATTGCATGAAAGAGAGTGCTGCAGCTTCTGCTGAGGTGTGTCGACAGGATGATTTCAACAAACTGGTGGAACTGTTGGAAAACGTGTTTGAAGTAAGTTATAAGGACGGAGATATTAAACGTGTTATCAGACTAGGTAAAAAAAGGGGATCTCGCAGGGACTCAGTAGAACTGACAAATATGGCTGACCAGTCGTATTTGTCAGTTGTACTACCTAAACACCTATATTGGCTGATTTGACCAGGCTAACATCGGCACATTGGACATTAGCCTTAAACCCTGAATCTGTCATTCTCTACGACCTAATGCATGTGGTGGCATCACACTTGCTTCTGTTCACCACAAAGCACTTTATACAACTTCAAAGGCAATTGCCACTGTCTTTCGCAGGATGCCAGTCACCCAGGTCTGTTACAAGCTTCGCTTTGCAGCACGTGATGAAGCATATGACTAAGTACGGTGCTGTAATAATAAGGCCCTTATTAGATGACGTATTTATCTAATTTTTTGTTTTGTTTGCATTATCTTATCCTTTCTCGATACTCGACTGCGAGAATGTTAATTCTCAAATGTGAGAAAAAAAGAGTTGAGACTCGTTAATGTCCCTAATTGGTATTGCTTGTGTGTGGCCTGGTATCTGCATCACTGGCATATTGCACACAGGCCACCCACAATAAGTCTATCCATATGACCCGCTGCATTGGCCTATCAATAATTATATTGCCCACCCAAGGTGACGAGCGATGTGTAGTCAGTACCTGCTGACTGCCAATATGGATGAAGTGGGCAAGAGTGTCTGTGTGCTTGACTAAAGTTTATTAATTAGTGAGCTGCTTATAGCAAAATAATATTAATTTCATGTCAAGCTGAAAAAAAACTTGTTGTGATCAGTTAAACTGTTTTGTTTGCTCTAATTTTGACCGATGTTGGTAAATTCACAACATGGATACAAATTATTTTTTGGAGCTGTTGACACACAGTCAGCAATATATAATTTTAATGTGCATGGTTTAATGTTTTAGACGTGCAGCCAAAGCACAACTGTTGCCAAGGACTGGTGCCTCAGTTGTCGTCAGTGATTGACATTTTAAGTTTTGTCCATTATGTCAGCAGTTTATTCTGAACGATCATCTGATACTGTAGCATCTGGTCCGGAGACTGCCTGTAGCAGTCGAGTATCAGGCAATGCATTAAAGGAGGTGATGGTGACTGAATGTCACAGCGAACCTGGACTGTTTGCTACTCTTTGTGAGAAACTGTTGTGTCAACGTGGCCGCAACGATGACGAGAACACTGGCGATGTGCATAGAGTCCAGGATGGTGGTTTATGTTCTCTATGCTGCGGCAGACTGTATCCTCGGCGATCTGAACGTCACTGTACTGTTGTGTCCAACAGCAAGCAGATGTCGGTACACTGGCTGCCGTCGTCGGGCAGTGCAGAGGTCGCCACCCGTCAACCTGGCACCGTCAGTCGACGTCACCAGCCCAAGTGTAACTGCGTCAACAGTGATTTTACTACTGCTACTAGTGACAGTTGCGAAACTAGTGTGAGCCGGGCATGTTTACAGAACGACATGCAGCCTAACGGCACACTGCGTCGTTACGACTCTCGAGTTTCTGACAGCTTACAGCGCGGCAAACAGTCGGCTACGATGCGTCGGGTCATGCTTGCCGATGCCGCGTACGGACATGCAACAGTGCTTGATGACTGCATGCTCTCTGACAGTGATGCTTGGTCTGGCTCTCTATCTCTGAGTCGGCCGAACAGCGGTACCAACAGCTTGGAGCGAGCAGTCTCCGCAGTCCAGGAAAACGCCGATGAAGTGTACGAGTCTTACAGTGATGAAGGTGAAGGAGACGATGACGTCGTGTGGCCAGCAGTAATGCCACTGCCTGCATTACCCGTCTACGATCAAGTATGACACCAGATACTCCTATCATTCTTTTTTTCAGTTTTTTTTCTTTTATTGGCCTGTTATTTGCACATTTCTGTGCATATGCACAGATGTGGCAAGACACATATTAGTTGTATTATTTGTGTCACGTGCGATGTTAAACCCTACTATACTGCTACTCCTACCTACATTAGATTTGTTCTTTGGTTGTTCACTGGTTGGTTGGTTGGTGATGTGGATGTATTGTCGCAAAATAGCTAGTTGTATTGAGTTGCCGCTCCGATGAGGGTTGGCCTCGGCCAGCAGCACTGTGTGTTAGCTGTGGGTTAGAAACCCCAGGAATAGGAAACTTTTGCTCAGAACTAAATTTTGGTGTAATTTAGACCTCTAGTGAATTCATGTACAATTTACTCTGTGCTTCTGCCTGTGATAATGCTGCTGGCTGGCAAGTGCATTTGCACCATGCAGATTGTGCCAAATTTTCGTTTTTATCTATTGTCATCAAGAGTTAAGCCAGGTCCCGAAAGACAAGGGAAATATATGCAGATTGCTGCAGCAGAAATTTTATACATCAGAATTGGTTGCTGTTCTTGATACTCACCAAACCACAACAGTGTTAGATAATAGTAATGAGTCTAGTGTATGAATATTATTGCAAATCTCAGATTCTCTATCATTTATTGCATTCACTTTTATGCAGGGTGACCACCTGTCTGGAAAACCTGGAAATGTCAGGGAATTTGACAGCTGTCAGGGAAATGTCAGTGATTTTACTCAAAGTCAGGGCAATGTCAGGGAAAAAATCTTGTCAGAGAAAAGTTGCCTAAAACGGTTTATTGTAAGCTGCATATTTGCATTCATATTTAGTACTAGTACAGGCATGATGTGAGTAACACTTCACATGATGAGTGCCACGGAGGAGTGCCGTGAACCGTCGGGGAATTGTCAGGGAATTTCACATTGTCTGGAGAGTGGTCACCCTGTTTATGATATGATAACTTAGTTAATGTACAGTCAAAAGCAGATGGGTACCATTGGGTTGCCAGCTTAGTCTACTACGTGGAATCAAACAGAGAATTTAACAAAAAAAAAAATAACTAAAAACAGATTCCGCATAGTAAGCCCGGTCCAGTCCAATGATCCTGAAGTAGTTCACGAGTACCAGAAGTCTGTAGTGTTGAGACGGATTTGTTGAAAAGGTAGGTTTGAGTCTGGAGTAAAAGATTGAGGTAGTGGTGGTGATGGCAGACGTGACTGGATAAGTGAATGAGGAGGTAAATTTAGACAAGACTGGTGAGTCTGACTCTGATGAAATGAATCTGGCAGTTTATTCAAAGAGACCAGGTGATGCATATCTAAACAAATGCAGCACGTTTATGGAATTATGGACACCATGAGTAAGCCCCCGCCACAAGCATAAATTTCATGTGGGAGAAAGTTTTTCATGGGGAAGAAACATAATGTGACTGCTACGTGTCCGAGGTGACAGACGAACAAACAAACAGACTGACAGACAGACAGATGGACGTCACCACTGCATAAACCCGTCTATGGCAGGAGCTTAATGAGTGATCTGTAAAGCACCGGTATTAAAGCAGTGGTATGTTTGTCTATTGGTTCGTGTGTTTTCAGTATGGTTCACTGTAATATTTCAGTTCTGCCCGTTATTTTACAGCTAACTTAGTTTGAACCATAGTCAAACAGTTACTTCTTTCTGTCTGTGTGGAGATCATCACGACTGGTTAAGTGGTTATGGACAGGCGTGGCTGCATATTGCTCAACAGAACATGGAATTTGTTGCTGTGTAGAACGTTTGAAGACTTTACCCACCATTTGTCATCTTCCAGCCATTAACTTGAACTCATAATTTATGTAAGTAAGTAAGTAAGTAAGCACATTTATAGTCAGCGCCTAAAAACAAAAGTCACTAGGCCCTGCAGACACAATCGAACAAATGCGTTTTTAGAGCCCGTCGGAACTGTCCAAGGGAGAGTCAGACTGACGGAGGCTGATCGGCAAAGCGTTCCACAGACGTGGTCCGGCGACTCCGAACGCATGTGTAATAGTTTGTGTAATAGTAATGTGTAATAGTTTTGTTAGGTAACCCAAACCATCCTGTTGCATTTTTGTGGAAATTCATGAAATCATAATCAATTACTATTTTTCACTTTTTATGTCACTCCTGCTTTGCGGGAGTTGCACTGGTTGCCGATCAGAGAGAGAATACAGTACAAGCTGTGCCTGCTTGTGCAAGTTCGTCGGGCACGCTCCCGATTACATTGCCAGCCTGTTGACGCCTGCCTCTGACATTCCTTCACGGTCGTTGCTGCATTCATCGAGTAACTGTGACTTGGTCGTGCCAAGAACGAGTTGGAAGAATGGTAACAGGGATTTCTCTGTTGCCGCACCCCATGCTTAGAATCGGCTGCCGACCGACTTGAAACTCTTGCGTTCGACTGCTTCATTCAAGAGCAAACTGAAGAGTTTTATGTTTCATGCTGCTTACACTGGGAACACTATGTGAACTCTGGAATGTGCCATCGGTCTGATTGTAGGGGGCGCACTACAAGTCATTGTTACTGTTGCTGTTGCTGTTACTGTTCACACGTCACCATCAGTGTAGATTACTTGTAATAATTCTGTTCTGTCCAAAATTTGCATAGTGCTTTTCTGATGTAGTCAAACCACGCTGTTTGAGTTATTATTAAAGACACACAACTTGTTCATCATATTTCAGATGTAACTATATTATGACTCAGTTGTATTTCCTGTATTAGCTATGAACAAAAATATTCACGTCTAATTTGTTCCTATATACTGCTAAGTAATCGAGCTGCTAGTAACCATTTTTGCTAATTACAATAAAAATCTAATATAAACTTTTGTAATTAGGTTAGCTTACAAGATGTTTTAATGTGTTTAATGGTAACATTAAAATATCTGTTCCTGAAGGTACATTCAAGTCTGTTTATTCGGTGATGGTTGCATTGCCTTTATGTTAAAATGTGTGACTGTGTGTTGGACATTGCCAGGTGAAAGAATCAAACACTGGATGGAGCTTGGCTTCTGAGTTGAGGCGGCTCGTCCACTATGGCTGGTACTGGGGTCCAATCACGCGAGTGGAAGCGGAGGAGAAGCTTGCTGGGCAGGAAGATGGAACTTTTCTGGTCCGCGATAGTTCCGACGACCACTACCTACTCAGCCTCAGCTTTCGGTCATACGGCCGAACGCTGCATACACGGATCGAGCATTGTCAAGGTTCGTTCAGCCTGTACTCGCAGTCCGGCTCCGATGGCTACGAGTCCATTGTGGAACTCATCGAGCGGTCAGTCGACGATTCGAAGACCGGAGTTTTCTGCTACTCACGAGCTCGTGCTCTCGGGTCTCCTTCGTTTCCTGTGCGTCTGACACGTGCGGTGTCGAGGTTTGCGCAGGTCCGAACCCTGCAGTATCTCTGTCGCTTTGTTATTCGCCAGCATACTCGAGTCGATCACATTCAGCGTCTGCCTTTGCCGACGTCAATCAAAGGCTGGCTTGAGGAACGTCCGTACTGATGGCAACTGTCTTGAATGATTAATTACATTCTGATGTTGTGACGCTCTGTCTGTATACTTTGTAGACAGACACTGCTTCTGTATGCTTGTAATTCTACATCCGGCCACCCACTTGCGTACATGTTTCACTTGAAATATGCGTATCATCCTATTAGGACACATTTCAGTCGTAGTCGTTCATCGACCTGTAAATGTGGGCATAATTCAAAAATTGTTTTTTTTAACTTTTTAATTCACCAAGATTTCTGTTCACTGTATTCTGTTACTGAGTTTTCATTTAGTGTCATGTTCGCTCCTGCCTGCTGTGATGATATTTCCATCAGACTTTGAAAAATGTTGCAACTGCAGAAAGATCACTGGTGTCCGCGGATTTGCCTCAAGCAATTAAATAGCACAGATGGAAATTCATATTTGAATTTTTGAAACGGAAGTTTGAAATGTAGAATGTTGTTTAACATCTGAACTATGATATTCATGTATTTATCGGAGTAACTGCATTGTGATTTTGCTAGTCATGTATGATATGTAATGACTATGGCATGGTAAACAGACACAAATGCCATAGGTTTTAGTCTCATGCGTTAAGCATGTAGTCAGTAATTTATCCATTGTTTGTGACTTTAAGGTATAGGTATAGTAAGATTTGACTTAGTTTCGCCCATATTATGCCATTACTGTTAATATCCTTGACAGCATCATGCCACGATGCTTGGCCATGGAAGCCATGAGAGAGGTGTAGACGGCATCATGCCACCATGCTTGGCCGGCCTGGCTTCTTTTCTGTTGGTATGTACACGTTAAGGCATGATTAACGGACCCCCAAGCTTTATTTACGTGAAAATTTCAGGCAATATAGCTGAGGGAACGCTGAGTCTTCAAATCTGAAAATAATTTGGGTTTTGATTAAACGTTCTTTGCTAGCAGCAGTTTAAAAAGACATCAGTAGAAGTGCTGCTCGATCGCTATAGTCAGACGCCATACCATTGTGACACGCTGAAGGTAACCCATTTTTATTTACCCCGGTCAAATGTCTCCCGTTACCTGTCCTCCGGCAAACACCTTCCGGTCACTTGGCTTTTTGGTTAAGGCCCACACTTCTCGTATGCATGTCATGATTCATGAACCATAATTGGTCAGCCAGGAAACAGCATCTTCATCTGCAGTGTAGAGTATAGACAAGATAAGCCGCCATTCAGTTTTGTCAGAGGCAGGATTCGACAATGTGGGAGATCGTCTGCGTCTCGCCGCGAGGACACAGATCAGTGTCTGTAAGTCGCCATTTTTTTCTGCAGGCACCACATTGTCCCTGTTCTGTGGGTAAACGGTTCAGTAGAAACCACTGTTGCCGAGGGACGTCAAAACCCAGTTGCCGAATTGTGAGGTCGCATACTAGGTGGGAATTTACTACCTGAGTCTACTTACAGTTATGCCTCTATCGACTTTTGATGTCAGCTGGTTGCAAGTCCAGCCACAGCGGCTTAGTGGATGTCAGTCGTAGAAATGGTGGGTTAAGGATATCAGGCTTTTGTATTGGCCAACTGTCGTGTTTGACGATTTTCTCCACCAGCTTGTCAGTGGCAGCTTTCCTACGTAGGGCTGGCGGTTCAATGTTGGAGAGCACTGGAAGCCATGGGAGAGGTGTAGAACTTAGGGTGCCAGAGATGAGACGCATGGTAGAGTTCAACTGCACATCGACCCGACTTGTGTGAGCAGAGCGTGACCAGACTGGGGCGCAGTACTCTGCTGCTGAATAGCACAGCGCCAGAGCTGATGACCACAAAGTGTTGGCGCTGGCGCCCCAGATGGAACTGGCTAGCTTCATCAACAAGTTGTTTCGGTTTTTCAGCTTGCCTGCAGTCTTTGTCAGGTGTTCTCTGTGGGACAGCGTACGGTCTAGTGTCACCCCAAGGTAAGTTTGGTGACACTCATGCCTGAGGCGCTGGTCATCTTCAAAAAATTTTCACTGTCGGGTAGCCACACCATTCTAGTTTTTTCATACCAAATGTCACAGCAATATTCTGATGGAGCGACCGCCAGGTGTTATCAACATGGTGCCGCCAAACCATGGTCCTATAAGTTGTGACACTTATCACTGGTAGCAGTAAGCGGAGGAGTTTGTTCATGGCGGGAGATGACGACGAAATGTTTATGACAAGAAGTCTTAACATTTTGCCAAAGACAACAGAACAGCATTTAATTGCATGCAGTGATAAATTTGTAGCCTGTGTAACTAATAATAAAAGACTGCACTCAACGTTTTGTACTATTGAAGCTAACTACTGACAGACACGAAGCATTGTGTGGCCCCTTTGTAACAGCAGAGCTATTTGTTTATCTACACTTATTACAAAAAAATCACATTTGGCAACCTTGTAGTGTCTGTTGCCATGTTATGCATCCTTCAAACTGTATTATTACCAGCTGCACAGCAATAGTACAGGCTGAGTACAGGCTGTATGTTAAAATAACATTTGAAGGTATTGTTTTCAGTAGTGTCTGTCTGTCTGTGGGTGTGTGTATGTGTGTTTGTTTGTGAACGTGGTAACTATTTGACCATTTGAGATATAATCATGAAATTTTTGTGGGAGTAAGATATGGTAAAAAGCTCGGACGAGTTTGAAACTGGCTGCATTGCGATGCACTGCAGCATGTGGGCGGTGATTCGACATCTCTGATGATCTAGTTATTATTATTATTATCATCATGTTGCTATGGCAGCTGGCAGCATGCTGGCCAGCAGTCACTGTACCAGCTACGTGGCAGGCCTGCGGTAGTCACTCCACTGTCCCCGCGAAGGGAAATTTAGTACATTGTTTATTGCATTTTCTTGAAAACTGCATCCTTCTGTGTGAAACCAAGTAGGTTATGCTGCCATTTGCATTTTGCAGTAATTTTCAGTATATCTGTCATACTATGTGCTGCCATTTTTGCACTTTTATTCGAACACAGACTCATTATTATAGTGCTGGTGCCAGATTTTTGAAACATCTTAAGATATTCCTAAGTTTTCCTAATTTTGTTGTAAATATTTCATAACAAGGTAATTTTGTTGTTCGACATGCTGTCTAATGCCTGACTGTTACGTAGTTGCCAGCGAGTTCATAAATTGTGTAAATAAACATCATTGTTATTGTTTACAATAACAAGATGCTAAATTTTTCATTTTGTTCCTTCTCAAGACAACCTTTAGCTATTCGTCGCTTTTCCAAGTTTTTACTCCGCCGTGACCAAAGGTCAGCAGAGCTTGTGGGTTGACTGGGTGAGCTGTCATCGTCCGTCAACTCTTACTTAAGTCATATCTTCTCTGTCAAGGTTAAGTCTGATTTCAATGAAACCTGATGTGAATGATAAATGGGCAAGGTGATACACAATTATTTAGTGAATTTTGATTATTTGCATTAATTATGCTAATTAGGTAAACTTTAGGGGCCCACAAAGCAGCCGATCTATTTCAAACCACGTGCTGCTAGTTCTTAAGATCTTCCTAAGATTTTTCAAAAATTGTCTCTTAAATTTATCTCAAGTTTCTTCCTAAGGTGCTATCTTTTTAAGATGTTTTGAAAATCGGGCCCTGATCTGTCACAGGTACAGTAATTGGAATTGCATCTGAAGAACAACTCTGTAGCAGAGTACAAAGAACAGCATGTTTCTGTTAATGTTTTACTGTTTGTTTGTTTCTTGTGTTTTAGGCTGTATTAGCATTAGCTTGTCATTACTTTTTATTGTTTTTTTTCTGTTGCTTCACTGTTTGTTACATAAATCTTGTTCAACGTGCAGATGTTATCATTTTGGTTTCGTACTTTGTGTTTTTTAGCTGTTTTTAACATGGCACGGCCTGTGTGGGTACCGCACACTTTTGATATATAATACTTCCCAATCCGTTTCCTGGCCGGATGGCGTGAAAGGCGACCTGAGCCAGGGCTAGTTTGGTTTCGTTAGGTTTAGTTGTTTAGGTTTTTTGTGTTGTGTATTATTTCAGTTAGCCTAGTTTGTCTGGACTTCTCTGCCAACTAATGGCTAGCCAAGCCGTATCCAATGATGCCTATGTCAAGGAGTACATCTCCACAAAGACCAGTTGCATGAGGGTCCGTTAACCTTTAAACAAAGCAGTTCATACGGATGTTTTGATGTTTTTATTATAGTTTTAGTTACTGTTATTTTTTCGTTGTACATCTTCATCGTAAACATCTTGTCACAACTTTCGAGCTCTCTCGCACATTTTAATTAATACCCTAAACAACGTATTTTTTCTTCTTATATGAATTTAATATCTGTAATGAACTGTTAATTCTCACGGTCCTAGCCCTCGATCTAGAGGGAGTGCATGACCTAAAACTGCATCATCCCTCATCCTCCGTGGCCACGTCTAATCAGTGATGTTGGTCTGGAGTTAGAGG
>Ga0209149_1000850_pt1 | contig 13975 bp, 9 predicted proteins | sample WorMetTyACAVOLI2_FD_187423 | JGI IMG/M metagenome (GOLD analysis project Ga0209149, IMG submission 187423) | Marine gutless worms symbiont microbial communities from Max Planck institute for Marine Microbiology, Germany - Olavius algarvensis... ... | reverse complement strand
GAAGTTTTAGATCTACTGCTGAGGAAATTGGTATTAAAATGAAAGTGAAATAACTTTTAAAATCAGCCTAAATTTGCCAAAGTTATTGCAAAAATAAAAGTGGCACCCTTCTTTGAGACACGGCATATTTATCTATCGATGTTGTTCCGTCTGGCTGTGTTCAAATACAGTTCAGCTGTTGTGCTGACTTACGTCCATTACCGTGTTAGGAATTAACGTTGATGATCAGCTGGTGCTCTTGTCGAACGTGAAATAATTCTGTGATCTCATTACTTGTCTGTTTGCTCGGTGCTCGTTTTCCATCCATTTTACAAGTTGGTGTAATTACTTCCAGTTGGTTCTTTCACTCAGGATGTCCCCCTTACCTCCACTTGGCCACATCTGAGATGTGATGTTGGTCTGGAGGAAGGGGAATATTAAATAAAACTGTCTCTGTGCTACAGTATTGTGTACTATTATAATGGTGCACAAAGGTACCAGCAGTTCTTACAGGTCAGTCGACTGTATTGGGCTTTGATCTTGCTTGGTTCAGCTCGCTGTCTTCCAAGCACCTCTGTGTTTTTGGTCTTTATATGTATGTATAGTAAAAAAATTTTGCTTACATCCTTCTCTTTACTTTTTAGTGAGCTGAGCCTGGTGGTATTGGCCCTTGACGTGGTTGACTAACCATCTTTCAGTGCTGTGACACTGTTGGTTGGGTCATCTGACCCGTAAAATCGTCTCTGAAATGACTTATAATGTGTTGAGTGGGGCATTAAACTCTACTATACCATACCATTCACTCAGTATTTTCAAAAATTAGATCCATTTGATTCTGATGACTTCATTGCAGTTGTTTATATGTTCTCTTTTTTAGACTTTCTCATTAACTGCTCTGTTGGTCGATGAGAGAAAATTCATTTTGGTTGTTACGATGCATCTCATGATCATATTGCTGTCATTGGGCTTGTTGCTTGGAGTAAAATGCCTGACTGCAATGCATCAGTTATTGATGATGATGGTGGTGATGGTTATAGACAGATGGTGGTTGTGAGAATGCTATTCACACATGCGCCATGTACGTGTTATGCTCAGGATGCAGTGATGGACAAATCATGGCAGAACCTGTTTGACACTGTGCCTCAACCGCTCACTCAGGTCACAGACCGTTTAGTGTTGTAGCTAGCTATGATATCGGCCTCCTGCAAAGTAGCCGTTAAAATGGTGTGAGTGTGTGTTAATTTAGTTTTTGATGCATGGTGCTATTCATAGCGCAGAATGTGCCACGGCATGGAGTCCATCTGTTAGCATGTCTGTCATGGTGTATTGTATGGAATCGGCTAAATATATCCTCAAACTTCTTTCACTGTCCGGTAGCCCCAGCACTGGAGTTTATCTGTATGAAATGTTTTGGCGAAATTCTGATGGTTGGCGCCCTTAACAGAGGCATCGAGTGCCGTCAAATACAGGTTGGGCATAAAAAAATTGCATTTTTCCACCAATATCTTGCTTTATCTGGGAACGATGTAGGACAGGGCCTCAGTGACTGTGAAACACCAGTAGGAACTCATATGCAGTCTAATAACCCCTAACCCAGATTTTAAGTGTAAGCCATTATGCAACGTTGAGTATCTCTTAACAGTAGAAGGTACAGACTTAGTTACAATAGAATACTAATAGGAACATATGTACGTTCTTTGCACTGGTATAATTTTGAACAAGCTTGAGTGGCTTAGCAAATTTTTATTGGTATGGAGTGTCATGCAGCCTCTTTGCAACAGCCGAGTTGCTAGTCTTAGACGTTGAATGTGGATGATTGTCACAGAGGCTGCAGTGTGTAGCGTGTGGAAATGTGTGACATGTGACACAGGCGGAGAAGACAGAGTGGCTGTCCCAGTTGAAGGGTGTTGCACTTAGCTCTGACGCCTTCTTTCCATTTCCTGACAACATACATCGTGCTTCTCAGGTAGTTTATAGCTTGACACGTTGCTTTCATTTTACTTCTGTTAGTTCCATTGTCTTATTTGTAATTTTGCTGTTAAATCATTTGACCCATATAAGTCGCTGTAGCAGATTATCATGCTAGTGCCATGTGCCTGCAGTCAGCAGGTAATTTGCTTGCAAAACTTTTTCAAAAGGACAAATACTTTGTTGAGTGTGAAGTTAAATGTCGTTACCACTTGCACAGTAGTGTCTGTCTGTTTAGATGTGTTGGTGTTGATCACTTTTGAACAGTTTGAGAAATTTTGACAGGAGCAAGATATGATCAAAAGCTTGGATGATTGCGAAAGTCACTGTACTCCGCTGCACTGCGGTGCACAGTGGTGATTTAATGTCTCTCATGTTCTATCGTTTACTTCTTGTTTCAGTTAACAGATTATTGGCATCGATTAATCGATTACGATAATAGTTGAAACGTGCAGCTCTAATACTGTCATGCTGCCCTGCAGGCAGTCCTGTCAGTAGTGTTAAAGGGAAATTTGGACATCGAAAGTTGGCAACAGCAGTTGCAAGACTGGTTGCTGGAGTTTGTCCCACGTTTTCCGTTTTGTCTGTAGAGTGGAGTGGAGTATGTCGCGGCTCCTTCAGGATCAACAAATGATCGCGTCGTCGTTGATGCGTGTAATGAGCAAGATATCGTCATGGCACACACGTCGCTTCGGCTGTTCCACCACTGAGCTTTGGTGATGGTGATGATGATGGTGATGGTGATGATCTTCTACATCTGTGTGTTCAGTTGTCTGATGCTCATTTCTGCTGATGGTGATGCGTATTTTGTCTTACTCCTGCTGTGCTTGACCAACGATCTCCACAACGAATGATCTAGACTTGCAAGTTGAGAAGTGCTGACATCATGCCAGTGTCTCCTTTAGTTTGCTGTAGCCGTGTTATCCTTGGACGACCCGTGGGCACTTCCAGACTGCAGATGGACTACCAGTGAGAACACTGGTGATATCTGGAGGGTCTGTGAAGCCGGTCTGTTTGTGGATAGATGTCGTTCATGGCCAATAGACCAAATTTCAAATGAGGCAACTCTTGTTCAGACATCAAGTGTTACATCAAATATTAACATGTTTTCTTGTCAGAATTTACTCTTAACTTATGGTGATGGGAAAATATTCTCCAGTTATTTGAAAACTGGATTTTGCATATGATTAGTTCTGGATCTTGATTTTTGCGCTCGGACATACTTACATATTATACAATGATGTTATTTTTGTACGCAGCGTTATTTTTATACATGCAATTAATATTTGGTGTTTTTGACGGTGTTTGCTGAGTTAAAGTTGAAATAAATATGATTACCATGTACCATTACCAGTGCATTGTGACTGCTTATTTTTGCACCTTAGAAATACTCTCTCTTACTTACTTATGTTCTGTGATATACCATGATAGGTTTTATAATGTGTGAATTTTGGTGTGGCAGTTTGGCTTAGTGGTAATGTGTTGGCGTCAGTCAACGTAGTTGCGCTACATCAGACCCGGTTATTTCTGTGGCTGGGTAAACCATTTCAGTATGTAGCCAGCCACCCAGGTCAACTCAGCCTTCTACCCTTCGTGGAGCCCTGGAAGCTGTAGAATAGGCCCAATCTGTTTCTGGATAGCGTAAATGGCTTTCATTGCATTATGTTTAGTTTTGCTAGTGTCAGTAGTTTTCATCAATTGTTGTTTAGGGGTTTTTTATGTTGTCACTTGATTGTGGTTATGTTTGGTTTCGCTAGTACCAGTGAAGTGACTGGTTAGCAAGACTTTTTTGCACCAGTCAGGTAATTGGCTGGGAAAATCATCTCCAAGATGACCTATAATGTATCGAGTGGGATGTTAAATCCTACTATACCTATACCTGGCTATCCTCTGTGTGATGGTAGAATGAGTATCCGCTTTCCGGCTGATTACTAATAAGTGGCGCCTCAGATGCAGCTGTAACATACTGACATTGTGCAGATAATTGGAGATATACAATGTGTCTCAATAAAAAGGCTGCCACTTTTATTTTTGCAATAACTTTGGCAAATTTAGGCCGATTTTTATAATTCGTTCACTGTTGTATTCTCAGTGACAGGATCCAGTCTTTTCACATGCAGGCACTGCGTCGTATCCTTGGTATCAGATGGTATGACAAGGTACCCAACGCAGTAGTCAATGAGAGAATGAAACTAAATGACAGACGTCATTCATTATTTGGTCACATCTGCCGCCTACCGGAGAACACACCTGCTTCGCAGGCACTGCAACTGTCAATAGAAGCCCACACCGGCACTCCTCCCGCTGCTGACTGGAAGCGCCCGCCGGGTCGTCCACGAAGAAATTGGCTACAGCAAGTGGAAGAAGACATTGGCATATCTGTTGGTGCTGCCCGGATCGCGGGCCAGGATCGTTCGATGTGGAGGACGCTACGACCCTCAGCTGGTCAAGCGCAGCAGTGAGTGAGTGAATGAGTTGTATTCTCATGTCTGTTGCTGACGAAGGTGGTATTAAAATGACCACCTGACCTCAAGTCTGTTGCCGCACTACTTTGCAAAACTTGAATGTGCATCTGTACAACTTTACAAGAAAGTTATTAAATTCAGTATGATCTAATAACATTTAATTTTAATTAATGTCTACCAGGAATGTTATCTGCTTGTTCTTGTTCATATGTCTATGCAGATAAATTTACAGCATGTGTTCAAAATGTCCGCCTCCCGAATGCACGCATGTTCTGAATCGCACATGCCACTGGTCAATGGATGCGTCAATGACATCTTGTGCTATGCTGCTTCAGTGCATTCGGAAGGCAGACATTTTGAACACATGCTGTAAATTTATCTGCATAGACATACAAACAAGCAGATAACATTCCTGGTAGACATTTGTTGAAATTAAACGTTATTGCACCATGTTGAGTTTAATAACTTTCTTGTAAAGTTGTAAAGTTGCGCATTCAAGTTTCGCAAGGTAGTGCGGCAACAGACTTGAGGTGAGGTGGCCGTTTTAATACCACTTTCCTCATAAGTAGATCTGAGAATACAACAGTGAAGAAGTTATTAAAATCGGCCTAAATTTGCAAAAATTATTGCAAAAATAAAAGTGACACCCTTCTTTGAGACACAGTGTATTACAATGTCCCTGCCACAGCTAAAGTTCTAAAGTTACGGAGGACAGTCTTTGTCACTGATGAGTTACAGTTCGGTTTCAAACAAGGTATGAGTTGCACAAATGCTGTTTTGTTATGTTGCTCTTTTGTCCACCACTTAGGACTCCGTGGTAATAATGTCTGTGCAGCTACAGTTGATATTAAAAAGCCTATGATAAGTTTAACCGTTTCAAGCTGATGTGTTACTTTTTAAAGCGGGTGTCCCCTTCTGTATTGCTGGTATAGTAAATTGTTCATCAGTGTGAGAGTTATTTATCTTGTTGGTCTCCTGTGCATAGCGGAGTATGCCAAGGAAGTATTTGATCAAGTCTATTTTCTGTTTTATGAATATTTTATTGTGAATGTAATAAATCACAATCTCAGGTGTTATCTTAACTGCTATCTGGTTACTTATATTTTGTATGCTAATGATATTCTATTGTCCGCTACATCGTCTGTGTTACAAGAAAAGCTTCATGATATATATTTAACTGCTAAGATCTGTTGCTTCATTTCAATGTTGATTAGTCGTCCAGTATTGCTTCGGTCCAAACGTATGTAACCTCCCTTCTCTGAGTATTGGCAGTGAAACCCTTAAATGGAGTACAGTGCAGCACGCTTAATCGCACACCGCTTAATTGCATATCCTGTTTATTTGAATAAGATGTTAAAAACCAAAACGCATTCTTCCTTGCTTTAAATGCTGGCTTAATTGCATAAGGGTTTATGGAATAATACGAATGCCAATATGCAAAAACATTTCTGCTCAATGGAATAAGTTGGCACTCAGTGCCGACTTGTGAGACTGTTGCCTGTTTATAATGAGCCGTCAACACAATGTGACTCACCCTGCAGTCTGTGAACGTGGCTGCCTTTAACATGCAGATGATTTCCTTTAGTACGTGATCCAGTCTCGTTGTAACAGTGGTGTTGATCTGCATGTTTTCGGGGATGGGAGGAGGTGGGATGATAAACGAAGTGTTGGCTGCACGGGTGACGGACCGTGGTGCAAGCGGCATTCATTCTTGTCTGCCAGTGAAGTTTGACAGGATGGTGAAGAGCAAGCGAAGGCCTTGTTTGGCTATATGAGACGGAGTAAAAGTTATTACTATGTTAGTCGACGATCTTAGATTGAAACAGCCAGCGAATTAGGCATTTTACAGTTGTAGCTGTCAAGAATAGTGAAACATCAGGAAGAATCTTGAAAAAAAATGGCAGATGAATGACATAGCACTAGCAGCAAACTCGGAAAGACATGGACGCCGAAACAGCAATGAAGACAGCTTACCAGTTCCAGAGGTCGCGATTTGTCACTGAGTGGACCAGTTCTACAGCCAAATTCACTCCTGCTTACTAGCATATTCCTGATGATAGCATACAGCCTGCTTGAACGACTCGTATGCAATTAAGCGGGTTGCACTGCAATACAGTCAAATATCTAGGTGTGCATCTAATGCGGTTTGGCTTAGTGGTAACGCTTTGGCCTCGATCAACGTAGTTGCGCTACGTCAGACCCGGTTAGTACCAGGATGGGTGACCATACCATCTCGGTATGTAACCAGCCAGCTAGGTCGACTCAGCCTTCTACCCTCTGTGGGACGGTAGGCCTAAAATGAGTGTCAGCTTTCGGGCTGATGGTGATGGTGGATGTAGATTCTGGCAGCCTGTACAGGCGGACTCACAGCCTAAGTCGTCTGGCTTGGTCTTGGGTCGGCGGCCACTTGGCACCGTTCTACATTCATCAAATGAACTGGGTGAACTCTCGCAATGGCTCTGCCATGATGACAGCACCATAAACATTGTCTTGGATATTATTATTATTATTCTAATGCCATGGAATGCGTTTGTAAGTTGATTTTGATGTTGCAAAATGCGAGTTTTATTTTGCATGCTGTTGTGTGCTTAGTAAGAGTTAAAGTAACAGTGAGCTAATTCTGCTTCAACTCCAGGAATCTTACTGTCTTCCTATATTAACATGTTTCTTCTAGGTCTGAACGCTGACGCTTTAAGGATATTAACGTTTGCTGGAACAGTGTGTATAGGATAATTTTCCACTACAACAGATGAATGAAATTTTAGCGCAGCATTACGTACTCTACTTACAATGTAGAGTGTGTTTTTGTCTATGAGACTGATGACGAATATTTGAGTTTGCTTGCAATATATTCTTATGCAGTTAGACTATGAATGAAGGTTGTGGAACATTTTTTGCATATGTTAGTGCTGCCTGTGAGGCTGCTGTATGATTTTGTTATATTTCTATTTTTTGCACTTTATTACCTTTTTGTCTGCCATGTGCAAATAAATGTATTCATTATAAATTGGTTTATTATTATTAAGCGCCTCACTTTACTTTAGTAAAATAGGCGCTTATTGAGATAGGCTGTGTCGTGACGTCGTTGGTCGTTGGTTGGTTGTCACGCGCGTGCACTGTGGCCAAACGGTGTATCCTAGGCCTATAGTTACTATGGAACACTAATAGGAACCCCTACTCCAGGAATTCAATGGTACAAATTTCGACCCCTAACCGGGGAATGGGCCCCCGTGAGGCGCTTTTTGTCAAATTACTTTGACCTCTTGTTATTATTAGTCTACATGATTGTTAGCAGATCACAGTCAACTTGTGTTGTCTCTAGAAATTCCGCTATGTGCCTGTGGCTGAAAACAGTTCGCATACAGATTGGCTTTGAATCGTATGAAAGCTGTAGCATATGTGGAATGCAATTTAAGGTGGGGGACGGGTGGATATCTACATGTTGTGGTCAGTCATTTTTGCACACAGCTGGAAAATTAAGCCAAAAACGACGCAAGACGTCACAAAATCACGGCTTGTACGGTAGTACAAGCTGTTGTATAAGCCAGTGGCCAAACTAATGGGGAATGGCGATTTTCTACCACCCACAGCGGCAAAACCATTGAACCGATTTTAATAAAACTTGAAATATAGAACTACACACCGGAGGCCACCCGGCATGCAAACTTTGACTTCGGCACGGGCCGCACGGCGACGTGGGTGGTCTGGGCGAATAGCCAGTTTGCCACTGTCTTTTTTTCTTTTTTTTTGTTTTTTTTCGCCAAGCTCACAGCTCGAACTGTTCGTCAGATTTGGACCAATGAGTGCTCAAAACGTGTCGTTCCGCTCAAGGAAGTGCCTTTTGGGGGTTTGAATGATGTGTCCCTAAATTTTGGGGGTAAAATCCCCCAAAAACTGAAATTTTTGGGGCGCGAATAGGACTTTCAAGCCTAAACGAGAAAAAATTCAAATCCTTATAACTTGAAAACTACCTAGCCGATCATGACAAAAATTTTTACAGGAGATACGCACCACGAATGAGGCTTCGTGGGTGGTCCCATGGCTCACCCAAAAAAAATCCAAGATGGCGGCGGCCGCCATCTTTAATTTTGGAAAAAATATCAATAACTCCGGATTGGATAACGATATCTGCACCAAATTTCATGGGAAGACGCATCTAGGCCATGCAGAGATGATCACGTGACCAAAAGTTGAAACCGGAAGTTAATTTGCGTGACGGTCTGAAGCATATGTGCGTTGATCTCGGTGACTATAACAGATATTTGAACCAAATTTGGTACAGAACACAAATACCACACTATCAACACGCCGGAATGGCCAAATTCACTTAAACTGAAACTTCCAAGATGGCGGCCGCCATCTTGAATTTCGGAAAAATGTTAATAACTTTGGACTGGATAAAGATATCTTGCATCAAATTATAGGGGAAGATGCACCACGGCGACGTAGAGATGACCACGTGACCAAAAGTCGAAACCGGAAGTTAATTCGCGCGACGTCATCAAATGAAGGTCTGAAGCATATGTGTGTCGATCTCGGTGACTATAGCAGATATTTGAACCAAATTTGGTACAGAACACAAATCAAACACTATCAACACGCCGGAATGGCCAGATTCATATAAACTTAAGAACCAGTACCTGCAGGCATGGACATCTAGATGCTAGGAGTCCATACCGCAGGCGGTAGAGATTGATGTAATTATCGACACTTTGCGAAAGCTACAACGCATTTCGCTGATGTCACCGAGGCTGTACAAAAAGCCTCCATAACTGAAGGCCTTTGTGCAAATCGATGTTCAATTTTTATTATTATTATTATTAAAAATGTGAAGATAGAGTGACACTGTCATGAATAACATTGCAGGGACACTTTACAGAGTTACTAAAATTTGATCATCCTATATGTGTGGAACCTTTATTTGATCAAACCGCAGTATGTTGTACCAATAGGTGTTGGACAACATAAGTGTGCGTCACTTATAACCAACTGGTTCCGTTCAAAAAATAGCCAATCGACAGACTTAGTTAAGATTTCATTATTACCTTTGTGTAAGTAGGATAATGAAACTAATCTACATTTTATTGTTAGACGTTTTGCTGCAATTAGGCCCTAATGTTCGCATTATTTTAGAGTTCTATTTTCAGAATTTAGTCCAATAACCAACATAACCAGATGGTTACCTCGGGGCTGCGCAGTGGGCCCATAAGGCGGCCTCAGCGCTAGGGAGCTTAACTGCTACTTGCCCCATATGGTATGAATATCATGACCTTAACATATACAAGTAGGTTAGGAGTCATTTACGGTCAGTGGAAATGGCAGCATTCGATAGATCGCATGCGAGTTCCTATGGACGTTCCACAGTAACTGTGTCCTATCTTTATCGTTTGCGAGATATTCAACGTCGAATAATGGCGTGCCGTTGGAGTTGGGGGTCATTCGAGGTCACTGAAAGTGGCACCAGTTGATAGATCATATATGACTTTCTATAGTCTGCCACTCTGCCGTTGTAACTATAGCTCTATCACGTATTGTTTTCGAGTTATTTGACGTTCACTCGAAGATAGATCGCATACGAGTTCCTGTTGGTCATTTACAGTAACTATGGCCCAATCTTGTATCATTTCCGAGATAAAGCGAAACTCGAAAGTCGCGATTTTTTTCATACCACACCTCTATTCGGCGTCCCGTTCGGAGGGTTCCCGTCTGAACATTGCTATAACATTTGGTAGTGCTAAACTAGAATGGTGGGTCATGGTCTACCAGACGGTGAAAAAGTTTGAGAATATGTTAGTTTACTCGCTTCGATACAATACACAAGGTCTAACAAGAAATTCAGCTGTCGGAGAGAGTCCGCGCGATGCTTCGTGTCATTTGTCATTGAATGTTTCGCTAAGTCACTCAAGGTCGCTCAAGGTCATTCGAAATGACACTCGTGAGTAAGTAAGTAAGAGTATTTATAAGGCGCAATAATCAAAAAAGTTACGACGCGCCGGTAGGCGTGTGTAAGTCTCTATTTGTATAACATTGTAACTACATGTCTATCTCGTACCGTTTCTGAGATATTCAGTGTCAAAAATGACGACCTTGAAATCTTGGTTAGGGGTCATTTAAGGTCATTGAAAATGGCGCCGATCGATAAATTTTATACAACTTACTATTTGTCTGCCGTTGTAAGTGCAACTCTATCCTGTACCATTTCCGAGTTATTTCAAGTTGAATAATATCGTGACCTTAAGGTCATGGAAAATGGTACCATTCGAAAGCTAGAGTACGGTTACGATTTCCTATTCGCATTCCATAGTAACTATGGCCCTATTTTGTGTCATTTTCGAGATAGCGCGAGATATTGGTCGAAAATCGCCATTTTTCATACCCCGTGCATCCCCGTGCATTTTTCATACCCGATCCCCGTTACGGGGATTCCCATCGGAATATTACCATACCGTTAGGTACAGGAAAACTAGAATGTAGCTACCAGATGGTGAAAAAGCTGTGAGAATATGTTCATCCGTTTCCACACAATACCTGCGTGTGACGGACAGACAGACATCTTAGCACGGCATAGTTCGCGCTTATGCAGAGCATCGCACGGTAAAAAGTTATGAGTTTCGTGGCATGACCCCTTGGCCACCTGGATCCCCCTGCTTGGTACAGATTTTTTTACGATTCTTCACGGCGGCTTAGGTCAACGTAGCGCAATAGTAGTGTATAACAGTGGAAGTTAAAGACGACGTCGCCGTGCCGTGGTACGTGTTGGTGTCGTCCGTCGAGCAGGCTGGCGCCGCCGCCAACGCAGTTGGCTAGTGTCCTCGACAGCGGGCGGCGTTCAGGTCAGACCGGTTGAGCAATGATGACATCTGGTTGTCTACTCAACGCTTGCTTGTGTCAAACGCTGCCAATCGGACCGTGACTGCCACAGTCTGCTGCGGTCTGAACGCGCCGGTCTACAGGTCTGCCGCGCCGCACCGCGCCGCCTAGCTCGCACCAGCAGCCGTCAGTCCATCCGTCCGTCCGATTCGCTCATCGGCTTCTCTACCGCCGGCTGAACAGGGTATGACATTTCGCTACTGTTTTTTAGTACAGTAATAGGCTTACAAATAGTCATGATGAAAAAGACAAAAGCTATGCAATTGCGCCAGACTGCAAGAGTGCAAGGAAAAATTTTGCAATTTAAGGCAGCTAGATAACGCCGTGACTGCCAATGACATACATAAAGACTGCTGATGACAGTTGATACGCACCATGCAGGAAAAAATGCAAAGAAAGAATTAAAACAAAAAATAAATGACGAAGAAACAAACTCGATGGAAAATATAAACAATGTTATTAATAAGTTTTATCTGAGCAAGTCAGTTTTGTATTAGGTTTCTGGATTTTTTCACCAGCGTTAAAAATTCTGCATTTTCAGTCGACTCTACCAAGCAGTTCCAAAACGCTGTTTGATGTCGATCTGATGCTTGACAGTAAAGTAGCGTCTACACTACACGCACAATTGCAATGATCAAATTACGCTATCGAGACGGTCCTCCAGGCCGTAGACGTTCTCTGTGTTGATTAAAAATAAAATTTGTTGAAATTCATGAGTTTCCTCGAGCACTACTGTAAAATCCTTTAAACTTTGTTGAACAATGATTACTTAAGACTTTCGTTTAGTTGCACTTTCAATACTTTGACTTGTTCGAGATTTAAAATCAGTCCTAGCCTCCTAGGTATGAATTAGGCTAAAATTAAAGTAAGATAACTAAAGTTACTGAAATCAATATGACGATTGACGAATAGCAAAACGTATTTTCCAGTGCAACTGAAAGTTCATTCCGCAATAGGTAAAATTCATTCACCAAATAAAGTTCATTAAAATTTGCGAATTTTCCTAAAATCGGTTTTGCACGTGCAAAACAATATTGTTGGTCAGACTGTGTGCTGGGCCTCAATCCTTTCGGCTTTGGTAATTGGCCTTGAAACTCACGACCTTGGCTTTGGCCATTATTGTTGATAATTATTGTTGGCATTGCTTTTACGCCTCTTCAGCGCCTCTGTAGCTCTGCCTATGGCGCTTTACAAATATGTTTATGATTATGATTATGATTACGGTTACCGTTGGGCCTGTAAGCTTAGTAGGCCTATGTCTAGTTTGTGGCCTTTACAGTACACGATAGCCAACTGTTGTCTTTGAGACTGAAATGGAATCAGTGCTTCGGTTTCCCGGCTATAATTCGTTAATTTCGTCAAGTATATTTGCCTTCGACGGATTTATTGCAGTTTTTGATGTTTTTCATTTGCACTGTTAATTTGCAATGGTTTAAGTTGTGTTGTGGTATATAGGTCTAGCACTAAACTTATTAAAACTTTAGTGTATGTTTCAACAAACCAAAAAGTGGTTCTCTGGTGACATGTTTTGTGCCGTGGAGCGTGCACTGCACTGCGAGGGTTTGTTTGTTTCGCTGAGTCAGCAAAATCACGTTGCAACCGTTGGAGATGCGACGTTAAGGCTGTTGTGATTGTTTGGTTTCGTGATTCTAAGTTCTATTTAATTTTTATTGCGCCTCACCACACTGATATAGCAATTCTGTCCGCCTGTCTGTCCGTCCGTTACTTTCCGGTATTCTATGGAAAAGGCTTAACACATTGTCATAGTTTTTTTTCACCACATGGTAGCCCAATCATTCTAGTTTTATATATTCCGAAATTCCTACGGGATCACCCCTTACGGGGGCGCTAAATATAGGCGGGTATATCGATATATCGAAAACGATACAAAATAGCGCCAGAATTACTATGGAACGCTAATAGGAACTCGTATGCGGTCCATCAAATGGTGCCATTTTTAATGACCTTGAGTGACCTCTAACCCACATGTCAAGGTCACAACAATATTATTCAACGTTAAATAACTCAACCATAGTAAGTTTTGTATGATCTATTCAATGATTCCGTTTCCAGTGACTTTCAGTGACCCTTAATCTAGATTTCAAGGTCACGGGGTAATTAAGCATATATATATAGATGCCCTCGATGTATTGTGTGCGCAGCTGACGCGCGATCTGTTTGCGATACCTGAGTTATATTGTTTCGTTTCGCAGCGGTCCGTCTGTCTGTCCGCCTGTCCGTCACACGCTGGTATTGACTCAAAACTAATAACCGTAGGATCATGCTGTTTTAATCGTCAAGTAGCACGAGGACGCTAGATTCTTTGACACCAAAGTTCGTACTGTAGGTCACGGGGAACGCGTGTGGGCTTCAAGCGAAACTGGAGTCTGTAAAAACGGCGAAAACGAAGATTAACAAATAAGTCGGGAACAATAGAATATAGGCACACGGTTACAATGGAAGACTAATTGCATTGGTACCAATTTCGATGACCTTGAATGATCTTGAACGACTGTAAAGGTAAAGGAGCGTATAGTTCTTCGTGAAATTCACCTCAGAACTACGGGACGCCACTTGTCAATGGGATCACACAGTGTTATCTGCCACCCGACAGAGGTGACCGTCCCGCCTTCACCCCAACCGGGCAGGTTGGTACTCGATTTATCGACCCCGTAAGGATGAAAGGCTGAGTT
>Ga0209149_1000849_pt1 | contig 13976 bp, 3 predicted proteins | sample WorMetTyACAVOLI2_FD_187423 | JGI IMG/M metagenome (GOLD analysis project Ga0209149, IMG submission 187423) | Marine gutless worms symbiont microbial communities from Max Planck institute for Marine Microbiology, Germany - Olavius algarvensis... ... | reverse complement strand
TCTGGATCTCCGGATGACAAATGCATCGATTCTCAGAATTTTGGCACATGCGACTCCCACACCGACTTCAAGGTCAAAAGGTCAAAAGTCAAAGTCACGGTGCGGGGGCATATTGTGGCGGCCACCTAGCCGCACAGCTTGTTTCGTTTGGTTTATTTTTTCTCTGTTCGGTTCCGGGCGGCAGACTAAGCTGGATTCCTGCGCAGTTTTCAAGCGCACGTTAAACATTTCTTATCGTATCAAATCGTATTATCTCTGACAGTAGTGCATGGATTGCAGTTTTCGTTAGGTTTATTAGTATTACATTAGTTCTATGTGTGCGATGTGCACACAGTTAGTTAATACAGTAACGCACTGAACTCTTTGTACCTCCCTCATTCCTTAATGGATTTAAGCGCTATACAAATCTTTTACTTACTTAGTTACGTACTTAGGGTACGGGATTCTGCCCACTCCGTTCTATCAGCTACAGAACCTGCGTTATGTCGGTCATTCAAGTTTGACAGTCTACAGACCAGCCCACAAAGTTCGGCCACTTTTTGACTGTTTGCATATTTAAAACCATGCCCAATTTGCGTGATTGTTGTTAAGTAAAATTTGCATATTAGTTTATTTACTTATTTATTTTTTAGTCAGTGCCAAAAATCATATACTTAATCAGCCAGTTAAGGATTTTTAAATATGCTAGTTTTCTGGGCCACTCTGTAAGTGTAGTGTAATATGTGGTAAGTGTTGACAATGAAATGTATGGATAACTCAACTCAACTGAAGTTTATTTGCACGAACGCTGGAAGTGGCACTGGAATCACGTGGTATGGACTATGGCCTTATGTGCTGGAGTGTCTGAATGTGAACGTTTAGGCCTATTACCGCGCGATGCTGTCGCAAGATGTTTGTCCGTCTGTCTGCTGGTGACAGGCCCGTATTCTGTCGAAACGGCTAAACACGTCCTCAAACTTTTTCACCATCGGGTAGCCACACCATTCTAGTTTATCAAAACATTATGGCAGTGTTCCGACGGGGATCCCAACGTGGGCGTCGAATGCGTGGGGGGTACGAAAAAATTGAGATTTTCGACCAATATATCTCTTTATCTCGGAAATGAAGCAAGATAGTGCCATACTTAGAATAAAATACTAATAGGGACTTACACACGCCGCACTCAAGGGTGTTCTTGAGTGACTTAGCGAAATATTCAGTGACTCGAGGCATGGCGCGGTCTCTCAGCGACAGCTGAGCTTCTTGTTGTAAAAACGGTTAGAATAGTCGGGGTTGTCACGGCTTACTCGTCCACTGAATCCGACAAGTGGCGTGCGATAGATACTGAAAGCTTGGACTGTCAATCAGCGGTCACGTGATTGTAGCTAAGACAGTTAATGACAGGTCAGTCATTGCATATCGTGGTCTGAGGACAGTCAGACAGCGGATAGACTTTGAGCACGTGCAGTCGATGGATGTGTTACGTTACGTTATCATGGCCGTTCGATCACACAGACGCTGCACTGTACTTTCGTCAAATCTTTAGGGGAGACTTACGTTATGGTCCAGTTTAATAATGCTGTTTAGAATTGGTCGAAATTCCGACGGGGTCGCCCGTAAGGGGGCGTACAAAGTTCGCGATTTTTGACCCATATCTCGCGTTATCTCGCAAAACATACTACATTTGGCTATGGTTACAACGGAAGATGAACAGGAAGTCGGGTGCAACATCATCGAATGGTGACATTGACGATGATCTTGAGTAACCTTTGAAGGTCATTTGAGACACTACAAATGTTTTGGGATCAATGTCTCGAAAATACAGAATATAGGTCTATAGGTACGATGATAACAACGATCGGACGTCATACGTGAGCTACTATTTCTACTGTTTTATGTGACCGGAAGGCCGTTTCAAGGTCACTCTTTGTCACGTACGCTCGAATGTCATAGATAAATGGCGATATCTCGGTGATCACTGTCGGCCGCTATAGTGTCACGCAATGTGCCGCAAGCTGCACCGACTGGAGAGGGCGTAGTCCATACGGCAAGCAAATTGAGGCCTCATATTATATCGGAAGTGGTGCGAGATAGGTATATGGTTACTACGCATGACACTGGTCCATGCCACTGTGAACTGAGCCAAGCTTCAAAGACATTTCTTTTTCATACCTGTTTTATGTCGAAGGATTGACTCCTTCTCCAGCACCTCTGCAGCTTCGCGTATGGCGCTATACAAATGTGATTATTATTATTGCTAAGCGTAAGTGCGGCATGCCGTCGTGCGGTGTCTGTCCGGTTTTTTGTCTGTCTGTCAACGTTCATGTATTGTATCAAATCAACTAATCATATCCTCAAACTTCGTGGTCCTATAGCCACATTATTTTAGTTTTTCCACACCAAATGTTATGACAATGTTCCGACGGGGACTCCATAACGGGGGCGTCGAATGGATGTTGTCAGCGGTGCGACCGTCACATGTTGTAAGCATGTGCCGCCGGGTCGTGGCAAGGTGGTGAGACTCATCGATGGTGGCAGTAAGTGGCGGCGTTGTTGATCGCAAGAGACGGTCGACGCAGCGCCACGCGTCAGTGAATCTTGTTTATGGCAGGAAGGCTCGACGTTACACCGAAGACAAAAGAAGAGAATTTAATTATATGCATTGGTACATGTGAAGCCGAAGTAATTACACTGTGTCCACAAAAGAACAAAGCCAGATAATTTTAGCATAATTTTATTTAGGACTAATGAAATTTAATAAAATTCGGAGGACGTATTCATGAGTGTACTCGGGACACAACTGAAGTTGCAATTCCAACGAAGCCTGTGTAATACCCTTAACCGAGACGTTTTATTTTAATGACGTCTTGCAGAACTGAGACTTATACGGTTATTCGAATGCAGAATGCTTGACTGTTGGATTGTTGTTTCAGCCATCAGTAAGTAGCGTCGCCGTCTCTCTGCTTGTGTCAGGGCTCACGGTGGACATTTTGAACACATTTTGTGGTGTTTTCATCGTTCAGTGTGTTAAGTTAATGCTGATTTTTTTTTTAATTTGGGGTTTTACTGTTTGACTGTTTTGTTTATCTCCAAAATGTAACTTCTCTGAAAAGTTTTGTCAGGTATAAGCATTACGCAGGTGAGGTGCAAGACATAATCATCAGCAGACTTGCACTGCAGTTGTCTCTTAAATCGCTGTGCCAGAAATTAGAGCTGTTGGTTTTGTTTTGATGACGCTATACTAAAAAGTAGTTGGCATTGTTTTTGTGGACACACTGTACAGTACTGCGCTCGAGGTATTGCACTGTTGAAGCTAACTACTGACAGACACGAAGCATCGCGCGGTCTCTCTCATCATCATCACCATCGACTTATAAAACGACTAGGTTTAATCACTATATTGAAATGTAGCCGAGTACGATAAACTAAGCCAATAAATGACCGAGTCAAGTCAAGTCGAGTCGTTTCTTTAAAACAACGCTGATAGTACGCAGTGGTTGACATTATAGTATCATACAGTATCGTAGTATATGACTTGACTCTAAAGGTTAAGTATTTCCGCCACCGCGTCAGGGACGCTGAATATAAATAATCACGGAAAGTGACGTTATACTGAATAAGTGGCAATAGTACAATGAAAAATGACTTAGAAAACGAAGTAAATAAGAAACCACCACGGGATCGAACCCACGACCGATAGCATAACGCACAACTGCTTTTCTATTGCCTGCCCTGATGCGGTGACGAAAAGAGTTCACGGAATCTGAAAGGCTTGCTGCTTGATTGACTTCAGTGGGTGTTACATATTGGGCCTGTCTCATTCAAACGCACGTAACGTAACACAAGCGTGGAGCGATTCGCAGTGAATCGCAAAGACATTGTCATCTACAGCCGTGTTTAGTAACGCGACTTCCGCTCAGCTGCTTACTCCACCTGCGTAGGAGCGGTATAGTAACTTCCGCTATTTTGGTCGTGAGTATCGCCATTGTGGTCTGAACCGCCGAGCCGACCAAGCGGAACGTGCCAGGTACAATAGCAGAGTTGTTGGCTGAGCGTTAGGAGTGAACGTGTGTGGGCGACAGGTTGACTGGGTGCAGTGAATAAGAATGAACACTATAGGCTGTTCGTCAGTGGGAATGTCTACGTTCATCCATCCGGCATCCTGTTACAACGTTTTCCGGACCACATTTAGGCCCCTGTATAAACTTAATAGGCCTAAACTTTCTCACGGCGTCTCTTTTATTCACTTCGTAACGACTATTCGTCAGCGAATAACGTATCGTACAAGCTGTGTACCACTGTCTACAAGTGTCTACACGGGGCAACTCCGTGTGTGTACCAGTTGCTGCCAGCACTGGTAGTCGTTGTCTTCGTTCAGCAGCACGTGGATATTGTGATGGTGCCCAGAACGAGATCACGGAGCTTTGCAGTCTCTGGACCACGTGTCTGGAATGACTTGCCATCGACTTTGCGTTCATCATCCACCACACTTGGACGGTTCCAGAACAGAGTAAAGACAACACTATTTTGCTTGGCCTACGGGATGTGACTTGGCGCTTTCGTGACTGTTTAGGCCGTTCGAATTAGCGTCTTATAAGTGTTCTAACTTACTTACTTACTTACATTGCTATCTACATGTTTCGCCGGAGTGTCTGTCTGTGCTTTCTTCTTTCCAGCTACGCATTATCCACAGAGTGAGTGAGTGAGTGTGTAGTTTCTTAACGGCATTATCCACAGAAAGAACATAGCTAAGTGATACGTAATCAATCGAAAGCTTAGACCAAGGAGGGGGGAACAGTCGCGACCCTAACCGACCCGGGAAGGAGGGTCCTGTCTCTGAACGACCCAAGAACGCGGAATTTTAGATACTGTAAAGTTGCGCACGTGGGATAACATACGATCTGAACTGGTATTGCAGTTCCGACATTCGGAACTCGAACAACATCAAATAAGTTAAAAGATCGAGATCAGAATAGACATACCAATACGACAGTAACAATTCTTTGAAAGGTATATTCTGCAAATCATTATAGCCATATGCCTTTGATACCTCTTAACTGCTCTCACGGACTGTTTTCGGATACTGGAGAAGTTTTACGCTCAACGGTTTGTTTGTTTTTCGTCGATTTAAATAAAGTGATGTGTGCGGTAGACTATCACAGGCCTGTAGGAATATTTAGGCCTGTGTGCCAGTTGTTACATTCGACTGCAAACGTATCTTGTATGAGTAGCCTAAATTCCCACGATACGCGGGTCACGGCGACCAGTCGTCATGAATAGCATGGCCGGTCACGGTTGGTTATGCGCGGCAGCATATAGCATATATAGCTATGTAGCCCTACAGCTACGACGCCGTGTCATTCCACCCGCCCGTCTGTCACAAGTCGGTATTGAGTCGAGACGAATGAACATAGGACCAGGCGGTTTTCACAGTCGAACAGCCGAGAGCGGAACTCTTGTTGTGCCTCCGCAAGTCTAGACTGCGTGGAGTCACGTTTTCTAACTGGTCGTTCGTCCCTCTAAACACGTCAGTTTGACAAGAACCTCAGCTGTCGCAGAGAGGCCGCGCGATGATTCGCGCTATTGAATATTTCCCTAAGTCACCAAAGATCACACACACAATAATTGGTTTATTGGTGTCACTCAAGGTCACTCGAAATGACACCCATGAGTAGTGCGTGTGTAATTCCATTGTAACTATGTGTGTATTTCGTACCGTTTCTGAGATAATTAGCGTCAAATGATGGTGTGACCTTAAATCTGCGTAGGTTACTGGAGGTCATTAGAAATAGCACCGTTCGATAGATCGCATACGATTTCCTATTGGCGTTCCATAGTAACTATGGCCCTACCTTGTATCATTTCCTAGATAAATCGACACGTTTGTCGAAAATCGCGATTTTGTCATACCTCCCTTACATTTGAAGGGTCCCCGTCAGAATATTGCTATAACGATAGTGTTGAAAAAATGTGATGAGATGTTTAGCTATTTCGACATAATATCGGCGTGTGACGGACAGACAGAGGGACGGACAGAGAGACGGACATTTTGCCATGGCACAGTCCGCTCTTAGAGGTGATAAGTTCAAACGTGTGCGAAATGGTCACGGTTTTACTGTAAGTCAATGTCTCGGTGGCTGGTATCGGGTGACGTACGCGACATCTCGCATGCTCAGCTCGCTGTCTGTGAAGTTAGCTGTAGCTGCACTGACCTGTAGAAAAGTGTCCCATACTACTAACAGTGTAATAACTAAACCTTCTAGTTTTTTAAATCTTACTTGCACTATGCTTCACATATCTATCGTGTTTTAATGATATGAAATGTGACAATTGCTGTAGGAAGATTTCGTTACAATGGAGTGTCAGTGCAGTTCTAACAGCATGGAAGAACATTGAACTTATGCTGCTAAGCTGTTAGACCAAAGTGATGACAGTGTCCGCCATTCCGCCAGTAGCCTACTGTGAAGACTGTCCATAACCACGCAAAACAGGACTTTGCTGATATCCACACCCCCTTTGATGGCACTGCTGGAGAGTTCTGGCAGAAGCAGATCCAGTCAAAACCGCAATGCATGGCGGAAAACAATTAAACCCAACTCAACTCGACTTCGATTTCCAGTCGAGTTTGGTTTTCCGCTGTGCATTTGCTTGTTTTACACAAGACATGACGTCAGCAGCAGCATCGCAGGTCTTTACATCAGGTTTAATACGCCAAGTAGGCAGCAGTAAGAATACAAAATAGAAACAAAATACAAAATACGAACAAAATATAGAACGCCTGTTCTTGTAATGTGGTTCATTGACGTTAGGCATCGCAGGAGAATCATAGAATGGGCAAGTCCCTCAGCACGAGAGCTCGGCTGAAATTGAACCACGATGAACTTTGCGACATGCAGTTGTGGATAATGTACTTTTAAGTCAGTATTTCGTTACATGTGTGTGTGTGTGTATAGACGAGGTCAGCTTATCGACGAGCACTGACCGGTATCGTCAATCCCATTGGTTGTGCAGACGATCGTCCTGGCTTCAGTCCCGTTGACCTTGCCGGTCATCTACGTGACGTATGTGTTGCGTTGTTGTCTGTTTACAGTCTTTCTATCCCGTTTGTCTCACAGATTCTCACGTCTAGTGTCCTCGCATGCTGGAACCTTTCTCAGCTTTCTTATTTTTGCTAACAGTTTGCTGCTAATCTTTCGAGCAAGTCAGAGTTGGGAGTACACATTGAAAACACGCACTGTGTTGATTTTAAGATGATGTATTGATTTTTGCCACTTTCTGTTAGCCAACATAGGCTCAGCTACCACATCAAAACCAGCCGGCTATTTAAATGCATTGCAACATAGTTTGGTAATAACAGTTAACTTGTATATTTTTCGGATTTTTTTTGTGCTCATCGACTGCTACCGCGCGATACTATGCATTGCGCGGACTATGCCGTCGCAAGATGTCTGCCTGTCCGTCCGTATGTCCGTCTGTCTATCCGTCTGTCACACGCCGGTATTCTGTCGAAACGGTTATACGTATCCTCATTTTTTTAAACTTTCGGGTAGCCACATCATTCTAGTTTACAGTTTCTCCAAGCCAAACGCTATGGCAATATTCCGACGGGAACCACATTAACGGGGGCGACGAATGCAAGGGAAGTATTAAAAAATCGCGTAGTGACTTTATGGACATGTTAATACGGCGCCTTATAAGTTGTCGTATTATTATTAATATCTCGCTTTATCTCGGAAACGATACAAGACAGAGCCATAGTTACTATCAAAGGGGAATAGGAAACCGTACCCGAGCTTTTGAATGGTACCAGTTTCAATGACCTTGAGTAACCTTTAACCCAGATTTCAAGGTCATCTTATTATTTAACGCGAAATAACTCGAAAATAGTACAAGATAGAGCTATACTTACAATGGCGGACCAATAGAAAGTCATATATGGTCTATCGAACGGCGCCGTTTTCAGTGACCTTGAACAACACCTAAAACAGTTTTCAAGGTCACGCTATTCTTTGACGCTGAATTTCTTACAAATGGCTAAAGATCCGACCATAGTATCTATAAAATGCGAACAGGAAATTGTACCCAAGCTTACAAATGGTACCATTTCGAATGACCTTGAGTGACTTGGCGAAATATTTAATGACACAAAGCATCGCGCGGTCTCTCTACTATAGCTGAGCTTCTTCTCTTTTTTAGTTCTTTTTCGGTAATTTTCTGTTTGAAACTATGTGGTATATTAAGCTAGCTGGTTGTGAGTTTTGAGCACATGCAATTGTTTGTGTACCATCGCCCTAGTCAGCCGCACTATGCCTTCACCCGTATGTCCACACTACGTAAGCTGCTACTTATTACAGGTACCCGTATCAGAGAGTAGGAGGGTGAGTTGGCCTGGTTAGTGAGTACACGGTAGGTTAGCAACTTAGAATATATATATTTTCTTTTCCTGTTTATAGTGAAAGCATAAAATAACTTGTTAAGCCGCCGCTCGCGACAGCAAGAGCGGCTTAATGCATTGATGCTGTTCATCTGTTCGTCTGTCTGTCTGTCGCCAAAATGCAAAAAGGCAATTTTCTCAAAAACTAAGCAATTTAGAGCTACGGTGTCTATTGACGACTATAAGAAGTCATACATGGGCTTTTCAAAGAACCCATTATTGGACCTCTAAAATGCAAGATGGCTGAGATCCGCCATCTTGAAAATCGACATGACGTAATTTTTTTCTGCCGAGGGTGGTCCGATTTGGATAAAATTTCGGAGAATGGTGCAGAATGACATGTCGACTGCGGTGATGTGGTCGAAATCGAAAGAATATGTAGAATTCCAATATGGCGGACGTTTGGGCGAATTCAATGGCATGTCATCCCAGAGCCACCTGCCACATTGCAGGGTGCTGCCACCTGGCGAATTTAGTGTCCATGATTCCAGAGCTACGTGTCACATTGCAGGGTGCTGCCATCGAGCGAATTCAATGGCGTGTCATCCCAGAGCCACGTATTACATTGCAGGGTGCTGCCACTTGGTGAATTTACTGTCACGATTCCAGAGCTACATGCCACATTGCAGGGTGTAATAATTCAATCCGCCATATTGAAAATCATTTTTCGCCATATTTTATTTTTTTATTTTTTAATGCAGTTTAGGCTTTGACGAGCGGCGCAGCTTTCGTATCGTCTCCGATACACTTGTGTCATTTGCTGCGCCGCCGTAGTCTGTTTGTTGTCGTACTGCAGGTGTTTCAGTATGACGTGAACGAACACAGCTTGCTCGTGGAACAAATCAAACAGATCAAGGTGCGTTATTTTGTCATTGTATTGTATCAGTTCCCAAGGCTTTTTTAGTGTGCAGTTGTACACAAAAAGTACAGTTCTAAACTAATTTGTGCAACTATAAACACACATCTGTGCAGTTAAAATGTGGATTGACATACCAGTTAATTCCAGTTGTGATACAGATAAATGGTTGTTTGTTATGTTTTGTCACGAATGGCGTGATAATTTTTTAGCTCCAAATGCAACAATAACCTTTTGGCGTCGGGCTCTGCCCAGACCCGCTGGGGGAGCTGACAATGCTTCCCAGACCCCCCTGGCTGGATACAGGGGTGACCCCCGGGAAGGTAATGGAAGGAAGAGAGGTAAAGGGGAGGGGTAGCGAGGCGGTGGAGCAGGTGGAAGAGGCAGGGGTTGCACAGTTTTAAAAGGTCTTTAAAAAGCCCTGTCAGTCGTGCATTCAGTGTTTATTTAGAAGTCTGAACACTGAATGGCACTAGATTTGATGCAACAGAGAAACTTAGGCCTACTGATTTCAGGTTATAGTGCTCAGGGACTGTGAACCAGTAGTGGCAATGGCTACCGGTACTCAGTGAGTGAACACAGTGGAGGTCATTAACTTTTAGTCGTGAGAAAGACTAAAAATGCATCTGTGGGTGTGAATTGTCAGTATTCATGTGTAACAGCCTAACATGTGTCCTCGACTGATGCAGTTGTAAGTTTGTTTTAACTTTCATTGCAGCCACGAAGCAATGTGGTGGTAAAAGTGAACGTGATTGAAGCCAAGGAACTTCGATCAACTTCCTCAGCTGGTAAGAGAGTCATTTTAAGTGAACCGAACTGAAGGTTTATTGACATACTTGCAGCAATAATAGCTGAATAGATGAAGATATAATACAGTATAATAAAAACAGACACAATTAGGTAAACCTAACACAATACAACCAACAAAAGTTACAGTTAGGCACGAATTACAACCATAAGATGAAAGAGGCAAAGAGGTTTGCACAGAAGTACAAAAACAAACTGAAATTGTCGTCACGTCTAAAATGAAATGGAGGGATGTTAACTGTTTGCAACCGTGAACTGGTAGTGGTGAGAAAAGCCGTGTTGTATGAAAGAACAGTAACGCTTTGTGCGGGTGAACGGTCTTGGGTAAATTTAGTTTGATTTAAGCCTAGATGTAACTGCATTAGATCACGGTGGCGGAAGGAGGTGATGTAGACAGGATGCAGGATTGGTAATGTTGAGAAAACACTTGCGGGAGAGGTCGTCTCTACGAGTGGACAATGAGGTGAAGTTTGAAGCAGCTAACATGTTTGAATATGACATTCCCCGGGTGAGGTGGAATGTGATATAAATAGCACGTATCTGTATGGCTTCTAGCTCCTGGGTCTGTGCTTTTGTAAGCGCATAGTGCCATACAGGTGCACAGTATTCAAGTACAGTTCTTATGATTGCAATATAAAAATGAAGGAAGTGGTTTGTAGCAAGTCCTGCTCTTTTCAGCTGCTTAAGAAAATATAGTCTACTGGAAGCTTTTGGATTATGATGGTAGTGTGGTTAGCCCATGAGAGAAACGAATTGATGTGCAAACCAAGCAACTTAAAGGAGGTAACCCTGTCGATGTGCTAAGCAATGGCAAATTTGTATGAACCAGAGGACCGAGTATCATCTCCTTGGTTTTGGTTGTGCTTATTTCCATGTCATTTCCATTAGCCCAGATAAGAAGGTTTGATAGGAAAGTTGACATTTGGATGTTGGCGTGTTTTGGTAGTAATTCTGTGAGGGTGTCATCAACATATTTGTGTACTGGCATCCGGCGGTAGATATATCATTAATAAGGACCAGAAATGACAGCAGTCCAAGCCATGAACCTTGTGGCATAGCTCCCTTAAGTTTCTTCCAGGAAGAAAGTGACTGGCAAGTGCGGACTCACTGTTGCCGCCCTGATAGGCAGGATCCGAACCAATGGAATAGGAAATGAGGAAAATTGTATTTAGTTAGTCACATCTGTGACTATAGGCCTACTGGCATACATTATGGAGGCGCTTTTAAGACAGTAATATCTCTATATTAATCGTGGTAGGTACGGCGCCCTTGTAGTGACTTTATTGACATGTTACGGCGCCTTATAAGTCGTCGTATTATTATTATTATTATTATTATTACGTGCACGCGTCCGTTTGCCCGCATCCGCGTGTCGCGGCGAAGCCGCCTTGCGACCCGCCCTGCGGGCGGGCACAGCTAGTAATATTTAATCTAATTTGATGATAGTTATGGTTTAGTAGTAGTAGTGTGGAGATTTACTGTCACGTCCACTGAATTGATGATGAACTTGCAAAGAGATTAAAAACAAGTAGCTCTGTTATTGCAGGGAGGCTGCACGATGCTTTGTGTCCGTCAGTGGTTAGCTTCAACATTGTAATACCTGGAGTGCAGTCTTTTATTATTGGTACTTAGGCTTCAGACTTACCGCTGCGTACAATTAAATGCTGTTCTGTTGTCTTCGTCGCAACGTTGAGGCTTCTTGTCATACACTTCGTCGTCGTTTCCCGCCATCAACAAACCACGCCGCTTACCAGCAACTAGTGTCATCAACTCGCCATGGACCATCGCAGCTGTGTATTGCACAGTTTGCACTTGTCGTTCAGAGCGATGAAGCCAGATATTGGCTGAGAATCGTGATTTCTGCCCACTGCATTTGACGCCCCCGTTAGTGGGTTTCCGTCGGAATATTGCCATGCCGTTTGGTAGGGAAAAACTAGAATGGTTTGGCTACCCGTCAATGAAAAAAAAGCTGAGGATACGATTACTCATTTTCACAGAATCCACGAACTTGAAAGACGGACAGACACACAGACACCGCATGATGGCATAGGCTACATTACGTGGCAATTATAGTATATTCAAAAACTGCACAATAATTATTGTAATTCTATTGTGTGGTGTCCATTGTAGAGAGATGCACTCCGTACTGCATTCTAGACCTAGTCAACACCAGATCTCCTAAGTCATCTCCGAACGAGTCGCCTCGTGTATCTCCAGTCTCTCGACGGAGGTCCTCTAAGGTTTCAATGTGTGAGCCTGATGAACTCTACCAGACGAAAATGCTCGAGGCTCAGAATGGAGACGTAAAGTGGGACGAAAAGTTTGAGATGTAAGTAGAAGCTATGTATACAGTGAAGGTGAACAGTCTGCCTAGTCTCATCCCACCATCGGCACCACGTGCCTGTGATCTGCTTGCGACATAAGGCACTATATACACTGTGACCGGAAAAAAAGAGCCCGAGAAATTTTCTTCATAGCTTCAAATGTCAGCCAATTTAAATGAAAATTTCAGACAACAGAGCTGAGAGAATGCTGAATTTGTACAACTGAAAATAATTGTCTCACTTTTAAATATTCTTTGTTAGCGGTGATGTAAAAAGGCATTAGTAAAAGTGCCATTACTGCAATGGCATGTACCATTGAAGATCAATATTTAAGTAAGTGGTCATAAATAAGAAAATATGAAGCAAACTGCTTTTCTAAGATGTTTCCTGACACAGGAAAGAGTTTTAGCGGATTAAACACTTAACAGAGAAAACAACAGTAGTGGCATCATTGACTCATGTCTGAGTTGTGGTCGACTGCACACTGCCAATCCAATTGCAAAGATTGACAAAGTTAAAGATCTCGCACTGGTTTTTCTTGATTAGTGTATATCTTCTGTCAGAAAAGCATCTTAAGCAATTGTTTTGCTACCCTTTTTTACTCACTCACAACCGTTTAATGAGATGTTCATCGTAGTGGTAAATCCCATTGCTGTAGCGGCACTTTTACTAACGTCTTTTTTACATCGCTGCTAACAAAGAATATTTAACAAAAACAAATTATTTTTAGATATATAAATTTAGCATTCCCTCAGCTGTAGTGTCTGAAATTTTTATTTAAATTGGCAATTTCATTTAACATTTGTAGAAGCTATGAAGAAATGGCTCTTTTTTCCATTCACGGAGTAGATTCAATTTGATCGATCAAATTGATAATATTCTGTCTATTTATAGTTTACATTACTCAGACGTTGTGTAACATTGTTGATGTGTTTTGGATGAATACCAGTATGCAAGAATGCAGCAATTCTAGATAAACATCTGTTCAGCAGGTAGATGACGATCTGTCAAATAACAAAGTATCATTTCCACAGTTGCGTTATTTGATTGTTGTATGCAATTAAAAAGACATTTCTTGGACTTTGTACTGTCGTCTGTTTTACGACTTGGATGTGCTGATCTGCAACAAGGGACATTTTCTGGAGGTGGAGCAGTTTTTGTCAGATGTATTCCTAGATGCACTAGAGATATGCATAGACCTGAGTGGAAATCTGACCCTGGGTCCATCACCTTGAATACTGGACCATGACTCACTGTACTGTATGAATTTAGCTGCGACGTAGTGCAGTCAAACAGCGCGTCGAGTACAAGCTGTGTATGATGATACATCGCTGCTTCTACGGCGACGCACCATCTTACCTGGCGGACCTGATCACGCCGTCGGCCGTTGCAACTGTCAGACCTGACCTCAGATCTGCCGCATACAGTTCAGTTGCAGTGCCACGAACTATACATCGTCGCTCGGAGACCGGTCCTTCGCGGCTGCTGGTCCACGTGCATGGAACAAACTTCCACCACCGCTTCGTTGCGTTTACTCTCCTGCTGCTTTTAAACGTCAACTTAAGACATTTTTATA
>Ga0209149_1000847_pt1 | contig 13978 bp, 9 predicted proteins | sample WorMetTyACAVOLI2_FD_187423 | JGI IMG/M metagenome (GOLD analysis project Ga0209149, IMG submission 187423) | Marine gutless worms symbiont microbial communities from Max Planck institute for Marine Microbiology, Germany - Olavius algarvensis... ... | reverse complement strand
GTGTTTCACTGTTAGTGGGCACTGACAAGTACCACATTCAGGTAAGTCATCACCTGAGAGTAGGTAAGAATGCGTTAAACGAGTATGACCAATATGCAATCTATTTAGCAATACTGTATCACGGCGCGATAGACATGTTTTCTGTTTGTAGTCACCTACAGTAGATCTAATAGCATGCAATTTGTTTCCGGCACAGCAGTCCCATACTTCCTGCCATTCGTCAAATATCAGCTTAGTTATACGAGGATACATGCCTGTGGCAGGAAGCTTCATACGAGTGACAGGTAAGGAGAGTGCCGATTTTGCAGCTGCAATGCTGCATCTGCTTTTTCATTACCGAGGATTCCCACATGACTTGGAATCCAACAGAGAATAATGTTTTTGCCATTTTTTGCTAGGACAGTGTAGTCCTTCAAAAAATTTTGAACAAGATCTGAGTCCAGATTAAAGCCGTTGATAGATTGCAGACTTGACATGGAATCAGAAAAAAATACAAATTTATTTTCTTTTGAGCGCCGGACGACATCTATAGACAAAAATAGGAGGATGGGCATAGACTAATTAGCAGCCTACAGTGCAATTCAGTTGGTCTGGTCTGAAGGTCTGCATCTGCTTGATGCTTTTCTTTATTCATCAAATAAACTGGCTAAACTCTCACAGTGATCGTGCCATAAACGTTGTCAAAGTATTATTTATTTGTATATTTATTTATTTATTTCGTTATTTATTTATTATTCTGTAGCTGTACTGAATGCGTGAAATGACAGAGATGAGAGGTGTAGCTTTGCTGTGATCTTACGTCAGTCAGTTGCTGTGTGCTGTTTTTACAGGAGATACTCGAAGTGTTGTAGAAACGGACGGGCATCACGCCATCAACCCGAGCATTGGTCCGAGCATCGGTGAGATGTCCGTTGGGATGACAAACAGCCTGAGCGCGAGCGGCAGTCATCTGGAACGTGTCGGCGTCATCCGCGAAGACTGCTGCAGTGACCGCGACTCTGCCAGCCATCAGGCGATGGCCGGGTCTTGCATCAATGCCAGCTTGTCGGGCAGTTTGCTTGCCGGACCCACGGGATTTCACAACAGGTCTGTCTACTGATGGCTGTCTCCCGAGATAACAATGACGACGACAGTGATGACATCTAGTTAACCGCCATATGTTAGTATGGAAGGGTATATTTAGTGTTGGTTTTTTCTCTGTCCAGTTACAGATATCTCGGAGATGGTGGCACCGATCGGCGTGAAATTTTACATGATGGTACATATTGGTCCCGTATAGATCTTCTCCCTTTTTTTGGAGAAAGTATTCCCAGGGGAACCCCAAAATCCGAAATTTTGGGCCTGAATTTTTTTGCCATTTGACCACGAATATCTCAGAAACGGTAAGTTGCAGTGTTACATGTCAATTAGAGCGTAACGTCAGTTCGACGAGACCTTTCTCAGTCCGGTTAAGTCACAGGTTTGTGTCTTGCTGACACACTTGTTTTACTCTTGTTATTAAAGATTTCTTCTCTGTGTGTAACTATGTTGATGACACTTATGATTCATGCTTCATGTTTGTCACGCTCAGCTATGCTGGAGCAGACTTAGCTACAGGTGGCATGTCTGACCATCTGTCTGTAGTCTGTACACTGGTTAATGCATCAAAACTAATAACCATAGGATTGTGGTTTCCACCATCAAGTAGCCCAGAGACTCTAGGTTTTTTGAAACCAACCTTCATACAATAGGTCCCAGTGTAACAAGGTGGAAAATGCATATTTCCAATCTTTGTGTTGCAGTATCTCCAATACGGTGGGAGATACTACTTAGGTTGCTGTTGACCACTAGCAGGAAATCGCATACAGGATTTTGACTGGTAACTGACTCTGAGTGACTTTGAACGGCCATATTGGATGGTGCTGTTCCTTTCTCTTACATGATGCTGAGTTTCTTGTTTTGTTTGCTAAAAATTGTTGTTGCTTTATATTTGTGACTGCTGATAAATAAGAAATATATCGTCATGTCATGTGATATGAGAAGGCAAAGAGAGTGACAAGGTAGGAAAATGTGTGTGTAACAAAGAGGAGAAGTGACAGAGGGACTGATCCATATGAGGAGCAGTCACTGATAGAGCAGACAGCCAGATGCACGGCATGCTTTATATAAAATTGTACAAAGTTGATGATGTTTGCTACACAGGTTAGAAGTTCAGGCTGAAGTGACAAACAGCTCTGGTGCACAGCAGCAGCAGAAACGCGCCAGCCTCAGCAGCGAGTCGGCTAATTTCAGCATCGACGCTAAGTCGGTGACGGTCTCGTTTGGCGACAATGTCAGCGTTGTCGCTCTCGCTGGCTCCATCTGTGCTCGGTAATCTCATAGCTTGGTAGTAATTTGATGTCTCGCATGTCCACGCTGCTACGTCGAGCTCGTACTGAATTGGTTGTTGTAATAACTGAGTTGCATATGAAGCCACTCGTTGATACATCAAGTAACAACTGTAATTACACATATTTTAACATACAATTATCAGTACACTTATCTATATTTTCTATTCTGTGCATGTTTTATCAACTAATAGCAAATAAATACCTCTCTCTCTCTCTGTCTCTGTCATAATACATAATGTATTATGCGTTATGTATTGTCCGTCTTTGAAATAAACTAGTCTTAGACTGACAATCGCTTAGCATTTCATAAGTGGCAAAATTCGAATATTTTTGAAGATGTTCTTTGGAAGAGTGTTATTTGTAATACGGTTTCCAATTTACAGGGTGTTTCAAATAAAGTAGCCCCCCCTAACACTTTCAGGAATATTTTTACGTCTTTTTGCGTGAAATTTTGCAAATTTGTTGGCTATTAATATCCACGTATATCTACCATTTTTGTAGATTTATCTTAATATTTCATCAAATGACGTTAATTTTTCCAAGAGTACCCATCGTTTTCACCCTGTCAAGTTTTGAGTAGGCCTATTCACCCAGAAAATGCAAATGCAGCTTTTCAGAAATGACGTCATTTATTCGTCATCGTATGTCTTAGTGTCCAGTAATTGTAAACAGTCGATAACTGTCCGATTTTTACTATTGATGTTTTAAAGCTTGGTGGGACCTACCAATAGTTTGTCGTTGTAAGACAGTTTTCCCATTGGTAGGCCGTACCAAGCATTAAAACGATGTCAGTGAAACATTGATAGTAAAAAATCAGACAGTTATCGATTGTTTACAATTATCAGACTTTAAGACATGTGATGATGAAAAATTGATGTCATTTCCGAAGCTGGTACACTGCATTTTCATTTTATGGGCCAAATACTCAAAACTTGACAGGGTGAAAACAATGGGTACTCCTGGAAAAATTAACGCCATTTCATGAAATATTAAGATAAATCTACAAAAATTGGTAGATATATGTGGATATGAATTGCCAGCAAATTTGCAAAATTTCATGCAAAAAGACTTGACCGAAATGAAAATATGTGTGTGAAAGTTTTAGGGGCTACTTTTTTTGAAACACCCGGTATAATGGCCTGAATTTTCACATACTGTAACTTCCTTAATTGAAAATTGACAAACTGCATATGACAGTAATTTGACTGTGGATTTTTGCCATTTTTTGAAGCAGTCCGTTATTGATCTGTCTAATTACTGCGTTGGACATATCACACTGGATGTAGCCCTAACCCTTGTACTGCATCAAATCTAGTGCAAAGAAGATTTTTGCATAGACAGCTAAGGTCTGTTGTGACGGAGCTCATCGCCTTGGCGATGATTTGAGCCGGCAAGGGTTAGCCCCAGTTAAGCTAGCATACGACGTATGTCGGCTGAATGGCTGGCTCTGTTAACAGCGAGAGCCTTCAACTGACTATAGGCCCGTATGCCAGCAGTTCTGGTCACGGGGCCTGCTCTTATGCACTACTCGTGGTTTTTCCCCAGCAGTGGCCATAACCATAGCCAGTAATGTAAATGTCATTTTATATAGCGCATCGTCACAAAAATAATGCCTCTAATGCGCTCATGGCCAGTACTCATTTTGCCTACTCAAAGAGGGATGTCCAGGCTGAGTTGGTAAGAGTAAAGGAGTGCCATACCCCAGAAGAAGCTTAGGCTGGGTGCTCATCTCCCTTTCATAGGCTGTTGAGCCCGTAGGTGGATTGGTATCCACTATTATCTGTGATGCATGGCCAGTGCGACGCCAGACCTACGGTTACCTTCCCAGCCTAAGCTGGTACTCATGCACCTAACCACAGAGGCATGGCCATATTGAGTTGACCTGGATGGCTGGTTACATACTGAGACAATTTACCCACCCGAAGGCGGTCAGCCATACAGGCGCTAGCGGGCCCGACGTAGACTAACTACATTGATCGAGACCAATGCGTTACGACTAAGCCAAACCGCCAACCAGGTATTGATAATTATAATAGTTGAATGTTGGTTGTGAACAGTGACAAAGACAATAACTCGGCTGTCATATCACTCGGTGAGATGTACTCAGATAATACGGCACAGCATCTGTCGTCAACTGGCAGTCCTCCGCTGCCTCCTACGAGTGGTGCAACTGCCGACGAAGTGCTGCCACATCGTGCCTCTGTCAACCGGTGTGGGTCGCCACCGACAGGCCGCAGTGTCAGCTTTATGTGCGGACATACGCAGCGGAGTGAGATGGACGGGAGCAGTTCAACTCGTATGTCTGGTAGACGTCAGAGTGCCACCGTCGGAGAACAGAAAGAAACGGCTGCTGGGCCTGTGTTGACAGTCACTGGTTCACCAAGCGCTCATCACCACATCGAATACGAGAGATCTTCCAAAGTCGAGTCAGTTCATACTGACGTGACGACGTCCGTGACATGTCCGTCTGGTGTTCATGTCTGCAAGTGTGTCAATTCAAGACTCTCGGACGTCGAGGGTTGCCGACTACCGAGCGCCGACAGCGGTACTCCACACGAGAACTACCCGTACCCGACAACGTCTGATGTTGAAGTTGACGAAACTGGTCAGTCACATATCCTCAGTAAGCAGACTGCCGCTCCCGAATGCTGTGTTATCCATGTGTCGACCAGTAGTTAGGTGACCACTGTGATCAACGAATGGTCACAGTATGCAGAATTTTAACACAAATAACGAGTTTGGCCATTTCTAGCCCAGTCGGCTGCTTTCAGATTTATTAGGAGGCATCACCTTGGTTGCATTTGTGAATTTGGTGTAAATATTCACTGGCATAGTCATGCCTTGCCTTAGTTGCTAACTGAGTTCGTATACATGCTTTATATTGTGCCATGCTAGTTTGTTACCACTGCAAAAACACCACAGTGTTTGTCCAGTATAAACTGCCAAATTCTGTCGTTTGTAAAATGCAGGAAGTAAGTAATCATATACTGTATAGTCCGAGGACGGATGATTGTATCCCGTTTACTACTTATGAACATCTCATGACATATTTTGCAATGGTGAAAGTTAAAATGTCGTATATTATATTTTAAGACTTCTTAAGGGAGGATCGAGATGCAGCAGACTGTGCCGCCGTAGTGTTGCGAGTTGTGATGAGCAGTTGTAATGTGTACTTTATAGTTTGTCGTCACGGTGGTCGACGTGACATAGATGACTGTGTTTTGTGATATATTGTGATCGCCAACATTATTACGTATACACCGGTTCATGTGAGACCTTGTTTTTTACCTCTTGTTCGTCAAAAACGTCTGATAACCAGTTTTTTTTCTGTTGCATCTGTTGTATATTTGGATGCAGTGATTTATATTTTTGCTGTGCAGTGCTTTATACACCGTGGTCCATAAAAATTTGGCAGTAAACTTCTGTCAGTAACTTTGGTAAATCTTTACCAGTTTTATTCTTTTAACTGCCGTAACCGGAAATGATAGTAGCAAACTGTAGCGATTTAGTGACATATTTTAACAGTGTCTTACTAATGATGCATCAGAATGTCGCCCCATGCTGGCCCAGGGAGCTGTGGATCAGTTTCATGGCTGGACGGCATAAAAGGCGACCTGAACCAGGGTTTAGTTTCATTAGGTTTACTTCTGCGTATGTTTGTAGTTTTCAGTAATCCCTGTTTAAGGTTTTTTGTGTGTCACTTGGTTGTAGTTATATTTAGTTTTGCTAGTACCAGCCAGGTCATTGGTTGGCAAGACTGTTTATTGCACCAGGGCTAGGAAGATCGTATCCAACATGTCCTATATTGTGACAGTTGGGACATTAAAATGTACTATACCATGCCATACCATACCATCAAAATGTCACTGTTTGCTGACGACATTTGCAAACTTAAATGATAATAAAAGAAGATAAAATCCTAAATCAGTGGTGATGTTGACTGTTAGCCTGTGTCAGTGCTGAAGGTGGACAGTCTGAACATCACCTAGTCTTAAGTGTTGTTTCCTATTCTGCATTGTAGCATGCTTGCACTTGTGGTGAAGTGAGACATTTTGGCACTATGAGGTACAGAATTCATTTCTTGTCAATGTGGTGCAAAAATGTGAAAGTCGGAAAAGATTTGTGAAAGTTATCGCCGGGGTTTACTGTGAAGTTTTTATGGACCACAGTGTAGTTCACTTTGTGGATGTCTGATTTCCGTAGAGTGTTGTGATGGCTTTTATGTAACATTCATTCGGAATATCATGCAGATAGAGACAGACGCTGAGATCGTTAACCTGGAATATTTTTCGTGGATCGTTTTCTTGAATGCGGGAGATGTTCTGTGTGGTCGACTAACGATGCTGTATCGTTGTCTTCTTATATCGAAGTTAACAACTAACTATTTGACCGTTGTTTGTTGTTAGTTTGTTTTGATTGCAGCTGCATTACTTCATACAGTGTTTGGCAAAACGCATTTGCACCGTTTCTCTGAATGAAAATCAGTCACATTAACGGGCAGGACAATAACGGTTTAAATGGCACACTTCTAACTAATAACGTGATATGTGAACTTTTCCATCGCTGTTACGGCTCCCACTTGTACTGATACAGTGGCTGACTTGATAAAATAGATCAGACTTAGTTCTTAGACCAAACGGATTATCTGATTGGCAAATTACCAGATCAGACTGAAGTTCAGATTAGAACACGATCAGACCAGACTCTAAGATTTAATTAAAATTCATGATCAGCCCATCACTTTTGTTTAAAACTTTGCAGACGCAATGACGCTCTTATTGACGAGTGGTGCAAACGTATTCAGGCGTGTATTTGTGCAAAAGGACAATAATTTGAACATTTAGGCCTAATCCAAATGTTTGTTTACATTTTTACGATCAGGAAAAAATGAAGTGATTTTTTTTTCTAAGACTTTAGTCTGATCTCCTAGAGATCAGCAGCAAAGGTCTGTATTTTTACATTACGCAGTTGCAGATTAGACTGAATTGTTCAGATTAAGTTTGGTCTTAGACCGGATATTCGGTCTGATCTTGTAGATCAGACCAAGATCAGACCGAATTCTGGACTGATCTTGAATATAAGATCGAACGCTTGTCATCACTTGAAAAATTTATGCAAATTAGGACTCAGACCAAAGTTTGGTCTAAGAACTAAGTGATCTATTTTATCAAGTCGCCCACTGTTTTAATTACTAACCCTGCAACCGTCTCATGAACTTATTAACTTTGTACAATGTCCTAGCAGTTAGTTTTTAACGATATGCCACTCATTATTTTTTTGTTTAGTAATAGTAATAATAATAATAATAATAACGTTGAAGCAATGTGTACTTTTATTCTTAGTTCTGTATTCACGTTATTTTTAAGTCGGCACTCGACGATGGCAGTTTTAACTGTATCATTACTGTACGATTACTATCTGTTGGTTTGTAAAGCTGTCTTTTTGAAAGATCGGTCAGTAAGTAAAACTGTGAACCTGTGGCAATAAGATGATGTGTGCCTCTCTGGAATTGTAGTTCAGCATAGGCGTAACTTTGGTCCGAAAATTGGGGGGACCAAAATTTTGTAACAAACTGCAAAAAATGCGTCTGTTTCTATGCTGATGTTTAGTGATGACGCATATGACGTCACTGTTTTGTTGACCATTTTTATTGACCTGTACTGAACCTGTACTGAAGATTATGGACGCAGGCTACTGCCTCTATGTCCACATCTTTATGAAAAACATTAAGTCTGATTATTTAAATACTTGTCAAGTAATCGTATATAGAATGTGTTGATATTTTAAATACAAGTAGCATTAAATGGATAATTTTTTTTCCTTATGGTTTACAAGGCAGTTGTTATTAAAACTTTCCACTTTGTGACATCAGAAAGTAGGGGGTGCATACCCCCTCTCCAAAAAAGGGTGTCCGGATCCCCCCGTACCTCCTAAAGTTATGCCTATGTAGTTTAGTGCCTTTGAGCCGGCCACTATCGTCCATTGTGCTGACTAATCTAACAGTGCTGCAGTTACTCGAGCCATTATGCCGGTGTTAGGCAGTCACCACATCCTGCTGCTTGATTAGTAAACGTTCAAACCAGTTGCCATACGGTGATGGATGTTGATACGTTGGCATGTATCATTCAGTGCTGAATCTAGTTACATTTGCTTAGAGCAGATTATACAAATGCTGGCTTTTCTGTATCACAGACGAGAATCTTCTGTATGTTTTAACTGTGTATGTGGCATCATGTTTATTATTGACTGTTGGTGGCTGTAAATATTGTCCACAGTGTTTTGGCAGTGTTATGCTAACTAAGTGACTTCACTCATTGACAGTGGCGGGTATATCGAAATTGCAAATTCAGTTTAAAGGGAACCTGAAGCGTTTGCCAAAAACATATATATATATAATGTAGCTAATGTTGCACAATTACGATTCACAAAAGCGATTTGTATTGTTTTGAGCTCATAAATGAAATAAAAATATATTTATAAACAGCGGTGCCATCTACCAGGCAAAATGTAACAGGTCACTTGTGACGTGACAAGTGACTAGATGCGCTATGTACTCGCCAGGTGGCACCCCGCCATTCATTCGTCTGCCATTTGCAGATTGTTTAGAAGTTGACGTATTCAAGATGGATATGTACGATTATTGTTATCATTACTCTTTATCAGTGAATTTTTGTTTTAGCAACTGGACAGCCAATTAAATTCCCAACCTATTATACAAAATAAGTTGTCAGAAATGCCTGCCAGTAATAATGCAGTGCATCAATATGGACTTGGATCTTGAGTTAGGGTAACTTGTGACGTCATGCGATCATTTAGGTCTTAAATGTTGTAATGAATTTTAATTTCGTTCGGTTTCAATTATATCGTCTCTAAGGAAGCTGTGTTGTGTGGTATTGTTATTGTAATACATCTGCCTCTCAACTGACGCAATGATTGCGGACGCTTCAGCTTCTCTTTAAGTCACTACTTCTGACATTATAGGATTTTATTCACGTGCTGTAAGATTCAATGTGGTAGTTATTGATTTATTTTGATTTGATTCAGATTGCAGGGACATTGATTTAATTTGGGCTGAAAAGATTCAATGCCAAGTCGTGAGTAAACATTGCAGTCATTTTCAGTGTAATGAACTTGAAATACTGAAGATGATCGAGGCGGCTGCAAGTGTTTCTAGTGTTGCCACGCATCCTGGAAAGTTCTTCAAAGTCGTGGAAATTTTTTCAGTAGGTCCTTGAAAGTCCTGGAAATTAAACTTTATGCCGCTCGAAAGTACCGGAATTTAGCTGAGCTTCATATTTCACAACTTTGCATAGTGCTGAGTGTGGGGCTGTTGCTTACTAAAACATAAGTGAACCTACATATTTTTGGCCTTTTGATTATGTTAGTGCACTTGGTGGCATCCTGCCGATGTTTCCAGTGAAAAGCTGCTTCTGTTCAGCTGCATGATATAAGTACCGTGCTCACATAGAGAGTGAGAGACAGGTAGAGAAGGAAGAGGCATCGGGTAACAAGTGAAAGGCTCTTGAGGATGAAGTAGACAGTTTTAAGAAACAGAAGAAGAGTATGCAGTTGAGAAAGACGAAGTGGCAGTATAATTTGGAACGTCCTGGACTTTTTGTAAGTAACCGAGTGGGAGCCCTGGTTTGGGCACATTACTAAGATTTTGAATTTTGTCCACTTCTCTTTGGCATTATGAAGTGTTCAGTTAGCCAAGCAGTTTTACAATGTTCATAAAATTAATTTATAGAGTGTAATGACTGTAGCACTAATTTTGCTTTTTAAGACATGATTTATTGAGTTATATAGAGGTTGTCTGTTTATGTGTATTTTGTGTTAGAAGCTGCATAAAAAATTTAATTCTAAACAATTGGTTTGTCAGCCAAGATTGAATTACAAAGTAAAGCACAGCACTGCAAACTGAACTGATTTGAGGTGATGAATATTGGAAAGTACTCGAGCATACTTACTCTTGGACACCGGATACTTTTAACATGTAATGCGCTATACGTTTACTTTACTTTCCTTTTGGATCATGGATTTGCTTGTGACAGATGACGTTTGTTTCACCCAGATGTTGGCATTTTGCTGGTTTACACTGAATTATTGCTTGTGCACTATTTGAAAACAGATTATGCCATTAATTTAAGACAACCCACGTTGTTACATAAATCATCTGTCAGCAGTCCTGATTTGTTACGTATTTGGTTGTCTGTTCGTTGAGTTGAATATTGTTGATATAAAATAAGAAATTGCTCTTAAGTTGTGTATTCCAGAGAATATTCATTGTTTATTACACAACGGTGAATCAGCGTGACTTTGTGCTTGTACATGATAAGTGGTTTGGGATTCAGTTAGTTGAAAATTGAATTATTATGCCCCCGACCATAGGGAAGGGGGCAGTAAGCGTCGCTTTTGTCCGTCCGTCCGTCTGTCCGTCCGTCGCGTACATAGCAAATAATTCGAGAACCAAGGCTTAGCATACCCAAATTTGGACTTGTATACCAGTTTCAAGATCAAATGGTCAAAGGTCAGGGTTAGAGTCGGGTGGGTCCATGCTGTGTCGTCCGAATCTGGCGGCCACGCTGCTTGTTATTATTATTATTATTATTATTATTATTATTATTATCGATGAGCCCTCAGTGCAGTCATGACATAGGAAAGTAAAACAAACTTTGGGTCACAGATAAGTAATAATACTTGAGCACATTGATGTGTCAAGGCTGTCTGTATTGAAGGTACTGTGGATGAAACAGTAGCCTACAGCGCCACTCAAGCCCCAGCCACACGGGAGCTTTACAAAACGGCGCTGTACATCCATTTGTCTGTCTGTCTGTCTGTTTATACGTTGCGTCAGCCGCTGCATACCGTACACAAGCATACGTTTTGGCCGCTGAAGCTGCACGAAGGGTTTCCCGTATGTTTTCTCCCCCGTGAGAAACTCCCCCTCTGTGAAAAACTCTCCCCCCCCCAGGAAATTTATGCTTGTCCACTGTCCATAAACTCAACACACTTCTTTATTTTTTGTCTGCAGTGTTTACATTTTACGGTATTCGGTATACAGGACGTAAGCTGCACATTCAGAAGTTATTTTCAATTTCAAATATTGCATTAGTAGTGCAAATTATAATAAGTGCCGAGCACAGCAATCTCTCCTTTCACTCCATTGCAGGGTGGTGCCAAATGGTAAATTTAGATGGTATGTATGGCTGATGTCCCGTACAAGTACTTATTCTCAAGCCATAAATATTAAACATTTAAAGTTATCTTGCTAAAATTTTATTTCAAGAGTTAGTAGCATTTTGACTTCCCTTTTGGGGTCTTGTTATCGCATCAATAATTCAGTTCTGATTCGATATTAGTATTCGTTATTTCATTTTCGTTTTTTGCTTAGCAAATTTCAAAAGTAGCGATAAGCAAAAAGCGAAAATGAAATAACGAATACTAAGTGTTGTTTTGATGCATTGCAGTTCGCCGTTATAAAATTTAAGGGTGTATGATTCAGTACATTTCTGCAGCGCAAGTTCGACCGACATTGTGGCGTCAATCTGTCGCTCAGCTCACCTGCGACAGAAAATGCACACTGCAGTCTCTGTCACGTGACGCTGCAAAGACACTAGTCCAGGCGCTCATCTCCAGTGACTCGCCTGGACTACTGCAACTCGGTGTTGTATACGGCGCCACTGACAACTTACTTCAACGACTACAGTCTATACAGAACGCAGCCGCGAGGTTAATCGCGACTGGTCGCCGTGAACACATCTCTCCTGTTCTGCAGGAATTGCACTGGCTGCCTGTTTGACGCCACATGGATTTCAAACTGGCAACACTGATGTTCAAGTCGCTACACGGCTGCGAACCGTTGTATCTCTCAGACGCATGCAAATCGGCGCCTGAGGCCAGTCGCCGTCTCCGCTCGTCTGGCGCCGTCACATGCGTCATACCGTGGTCCAGAATTCGTCTGGGCGACAGGTCGTTTTATGTCGCCGGATCGCGGCTTTGGAACAAGCTGCTTCACTGTGGTCATCTGACAGCCTCTGAGTCTCTACCAGTTACGAAAACAGTTGAAAACGTATTTGTTTGTTAAGGACTAGGCTGCGGCGCCAAGTGATTCTCACTTTTAGGCGCCGGATATAAATACTCTTAATTACTTCCTTACTTACTTAAGTTCGTGCATTGCGACGTGCTAAGTCGGCAGTTACTAAGTCTGCATAAAAGTGTTTAGCGTAAATTGCGTACTGTCTGACGAGTGACGAACGCAGGTCGGCAAGAATCTGTTCAACGCACTGGGTACTACTAGGACAGTGAAGCTACATCGGCATAGTTTGTCGAAGTGCGAGGAACAGTCAGTATATAGACCAGAGTGAACAGATTGCAGATGACGACGACCGGTGCATGTTGACATCAGCTGACTGCTGTGCGGTTGTAGTCTTGCAGACACTGTTGAACCATCATGAAGGCACTTGTACATGTAGACCTACATCAGAACAGCCGTGTTGAATATGTGATTAGCGGACGAACCCCTACAGTCAGCAGAAATCGTGTCGGACTGATACCATAATGCTTGGTGAGTTGGTTCTTCTGCAACTACTGGGAAGACGAGTGACAGCGTTCTGAAACACTTACAGCTTTCGTTGCAGTTGACCAGTAACTCAAGGTCATTAAAAATAACACCATTCAATAGATACCATACGAGTATATTCGTATAGGATAGCTGGCTGGTGTAATTACATGCAACAAAATTGGTTCATCATTGTAAAAGATTATCATATTCAGATCGTTTGAAATATCTAAATCTGCCCACCCTGCGTTTCAGACGTTGTAGAGGCGACATGATCGAAACATTCAAGATAATAAGTTTGATTTATGATGAGGAAACGGTATACCAAAATTAAAACTAGCTCCATAGAATATAGCAGAGGTCATCAGCATAAACTACTAAAAAAGAGTAAGTACCGTATGAGTGACATAACAAAATATTATTTCACTGAAATAATTGTAAATATGTGGAATAGTTTGCCGGACGCTGTAGTAAACTCATCAACAATCAACCAATTTAAGAATAGACTAGATAGACATTGGTCCAAACAAGAAGTGATGTATAACTATAAGGCAGATCTAACAGGAATTTTAAGTAGAAATTATATTGAAAATATATTATCAACCGATTAAATAAACGAAATTGTTATCAAGGTTTATGCACTTTTTTTTATTAAATTCAAGCACTTTGACTTAGTTAAGACGCAGGCGAAGTCTAGACTGTAGACAGGCACGTAGCCAGGGATTACGAAGGGGGGAGCCCTCCCCCTCCCCTCTCTTTCCCTCCCTTCGCCCTCCCCCCTCCCCTACCCGCCCCCTCCCATCTCTTAGAAGTAGGCACCCCCTAAACCAGCTAGGGGGTCTGGCGGAGCCCCAGCCGATCGAAACCGATTTTGGTGCATTTTAGCGTCAAAATCTGGCATCTGGTGGCAACATTTTTAATGATTTTTCTGAGAAGCAACTGATCAAGTTTCGTTCACTTTAAAAAGTAAAGGCCAATCCGGACCAAAATTTGCACAACCTATAGTACTACTGATGTCAGTAAGTCAGTACATTTATATTGCGTGTCCTCG